>Ga0078972_1017190_pt1 | contig 10453 bp, 11 predicted proteins | sample YelNatPaOPGAMG01_FD_67568 | JGI IMG/M metagenome (GOLD analysis project Ga0078972, IMG submission 67568) | Hot spring thermophilic microbial communities from Obsidian Pool, Yellowstone National Park, USA - OP-RAMG-01 (SPADES assembly) (version 2) | ecosystem: Environmental > Aquatic > Thermal...
TACCAAAATCTTCATTACAGGGGTAAACTTCCCGGGCGGGATACTCACGATCGAAAATTTTACCCGCTTTTTGAATCTGAACCCTGAAAACTTCATGTACTCCGTCACTCCTTTCATACCAGCAAACACGGCCCTGCCTCTTTACCAGCCGAGTTTTTAAGTCCGGTATCCCAGTTCCTGCCGGGGAAACCAAAGCCGGTAATATGTCCGCGTTCATAAAACCTCCTTTAACTCATTAACCGTTGCCCTGCGGCCGGATTTCAGCCACGAATCAACATCAGATTTAAGAAAGTAAAGTTTTTTCCCCTGTTTAGAAAAGGGAATCTGCCGATTTGAGGTTAATCGATAAATTGAAGCATAGGACAAATGCAGGTATTCTGCAACTTCCCGAAGGGTCATAAATTTATCAGGTTCAGGGCCGGATTTGTTTATTAATAAACTTTCGATCCGGTCTACCTGACTACATAACCGGCCTACGAGTGCCGGAAGTTCGTTAAAGGTGACAGTTTCCATTGCGACAAATTTTTATATTCGTCGCAAATATCAATCTGGACTTATAAGGGTTGCAATAGGGCGCATTTAAACCCTATTAAATTTTTTAGAGTTTTTTCATTTTATACACGCCTGCCTCTGATTTCACGGAAAAAACAGGGTGTTTACAAGGATTGTTATTTGTGGAAATTATATCATTCAGATATTTCTTTGAAAATTCTTTTACTCTCCCCCGATGTTTATATTGGAAATTCTGCCTGATCCAGTCTTCAAGCTCTTTTTTCTGCACTCCCGTTATTATATCTGCTTCTTTCAGCTTTTTGAAAACATCTGCAAGCCGGTTGCCGTTATCGTTAAATATCAAAGGCGGTGCAGTATGGTTGCCGGTACTTAAAAGTTCTTTTAATCGCCCCTGATCTTCAGGGCTGAAAAAATCTTTCAGGCAAGTAAATACCTCATCAATAAATTCAGGTTTGAAACAGGGCTTGCTTTCAGTTACTCCCGCTGTTTCGGCGTTTTTAGTCATTAAATCCTGCCGGACTTCATTTAATAATTCCTTAATGGCATCCACAACCGGCGTAAGCTCTTTAAACTCCTGAATTGTTCCCTTTATACGGCCTTCGGTTTCATAATGTAGGTTAATTGTGTTTTTAAAATAATGTTTCCCCCCGTTAACATCTTCTGTCCATGCCAAAGGATTAATTGCATTCAGATACCTTTCCATTTCGCCCAGGGCGTCTAATAAAAGCTGAACAAATACCGGCATTGAAAAACCGCTTTCCTTCTGCTTTAGCCTGAAAAACTCCGCCTTTGCATAGTCAGGATATGTAAGACTTTCGTAAATCAGTTGTTTCATTCTAAAACTGTGTTAACTTTTTAAGCAATTCCTTCTTTGCTTCGTCCTCAAAGCTGTCTAAATATGCGGCAGTTGTCTTAATAGACGTATGGCCTAACATCTCACTGATAAACTCCACACTGGCCCCGGAACGCTTTAAAACAGTCGCAAATGAATGCCGGGCTGTGTAGGTTGTTACCGGCTCTGTTATTCCTGCCTTTTGTGAAACCTGCTTCATTGTTTCGTTAATCATCTTTACCGCCTGCCGTACCTGCATCTGAATTTCCCGGGCGGAAGGGTTGCCCCGAAGGATCGGGAATATAAAATTGCCCTGGTACTCCGGTTTATTGCCCCAGCGGTCTATTATTGCCCTCGCCTCATCTGACAGGTAAATACTGATAGGCCGGCTTGTTACATTCGTTGTTGAAGTCTTTGCCCTGCGGAAGTGAATAAACTCACCGCTGATATTTTCATACTTCAGTAAGGCAATATCCTTAATGTTAATTCCGGCACACAGGTAACTGAATGCCCACAAGTCCCGGTAATAACTTTCTGATGAGGTTTCAGGCTTGTATTTAAAAATTCTAACAATATCTGACAGGCTTAACGCTTTCTTTATGCTTCGGGGTGCAGGTATCTTATAGAGTAACCCCCTGCCGAAAGGATAACGTATTTTTTCCCCCTGCCTTATTGCCTCGTTAAACAAATGCCGGACGTTACGCAGGTAAATGCCCACGGTTGTAGGGCTGTTCCCCTGTGAAAGCATCCATGATTCATATCTGTGCAACCTTTCCGGTGTTATATCGTCAAACCTTATTGTTTCCTTATGCAGGAAATTAACAAGGCTTCCCCTGGCACTCCGGTAACTTAAAGCCGTTTCAACCCTGCCGGACTGTTCAAGCTCTTTTATCTTCCGGTCAAAGTATGCAGTAAGTGTTCGCCCACCTTTGTTTAAAAACCGGACTTCAAAGTCCGAAAAAGAAAATACCGGCAATGAACGAATTATTTCCTTTGCCTTCCCTTCGATGAGGCTTAACTCCAACTTTAAATCTTTATACTGTCCCCGGGGCTTCTCCCCTGTTATCTTCTGAAAGTCCTGGAGAGTGAAACTGTAAGGCAGGGGATAATATTTTCGTTTCCTCTGGTATGTTACCCGCAATTTCAACGGAAATGTTCCGTCTTTTTTTGCCCGACGTGTGTCAAGGTATAATCCTGTATTTATCATCGTAAAAAAAATTTGCACACAATTTGATACACAAATATAGGTTAAATTTATATAAAAACAATAAACAATAATAAAAAAAATATTATCTTTATGCCTGAATTATAAACATATAATGAAAAATAGAATAAATAGCGAAAAAGGTCTTTTTATGACTGGCAGTCACAAGGTCAGGGGTTCGATTCCCCTTATCTCCACCCTCGTCCGCCGAAGCTTCAGCGAAGGCGGACTGCCGAAGGTTCAGCGAAGGCGGACTGCCGAAGGTTCAGCGAAGGCGAACCAAAGTATTGCTGTAATCCCAATAGATTAGGACGAAGGAGGGCTTGTTATTTTGCTCCGGTGAAGGTAGAGGCTCAGTGCACAGGGCTCAGGGCAAAGGGTATTCAGTAACCGGTAAGTGTCTTAGGTTCAAGGTTCAAGGTTCAAGGTTCAAGGTTTAAGGGTAGTCAATGCCATAATAATCTTGAACAATTTGGTTTAACTCACAATAAACAATCGAATTACAATTGAATTACAATTGAATTACAATCGAATTACAATCGAATTACAATCGAATTACAATCGAATTACAATCGAATTACAATCGAATTACTATTGAATTACTATTGAATTACGGCGAAGCCCAATGATCCGCCTTCCCGTATTCCTTCAAAATGCCCTGTCATTCCTGCCGCAGGGAGGAATCTCTTTAATATTATCCGGATATTATTGGTTTTTTTATTAAATTTCAAACCTTTGAAAAAAGATAGAACTTATAATATAACAATATGGATCTAAGCTGGTTACTAAATTACAACCCCGTATTACTTGCACTGCTTGCAACTCTTTTCACATGGCTGGTAACTGCACTGGGCGCATCAATGGTCTTCTTCTTTAAATCAATCAATAAGAAAATCCTCAATTCGATGCTTGGCTTTGCTGCCGGTGTGATGATTGCAGCCAGTTTCTGGTCACTGCTTAAACCATCAATTGAAATGGCCACGGAGAATGGCTCCATTCCCTGGGTGCCTGCCCTTACAGGCTTCCTGGCCGGAGGCGCATTCCTTTACCTGACAGACAAAATCCTTCCTCACCTTCACATGGGACTGGCCGATAACAATGCGGAAGGCATCAAAACACAATGGCAAAGAAGCGTTCTGCTGGTGCTTGCCATCACTCTTCACAATATTCCCGAAGGATTGGCAGTGGGCGTGGCCTTCGGTGCACTTTCAGCCAATTCCGACCCCGGTACCCTTGCCAGTGCAGTGGCTCTTGCAATCGGAATAGGAATCCAGAATTTCCCCGAAGGAGCAGCTGTGTCTATCCCGCTTCGAAGGGAAGGTTTTTCAAGGTTCAAAGCTTTTACATACGGGCAATTATCGGGTTTCGTCGAACCGGTGGCAGGTGTCCTTGGAGCTTACCTGGTTTTATCCGTTGCCCCTCTCCTCCCCTATGCCCTTTCATTCGCGGCCGGAGCCATGATTTTTGTGGTTGTGGAGGAATTAATTCCCGAAGCACAGACAGGAAACGAAACCGACCTGTCAACCGTCGGAGCTATGCTGGGTTTTGCAACAATGATGCTGCTTGATGTTGCACTGGGATGACCTCCCAAACTGCCCAAACGGCAACTTCCTGCCCGCACAGCCTGAATGGAAAATCAAATATTATAATAAACATTGCATTCAAATGTTTATCAGATCATATGATGGCCATGTATGTCATACTGACTGAACCGTTTTAAGTTCTGATTGTTATATATTAAAAGTTATGAAAATGAAATTATTAATCACAACCGCATTATTTGTTATTTTATTGTCGGTCAATTTTGTTCCGGTTCATGCCCAGGCTTCTCTCGACCTGGAAACGGGAGCTCTTTTCACCGGTTACAGTGATGTCCGTATTCCGGGAGAGGGGGGAACCCTCTTTTCACTTAAAGATGATTTAAAATCAAAAACTGAACTCTTCTTCAGAGGCAGATTTACCTATACCATAAAGTCGCGTCATACTTTATCGGTGTTATACGCACCGCTCAAAACCACCTCCAAAGGGCAAATTCCAAAGGATATAATTTTTGAAGGAGTTACTTTCCCTGCCAATACAAACCTTACCGGCACCTATAAATTTAATTCATACCGGCTCACCTACCGCTACGAAATAGTGATAAGGCCGAAGTTCGAATTCGGGCTTGGTTTCACTGCCAAAATAAGGGATGCTGAGATTGCCCTCTCTTCCCCTGATGCGGAAAGTATAAAAACGAATGTGGGCTTTGTTCCGATCGTGAATTTCAGGCTATACTGGAAGCCTGCCGAAAAATACGGCATTCTGTTTGAAGGCGATGCCCTTGCCGCTCCCCAGGGAAGAGCAGAGGATGTCTTGATTGCCGCAACATACCGGCTTTCCGGCCATATCGGACTTAAGGCCGGATACCGTATCCTGGAAGGCGGCGCAGACAATGATGAGGTTTACAATTTTGCTCTCTTTAATTATGCCCTCGCCGGAATAAATATAAATTTTTGATTTATTTGTCTGACATTATGCTATTTATAAACCATGGGAAAAATTCAGACCGGAGACACCATTCCCTCCTTTATACTTAAGGATCAGAACGGCAATGATTTTGATATCTCTACCCTGATCGGCAAAAAAAAGCTTGTAATTTTCTTTTATCCGCAGGACGGAAGCCTGAACTGTACAAAAGAAGCCTGTTACTTCCGCGATCTCTCCGACCTTTTTGAGGAACTGGGCGCTGCTGTTATAGGCATCAGCGGACAATCGGTGAAAAGCCATAAGGAATTTGCAGAAAACAACAGACTGAATTATACGCTTCTGAGTGATCCCGAAAACGCGGTAAGAAAATTATTCGGTGTGCCTGGCTGGCTCTTCGGACTAATTCCCGGCAGAGTAACCTATATAGCCGATCAAACAGGCAGGGTTGTTCACATCTTCGATTCTCAGACCGATGTTCAGCGACATGCCGATGAAGCTCTGAAAATATGCCTCATCCTTAAAAAATCCGGCTCGCCCGGCAAATGATTTTCTGTTTCATGAAAATCCGGAGAATGTTTAACGGATCTGTTTTTTTTACCAGCAAAAAATTCCATACTTTTGGAAGATCGCGGACAAGCTAAAAACAATATTCTGACCATATAACCAACCATCATTTGAAATGCTTACAAAAGAACTTGTAACCGAATTATGGAGTAAAACCTACAACACCGAAGGTAATCCCGACTGGTCGCATATTCTTCCTTACTACGCCGATAATATTTACTTCAGGGATACCATTCAGGAGATCCGGGGAATTGAAGAATTCAGGGCAATGGCAGAACGCCTGACCCGCCGTTCAAAGGACCTGAAAATGAAAATTGTTAACGTTGTAATGGAGGGAAATGTCATTTTTATCGAATGGGAAATGACAATAAAATTTAAGAAAAACCCGGCCTCCGTATTATACGGTACCAGCAGGTTAACCATAAACGGAGAGGGGAAAATTGCCGAACAGAGGGATTATTATGATTTATGGGGAGATATATTTGACAATATCCCGCGCTTCGGCAAAGCCTACAGGAAGTTCATGAAAAAAAAATTCGGATAACAGGTTCCTATGCGGAAGAATAAAAAATTTTATAAGTACTTTAAAGAATATCAGTGGTCTAACGTGTTTGCAATGATAAGGAACAACAGGCTGGGCCCGGAAATCTGCAGTGAGGATTTTAAGGGAAGGCTTGTTGTTATAACCGGCGCCACATCAGGAATTGGTTATTATACTGCCAGGAAGTATGCATCACACGGCGCAAATCTGCTTTGTATAAACCGGAATATCCTGAAATCAGAAGCTCTGTGCCGCGAAATTGAAACTGAGTTTGGCGTTAAATGTGATTATTTAATTGCAGACCTGAGCATCCTGAAAGATATTTACCGGGCAGCTGAAGAACTTCATAAAATCGCCGACCGGATAGCTGTTCTGATACATAATGCAGGAACTTACCTGACCAGAAGGGTGCTTACTCCCGACGGACTTGAAAAAGTGTTTGTGGTACAGTATCTTTCCTCTTTTATTATCAATTATATCCTGATGGACAAGCTTAAAAGCTCAGGCAAAACGAGAATAATAATGGTTAATTCCGAAGGACACCGTTTTGCAGCCTGGGGTATAAGAACCGACGACCTGAACTGGGAAAGACGCAGGTATTCCGGTCTTAAAGGCTATGGATCTGCTAAAACAGCGCAACTTCTGTCAATGATCATTTTTGCCGGTCATCTTGATAATTCCGGGTCAACCATTAATGCCATGCATCCGGGTGCCGTAAAAACCGAAACTGGTCAGGAAAACGGGCCGGTTTACCGGTGGTTTAAAAGAAATTTCATTGACAGAACCTTAAAATCCCCCGAAATATCTGCCGAAGCACTTTACTATCTTGGAGTTTCAAAAAAGGTTGACGGCGTAAACGGGAAATTTTTTAATTTAACCACCCCGGAAGAACCTGCGCCGCCGGCTCTCGACAGGGAAGCAGCTTACGAACTGTGGGAAAAAAGCATTGAACTTTCAGGGCTGCGTAATTATGATACGGTAAATATTAACCCTCAAACGGTTAAATAATTTTTATGGAAGAAAGGAGCATATCTGCAAACTCGTACGACACCATTGTCGTGGGAGGAGGCATTGCCGGGCTTACCTCTGCCGTTTATCTGTCGCGTGCAGGGCAGAAGGTATTGCTGATTGAAAAAAACAGTGAATGCGGCGGACTGGTAAGCTCCTTCAGCCGCGACGGATTTTATTTTGACGCCGGAGTGAGGGCACTACTCGATGCCGGGATAATTTTCCCCATGCTTAAGGACTTGAATATACATCTCGATACTGTCAAAAGCCCTGTGTCATTAGGCATTGAAAATCATATAATTAATATCGAAACTTCAAGTGACCTTGCAAAATACAGGGATTTGTTGCTGAAGCTCTTTCCTGAAAGCCGGGAAGATATTGATGCGGCATTAAAGATTATACGTAAAATCATGAAGCACATGGAGGTGCTTTACGGAATAGAGAATCCGGTGTTTAAAGATTTAAAACACGACAGGAATTATCTGTTCAGGAGACTGCTTCCATGGCTGCCGGCATTCCTTTTTACAACAGGGAAAATAAACCGGATGAATATCCCGGTTGAGGAGTATCTGAAAACAATCGTCAGTAATCCTTCATTAAGGGATATGATTGCACAGCATTTCTTTAAAAATACTCCAGCCTTTTTTGCCCTTAGCTATTTTTCCCTCTATCTCGATTATTTCTACCCCAGGGGCGGAACAGGAAAGCTTCCTTCAGCCCTTAAAAGCAAAATAACTGAATACGGAGGAGAAATAAGAACTAACACAAGGGTTACCGAAGTGATGGCAGGTAATAAATTTATTAAAGACGATAAAGACACTCTGTATAAATATAATAATCTGATATGGGCCGCTGACCTGAAAACATTTTATAAGATTACTTCCACTGAAGGGTTGCCGGAAAAAATTATTATAAAATTCGAGGACCGGAAAACAAATATTTTAAAGAACAGAGGCGGAGATTCGGTATTCTCCCTCTTCCTTGGTGTAGATGAACCACCTGAAACTTTCAGGAAAACTTCACACGGACATTTCTTTTATACGCCGCTCCGGACAGGTCTTGGGGAAACACACCGCGAAGAGCTCAACAGTTTGTTAATAAATTTCGAAAAAACAGGCAGACAGGAGATTACTGAATGGCTCGACAGGTTTACCCGGCTGAACACGTTTGAAATTTCCATTCCCGCACTGAAAGACCCTTCAATGGCTCCTCCCGGAAAAACCGGACTAATTATAAGCCTGCTGGCAGAATATGACCTGTTTGAAAAAATCAGTAAAGCAGGCTGGCTTGATGAGTTTGTAAGGGAACTTGAGGAGCGAATTATTGCAATTATTTCCTCCACCGTATATCCGGCACTTAAGGATAAAATAATCACCCGTTTTTCTTTCACACCCCTGAATATTGAGAGCAGGGCAGGAAGTTCGGAAGGAGCAATTACGGGATGGGCGTTTCATAAAGAAATGCCGGTAGTAAACAAAATCCAGATATCCGACCGTTCGGTTATTACCCCGCTACCTTCGGTTTACCAGGCGGGCCAGTGGGCTTACAGCCCCGCCGGCGTACCTATGTCGGTACTTACCGGCAAACTTGCAGCTGACAGAATCCTGTAAAGGAATAAGGTGAACCCATACCTCCTGTTTTCAGCGTTGGGACACCCTAAAAATATTTTTGGATAATATCGTATAACTTTCGCTGCTCCTGATCCATCTAAGCAGGAGGTTTTCTGTGTGTTTGGATGCCGGGAGGGGTATGTTATCCGGTACATGTTATGAGTGACCTATGTGCTTTTTTCAATGAGAGTATCGATTTGTCCCGATATAGTTTCGGTGATCCTGCTTGCACTTATTTCATTAATTTACGAGCTGAAGAATAAGTCTTTTTACACCCATATTAAGTACTTTTACTGTTCCATCATCCTTATAAATAACACCCGTATTTACGTACAACCTGTTATTGACTGCTGACCGGGTTAATCCTAATTTTGGCATTAAATTGCAGGTTATGGCCAGAAAGAATTCTTTTAAATCACGGTTGTCGTTAAAAACATCACGGTCAAAGGATACCGACCATCCTGAAAAAAGCATTCTGAAGGCGGTAAGCTGGAGAATTGTTGGCACCATTGACACAATTATAATCTCCTATCTCATCACCGGGAAAATTGTTGTGGCAATCTCTATCGGCTCGGTAGAGGTGTTTACAAAATTATTCCTCTTTTACCTCCACGAAAGAGCATGGGAGCATCTTCCCCGCCGTATTTCCGTAAGCAGGATTATCCGCCACCGGTTTATCATTTTCCGCCGCCGGCTCACCCCGCGCACAGCTTAATATTTTCTGACATGAATCTTAAAGATCTCTGTTCGGCCTATAACAAAAAATACAGGTCAGCATCACCCGAAACAGTACTGGCTGATCTGGCTTCCGTTGCAGACAATGGCATGACTTTTTCATCAAGCTTCGGACTCGAGGACCAGGTAATAACCGATATGATTTTCTCCGCCGGGCTGCAGGTTGAAATATTCACACTTGATACCGGCCGCCTTTTCCCCGAGACATACAGTACTCTTCAGGCAACAATTGAACGTTACGGTAAACCGGTAAAAGTTTATTTTCCCGACACTTCAACGGTTGAAGAACTGGTAACCCTTAAAGGGCCTCTCAGCTTTTATGAATCGAAAGATAACCGGATGGAATGCTGCCGTATAAGAAAAGTGATACCTCTCAGGAGGGCTTTAATAGGGAAAAAAATCTGGATTACAGGCCTCCGCGCCGGCCAGTCGGAAAACAGGAAAAACCTTTCCCTTTTCATTTGGGATGACACTTATAAGATCATCAAATACAATCCTCTCCTTCACTGGTCGTTACAGGAAGTGCAAATGTACATCTCATCACGGAATGTACCATATAACCCTCTGCACGACAGAGGATTTCCGAGCATTGGATGCCAGCCCTGCACCAGGGCAGTGAATGAAGGGGAGGATTTCCGGGCAGGCCGTTGGTGGTGGGAAAACAATTCATCAAAAGAATGTGGCCTGCATCTTACTGCAAGATGAATAAATTAGGAATGAAAAAATGTAAGTGTATGGAGAAAAACAATATGCCTCAGATGGAAATAGAAACAGGTCATCTATCGGAGCTCGAAGACGAGGCAATATTTGTGCTCAGGGAAGTGGCAGCCCAGTTCGAAAATCCTGCTATTCTTTTTTCAGGAGGAAAGGACAGCATTGTACTTGTCCACCTTGCCCTTAAAGCTTTCTTCCCTGCCCTCCCACCCTTCTCCCTTCTGCATATTGATACAGGACATAATTTTCCTGAAACGCTCGTCTTC
>Ga0078972_1017191_pt1 | contig 10453 bp, 8 predicted proteins | sample YelNatPaOPGAMG01_FD_67568 | JGI IMG/M metagenome (GOLD analysis project Ga0078972, IMG submission 67568) | Hot spring thermophilic microbial communities from Obsidian Pool, Yellowstone National Park, USA - OP-RAMG-01 (SPADES assembly) (version 2) | ecosystem: Environmental > Aquatic > Thermal...
CTGTTGTTCTTATACATGAAATAGGGCACTGGATAATGCATCAGCTTCCTCATCCGGTTGCTCGACAATACGATGTTGAACTTTTTAATTATACAGCCGAAGACCTTCATGAATGCTGGGCACAGCTCCTAACTAATTGGGTTGCTGAAAATAATCGTTTTGCAGCGTTTAGACAAGCATTTGATGATTTAAACCAGCATCAAAGTCTTATATATAAGAGTTTTTCTGAGTATGTGCATTTTAATAAAAAAGCTATTATAGATTCATTGATAAAGCTGAGAGGTGTACGCTTCCCAGCTTCACTGAAAATTTGGCACGATTATTGCTTATGATTAAGCATATATTAAGCGGAGGTAGTTATGAAAAATAAAAAGCTGCTAAGCGGTTTAGGAATATTTATTATTTTTTTATTACTTATTCTTATTGGCTTCTCCAGCTGTAGCAAAAAGGAAGAAGGTGAAGTAATTAAAGTCGGTGCGATTCTTTCATTAACTGGAGATGCATCTTCTTACGGAGACATGATGAAAAAGGGGATGGATATAGCTGTAGATGAAATCAATGCCCAAGGAGGCATAAACGGCAAAAGATTTGGAATTATATATGAAGACTCTCAATTTCAACCAAGGATAGCTATGAATTCTTTTATAAAACTAGTAGAAATAGACAAAGTAAAGGTAATTACAGGCATAACAGGAAGCAAAAACGCTCTTTCGGTCGTTCCAGAAGCTATAAGTAGAAAGATTGTGATTATAGATGCGTTATCTTCTTCTTCTGAGCTTACTAAATATGGAGGCAAATATTATTTTCGTATAATGCCTTCGGATCTTTTCGCCGGGAGATATGTTGCTCAAGTAAGTTTAGAAAAAAAATATAAAAGAGCTGCAATTTTTTACGCTAACGATAATTGGGGAAATGGTATTTTGAATTCATCAAAACAATATTTTCAATTAAATGGTGGGCAAGTTGTTGCCGAATTATCGGTTGAGCCAGGCATGCGCGACTTTAAAAGTCAGATACAAAAATTGATTAATTCTGATCCTGAAATAGTTTTTCTCTTTGCTTATGCCCCAGAAGCTGGAATTATAGTGAAGCAGTTAAGGGAAAGGGGAATAATATTACCTATTATTGGTAGCGATAATCTAACGGCAGAAGAATTTGTTAATGTTGGTGCAAACGTAGTTGATGGCGTAATGTTTGTGCTTGCCATTGAAGGCGAAGGTCCTAGTTTCATTCAATTTAAAGAAAAATACAAGGAAAGATATGGAGAGGATCCGAGCATAAATTCTATTAAATCTTATGATGTCGTAAAGTTGGCCGCCTATGCCATCAAAAATGTTGGATATGATAGTGAAAGAATCTCTAATTTTTTAAGAAGCCTAAGGGGTTATAATGGGGCTTCTGGTGAAATTGCGTTTGATGAACATGGGGATATAATGAATCCAAAATACCAATTAATGGTATATAAAAATGGTAAATATAAATTGTTAGAGGAATGAGAATTTAGATGTTAAAAAAAATGGATATTATAAAAGTCATAGAGGCATATAGCTTAATGCAGAAATTTCAGATTGAAACTCCATTAAGAGAGTATCCGAAGGCATCGGATTATTTCAATTCAAATATTCTTATAAAAAACGAAAATTATAACTATGGTGGTTCTTTTAAAATTCGTAACGCTCTTTATTATATGTGGAAACACCTTAAAGAAATAAAGAATAAAAATGGTGTGATTTCTGCCACAAGAGGAAATTTTGGTATTGGAGTTAGTATTGCAGCTTCTATTTTCAATATAAAATCTTATGTCGTGGTTCCCAAAATCAATATCCAAGAAAAAAATGAGTTATTGAGATCATACGGGGCGGATCTTATTGTATATGGCTCTGATTATGATGAAGCGAAAGATCACGCCAAAAAATTATCGGAAAAAGAAAATCTTTGCTTTATAGATACGGCTAATCACCCGGATATAATATATGGTGCTGCAACTGTGGCATGGTCAATTTATATGCAATTTGCCGGAAGAATAGACATTATCGTTGTGCCAATAGGAAGTGGCTCCTTGATAGCTGGTTGTTTATTAGTAAGGGAAGCATTGCAAAAATCCACTCGTATCATTGGAGTTCAACCCAAAAATGCAAATGCGACTTTCTTGTCATGGAAAACCGGCCGTTTAATTAGGACTAAATCTTGTAAAACAATAGCTGATGGTTTGGCCACCCGTTCTGCATTTGCGTTGCCCCTTAAAATCATAAAGAATTTAATCAATGATATAATTCTCGTTGATGAAGACGAAATAAAAAGGTCTATAAAGCTTGCGTTTAAATTAACGGGAGACGTTATTGAACCAGCATCAGCTACTGTGCTTGCAGCTTTAGAAAAATTTAATAGTAAAGTTAATGGAAAAAATATAGTATTAATTTTTACGGGAAAAAATATATCTTGGCAGTTAATGAAGGAGTGTATTGAATGTTAAATTTTAGTTTAAAACAAAAAACGAAAATGGATCTATTCGTAGGAAGAATTGATTATAAATTCCATCCTCGTCGTCTTGATTTAGCACAAAATACGGCAAATGAAATGATGCAATATTTTAAAGCTAAAGAGTTAGCGAAAGAATTGTTTGGCGATAAGAAGATTATGGCGATGGATGTTTGTACTGGAACTGGATTATTTGCGATAAGCATTCTATCTTCAATAAATATTGATAAGATAATATTGTTAGATATAGATAAGCGTTTTTTAAATTTTACAAAAAGAAGAATAAACGGACATTATAACGCTGAGTTTGTATTAGCCAATGCCATAACTTTTACATCAAAAGAAAAACTTCATTTAATTTTAATGGGATCAGCTTATCATCATATAGAAGATAACAAGAAGGTTGATTTTTTAAAGAATATAGAAAGAAATCTGCTACCTGACGGCTATATTTTAATGACTGATCATTTTTTGCCTGTCTACGAAAGAGATGAAGATTATGGTCAATCAATAATTGAATTCTATTCAAAGCTTATAAAATACCTAGAATTAGCAGGGACTTCATCCACTGCTTTAAGGATTATAAGACAAGTTGCCTACTATGGTTATAATCATGATTATGAATATAAAGTTTCCTATAAGGTATTTAAAGAACATCTCGAAAAAACTGGACTTATTATAGATAGGGAATATAGGGTTTGGCCTGAAAAAGATGGGGTATTTTTGGACCCCAAGGTAGGCAGTTTTGTAATAGCGTTGAGAAAAAATGGTTGAATCAATTAAAAAAGAATTAGCCAATTTCATTAAAGTTGAAATTATTGCTGAAATATTATCATCCTCGATATTTAAGTCTTTGGTAGCTATCGAGAATGAAAAAGATATTGTCGAATGTTTAGATCTAATGGTCGCAAAATTTGCTGTACATAAACTTCGCCCCTGGGGAATACCCTTAATAATAATTTGTAATCTTAGCGACAACTGTGGAAAAAAATATTATGTGCTCGATTCTTTTTTAAAAACAGAATTAGAAAAATATTTCAAAGATATCTTCAAAGAAGGCATTATCAATTCGAAAGAAGCTTATAAAAAAATATATCGTGAGATAGATTCAGAAAGTTTGCCATGGTTCGCATCTGAGTTAGGAGATGATGCAGACATATTAGAAGTAAGTTTTGAGGTAAAAGACGAAGCGAAGAAATGTTATGTCTGGAGCAAAGTTAAAAATATATTTGGAGAGGAAGAAATAAAAGAAATATTGAAAACAACTTATGATAATATACTAAGAATTATTGATAATTATAAAGAAATTAAAAATAAGATAGAAGAAATAGAAAAAAAAGAAAATATTAAAAAAAGGATAGAATATAATCCCGAATGGCTCTTTAATTCGCTCGCTGATCATGCTTTAATAACATCACTTAGTATTATGGAATTGAAAGATTTATTAGATGGATTCTTTTTAATGCTATGGAAATATGAGAGCGGCGAAATCCTAATGAAGTATTTGCCGCGCTCATGGCAGAAATATAATCTAAATTCAATAATAAAAGAAGACTCTTTTGATATCCTTATAAAAAATGGTTATCCTCCACAAATCTATCAATCAGGTTTTTCTTTAGTTACCGGAATAACTCAAGTAGGAAACCCATTAGGTAGCAATATAGCTAAAAAAAATCAGAATGAAAATGAAAACAAGTATCCCCAAGAACTTCTTGATGTTGAAAATAAAATATGGGACGCAGATAAATATAAGATAATATATGCGCCACTGAATGAAAATATTATGAATAGATTCTTAATAGCCTTAAGAATACCCAAAGACAATAATGACAATAATATAGATAATTTTAAAAAGATTATTTTAGAAAGATTTGTAAATAAGGTATCATACCAAATAAAGTTAGCTTTTTGTGAAAGCTTACTTCCCAAAGGTGAATTATCCCAGTTAAAATTTTTGTTATATGAAGAAGATGAACTGCCAAAATCCCTAACAGGTGATAATACAGGTAATTATAAGGCGATAGAATTTTCGTTTTATAACGATTTTCTACAAAATAGCATAGCAATTCGTGAATTGATTGAAAAAACTGGTAAAATAGAGGCTGCCTATAATGTATCGCATTTTTTAAAAAATACGATTGAAAGAAGAAGGCTAGATTTCATTGCAGAGCTAAAAAAAAATTGGGGTGAGAAAAATATGGCAAAGGATGTTTTAAATATCATTAACAAACCATTTTATGAGATTCAAGGATTAACAAGTTTAATTAATGTTTCTGTTAGAGGTTATTTTAGGAAAGACAAAGAATGTGAGAATATAAATATTTGTCGTGACATACCTGAGACAGTAGGACAAATTTTAGATTCATATAAAAAATTATTAGATGTTGATTACAAAAACTTTAAACGGCAATCTTTAGTTATTGAATCAATTGATGATAAACCAAATGATGTTGTATGGCTTTTGCCAAAGAAATATTTTTGGGAGGCTGTAATTAGCGAATGGATAAATGATATGCTAATCGAATTTTCTAAATTAATAAAAGAATCTATAATAGATGTTTTTTATTTTATAGATATAATTAAAATAGAGAAAAATATTCTTACATTTTCTTTATTAAATCCTATAAATGAATCTAGATTGAGCTATATTAATAAAACAAGCATTCAAAAAGAATACCAGGAATATAATCCTGAAAAATACCAGGAATATAATCCTGAAGAGGGTTCTGGCAAAGGTGCTATTAAATCTTTTTTTAACATATTAATGAAAGATAGCTGTAAATTTCTAATAATAAAGAATTTAGACGATTTTAAAACTATAATAGATATAAAAAATATGGAAATAAATTCAAGTGGCAGAAATGTTTGTTGGTTTGCTCTTATCTTGAAACTTGATAAGAACAAACTAAATATAAAATGTGAGGGATAATATGAATGGAAAGATCAAAATTATAATTTTAGAAGATGACCCCTCAATAGGAATGGAAGTAGCTCTGAACGCCCAATTTCCAGATGTCAAATTTCAAATAATTACTTCAATAAAAAAATTATTAACATTCCAGGATATAGGAGAGGCTGATATATTCATCTTTGACATTGATATGAGTAAAGATACAGAAAAAATAGGCGTTGGAGAAATAAAAGGTCAAGATACCAAAATTGGCGGAATTATCATGGCGTTATATTACTTAATTAAACGAAATACCTATTTAGATAAAGATTGTATTATTTATACGGTTACTGGGAGAGATGATGATTTAAGAAATAATACGAACTATGGCGGAATTTATAATCTATGTAAATTGATTTATGAAAACTTAGGCTTTAAGATAGACACGGGCGATAAAAATTATAGTAATGCAATCAAATATACATTAAAAGAGCTGGCCGAAAATCTTAAGAAGAATTTTGTACTGCTTAACTGGATAGAAATTATAAACATTTATAATGATGCGAGGGATAATAATAATAATATAAATAATTTACTAGATAAATGTTTGAGCTTAAGAAGCAAGCACTCAGGTAAAATTCGAAATATTTTAATTGGGTCTTTATTTTCTTTTTGTGAAAATAATGAACAAATTAATGCAATTGGGGAATTTATAATTAAGACTGCACATAAAGGGGAAATAGTTAGAAGATTATATGAAAAAGCACATGGAGAATTACATAAAGGCAATCGTTATATTATCAATAGAAGTTATCAAAATGAATTAAAATCTATTTTTGACGAGGACGCAATTAATACTATGTCTCAATTATCAAATAACTCCGATAAAGAAGATGATCAAAAAAAGCTTATAGAGAAATATTTTAAAACAAGAGCTAAATTTATAAATAATTATATTGGCAGTAATGATAATAATGATGCAAGAACAGAGAATATTTTAAAACTATTTTTCAGGATCCCTTTAATAAGTTATATTAATCATAGAAAAAGTAATATGGAAATTGAGAAGAATCAAGAATTTGAAGAGCTTTATATCTATGGAAACAGCATTAATACGTTAAAGCTTTTAGATGAAATACTTGATGATTATAATAAGCTAAGTATAAATCTAAAAGACCAGGGATATTGTCAAAGTGTCATTTTGATATTTTCTAGTAATAAGCCACATGATAATTTTAACTCATATATTAATTTTCCACAGGGAGGGTCACTCAACAATATTAAAAAACTGGTGCCCGAGATAGCAAATGGTTTATATTTGTTTAATAAAAAAGGAATAGAAATTACTCTTTACGATTTGTTTAAAGAAAATAATGAAGAGCTATCTACTAGTGGTTTAAGAAATTATTTAAATTTTAATGATGAAGATTGCAAAGCTCTTATATTAGTGATTGATTATGCTAAGCATACTCAAGCACCTTTAACTTTAGAAGGAAATAACTAAAATGAATATATTAGTTGTAGAATCAGAATTTGAATGGAACCCAAATTTGGAAATTAATTGGAGAGAGGCATTATCACGTTACAATTATGACCTAAAATTCAAAATAAATAAAGAGATAATATCTGATTTTTCACCTGATATAATATTTCTTGATAGCAAGATCAAGTATCAAGAAGATAATGGAAATACTGTTGATAAAACGTGGCAGGAATTGTGTGATATTATTTATAATGAGCTCAATATTGAAAATGTAAAAATATTTGTTATAACAGGCGGTTCTATTTATAACTCTGAGGAGGCGAGAGAAACACATGATAAATTTTCTGGGTTTTTAGGTATAATCCCTAATGCACATGAAGATGAAACGATTAAAAATATTGATAAAATAATTCAGAATTACGGTTTGAACAATAGGATTTTTTTACCTGAAATTGAAAGAGTAAAAAAATTATCCAACCTAAAACATTCTCTAATGCATTTGTTGGGTGCCTTAGATAATGATCTTCAAGGGTTATGGGATGAAGCTGAACGGCATAATAGAGAAGGATTTTGCCCCGAAAAATGGAATGAATTTTATCAGATTTATAAAGATTATGATTGGAATAGAGTTCTAAATGATGCTTTAGAGCTAATTAAGAAAGAGTTAGAGAATGTGAAAGTGGATTTGTCTCCCGACAATAAAAATAAAATTGATGAATTTTTAGAATCAATAAAACGAGCGGGAAGAGGACTAACTAACGGTGTAGCTCATGATGATAATGAATTCGTGGGTCTATTAAAAAAAGTGAATAATTTTATATTGGATATTAAAAATAACAAAAAGAATGAGGTATACAAAGAATTGAAGGATAATAATGGTCTAAATCCGATTCATAAAATGTTTAAAGAATTAGATAAAATATTAGAAAAATTCATTTAGTATTGGAGGTCTATTTATATGAGCGAAACTGAATATAAAGAAATAAAAACGAATATTGAAAAAATAGAATCTACATTTAGAAATATTTTAAGCGCACTAGCTGCAAATGATTTGAGAAATAGAATAGAGGAAATTAAAAAAAATGAAGAGCAGATAATAAATTATATTTCACAGGATTTAGTTGAACAAAATAAAGAGCGAAATCAATTAAATAATTTCATTTTTAAATATCTTGTTCCGAAGTTTTTAATTGGAGCAGGGATAATCTTATTTTTCTATTTAATATTTGAATTTATCCTTAGGCTTCTAAATAAGCAGGTGATATCAGTTCTGTATCCTTTATGTATAGTAATTATCGGTGGGGTTTCAATTGTCAGCCTAGTTATAGCAGTAAAAATTGTAAATAAAAAAGAAGATTAAATAATGCGTTCATATAATTTTTTAGTTATATCAAACTGTAGGCCCTGGGCTAATAGTATTAAAAGATATATTGAATGGAATTTTGCTGCAAATGCTTCAGTTGTAGAAATACCCTATTATAAAGAAGAAGAAACGCTTGAGATATTCCATTTTATATCAGCTAGGTTGGTGGAAAACGATAGCTTTATTTTAAGGAACTCAATTGCCATCTTTGATGCCTGTCTCTTTGATAAGAATTTCAACCCGCTATCTGACTTTGCTAATCTCTCAACACTTGCATCAATGCTTGCGTTGGCATTTCCAGAAATTCACTGGATATTCTTGATGATGAGAGAACAGATCATAAGTTCATCAATCTTAGATGGCCATATTTTTCATTGGAATAAAACCTTAAAAGAAAACTTTAAAAAGATTGAGGATATATATTGCCCGCTTTTTGATCCAACTGGTTTGAGGAATTTAATAAGGGAAAAAGCTAAAAATGATAACGAGGTGAAAAAATATCTTCTTTTGCATAACGAAGGTAGCTCTGCCTCTATTGATGAGGAAGAAGCTTATGCTTATCTTCATTCTTATATTGCTTATAAACTTTTATATAGGTCTTTTCTGGTTACAACTGCCTCCCTTATGGAGAAATTATTTGGTGAAAAAGAACTGAATAAGCCTTTAGTTGAATTGGTTTTTGAAGATATATATCTAAATTTTCCTGATAGGGAAAAGAAGGCGCGTTTTTCAGATTTGTATAAGAGGGATGAGGATTTTACAGGATTGAAAAGAGTTAAAAAAAGGATTTTTGTAACGGTAGGTCATAAATATACCAATGCCAATGAAAATAATAAGACTTATATAAGAATCTTAAAAAGTGCTGGAAAATTAATAAAAAAAGTCTATAAACCAAGTGGTGGAATTTATAATATTATTCGCGAAGCAGGCTTATTTGATGAATATTGGAAATCAAAAGAAAAAGCCTGGGTGAGAACAAAACCACATATAGAGCAGGAAACATCTCATAGTGCACCTGGAAGATTTCTATTGATTGCCGAAAATTTGCTCAATAGAGCAAGAAAAATCCTGGATGAGGCGAATACTGTTCAGGACTGTATTCATGGGGCACTTCTGGCGTTGGAAGCGCAGGAGCTTCTTGGGTATAAGACGCCAACCACCTGTCTGGAAGCCATCGCTCTGAAGCACCAGCTTGAGGTGAAAGCTGAGTGTATGTTTTATGGTGTTGGGTATAACATTGATATGAAGAATAGATTTAAAGAGATTGATGGAGAAGTAAAAGCTGTTTCAGAGTGGTTTCATCCGTCAATAAGAAAAAGATCGTATTTAAATGCCCAGCTTGGAATAATTACCGAGCTGGTAGAGATATTACGCGATTACGGCCAATTTGATGAAGAGCTTCAATGCCTTAAGAAAATAAGAAAACTTAACCGGCAGTTCTATTTTTTAAATCATCCTGGGCTGAAGTTTGTTCAGCCATTGAGGGCTTATATTGATACGTTAGTTGGTTCTTTTCCCCTGTTTTGTGGTGCACTATTTTTCTGGCCAATTTTTTATGGTTTGTTGGGATATCTATTTAATACAAGATATGAAGGATATAAAGATGGTATTTTAACGTTCTGGGAGCAAGTGGCAAATTCGTCTTACACCTTTTTTGGCTTACAGCCGAGCTCTCAACCAATTGATACAATCTCGCATGTCTTGACTATTTTTACAGTGTTAACAGGCTTTCTTCATCTCGGGATATTTATTTCATATCTATATAATTTGATATTCAGAAAATGAAGTGCAAGGCTTTTTATTATTTTGAGCTGAGGAAATTTTGATTGAAGGAGGGTAGCGATGTCAATATTAATAGCTGCTATTCTTTTTATAGTTATAATTGGATTGACTGTTTTTCTTGACATTTGGTTGTTTGCCCGCGTAGATCGCAAGGAATTAAATAAAGAATTAACTGATAAACAAAATACAGATAATCAAAGTATCCAAGATAAACAAAATGGAAATGTTGAGAAACAAAAAGAATTAGCCATGAATCCTGCAGAAAAGGACCAGACTAACCGGAAAAGCAAGGATAACCAATCTAAAGAAAAAAAGCTGAGATTAGTTTATGTTCCTAATTTAAAAATATGGGCCTTCGGAGCGGTAGTAGGGCTGGCTATATTTTTAATTCCACTTATCTATAAGGTTATGGATATAATTTTTAATACTGGTTGGCATCGTCCATTCCCAAGATTTT
>Ga0078972_1017192_pt1 | contig 10452 bp, 8 predicted proteins | sample YelNatPaOPGAMG01_FD_67568 | JGI IMG/M metagenome (GOLD analysis project Ga0078972, IMG submission 67568) | Hot spring thermophilic microbial communities from Obsidian Pool, Yellowstone National Park, USA - OP-RAMG-01 (SPADES assembly) (version 2) | ecosystem: Environmental > Aquatic > Thermal...
TCCTGCTAACACAAATCTACTTGCATCATCCAGCCATACTATTGCATATGGATGAACCTCGGTTGTTCTATGCCAATCACCATGTACTAAACTGAATGTGGGCTCTCTTTCGTATCTGCATTGTATCCCTGTATCTCTTCACCAATTGTTCTACTCTCCTTACGCTCACCCCATAATGTCTCGATACCCACAATTTATCATACTCCCCTTCATCTACCACAACCTTGCATATCCATCTTATCTGCTTGTCTGTTAACTTCGTCATCTCTCCCTTATGCTCTAATCTACGAAATATTTTCTGTGCTCTACATTTCCTGTGCTCAACCTTTTACATGCTTTATACCAAAATTAGAATTCAACAACCATCTTCTTGATATAGGAAAAGTGTAATGTGTGAATTATGAAGTTCACAATCCTTGATTGTTATGTAGATGAGCCTGCATGCCTAGGCGTACCACCATATCTTTCGCCATATCCTCGGTATCTTGCAGGAGCAATCGAAGATGCAGGACACGAATACATTTACCTTACAATCGACGAATACAGAAAGAATTCAGAAAAAGTAGCAAGGATATTGGAATGTGATGCTCTTGTTCTACTTGGTGGTGCAATCGTACCTGGAAAATACCTACGCGGTATGCCTGCTTCTTTGAAAGAGATTTCCAAAATCGCATGCGGTTTCAGAGGCATTAAAGTCCTTGGTGGTCCTATTGCAAAATTCGGATTCTTGAGATGTGCAAATGAAAATTCGAATGACATAGAGATTAACAGGCTTGCAAATTCTTTTGATTATATTGCTCGTCAAGATGTTGATTGTGCGATATTTGATTATCTTGAAAAAGGAAAGTTCTCATCGAGATATAGAACATTAGAAGAATTAGAGACTTGGGCATGCCGAGGCACGAAAATAGTAAAATCTCATCCTGATTTTCCCAAGCCACTAATTGTCGAGATTGAGACTTACAGAGGTTGTGTTCGGTATTTTACAGGTGGTTGTTCCTTTTGCACAGAGCCTTTATATGGAAGACCGAGGTTTAGAAAACCAAAAGATATAATAAATGAAATTACAGAACTTGGTAATCTTGGAGTTGTGAATTTCAGGCTTGGAGCACAGACGTGTATATTCTGTTACAACTTGGATGACACCGAACTTGGAAAGACAGAAACGCCCAAGCCGAACGTCGAGGCGGTAAGAGAACTGTTCGCAGGTATAAGAAAAAACGTTTCTCATCTTGAAGTTCTGCATGTGGATAATGCCAACCCTGCGATTATTGCAACATACCCCAAGGAAAGTGAAGAGATAATTCGCATACTTTTAGAAAATTGTACACCAGGTAATGTGCTTGCTTTCGGCTTGGAATCTGCAGATAAAAATGTTGCAAAAGAGAATAATCTAAACTCAAGCGCAGAACAGACTATGTATGCAATCAAACTCGTTAACAAACTTGGAAGTAACCGAGGATATAATGGAATGCCAAATCTACTACCTGGAATTAACATTCTATCAGGTTTGAAAGGTGAAACTAAGGATACATTCGAAATAAACTTTGCGTTTCTCAAAGAAGTATTTGAGCAAGGGCTCATGCTTCGTCGTATTAACATAAGACAAGTTGCATCCATAAGGACAGAATTCGATACTAAAAAGAATTATCACGAATTCAAAAAGTTCAAAGAGAAAGTAAGAAACGAAATAGACGCGCCAATGCTAAAAAGAGTGGTTCCTATAGGGACTGTTCTTAGAGATGTTTATGCAGAAGTGAAAATAGGCGGAATTACATTCGCAAGACAGATTGGAACATATCCTTTACTCGTAGGTATTCCATACTCCCTTCCTTTAGAAAGATTTTACGATGTTGCAATAGTCTCACATGGACAAAGGAGCGTTACGGGAATAGAATATCCTCTGAAAATAAACTCTGCACCCATAAAAGCAATTGAATGTCTGCCTGGTATAGGTTCTAAACGAGCAGCGAGAATAGTTCGTTCAAGACCTTTTCATTCTTTAGAATCTTTGCAAAAATGTCTAGACGACCCAAGCCTTGCTAATTCTATCTTAAACTACATCCAATTCTAACTTCAATTCTAACGGTTTTTTACACTTCACACTATTTTAATTCTAATCTATATCATATCTCTTCATCTTATCTCTTCTGGCACAACCCCTTTGCCATTACATCTTGGGCATGGTTCTGACAACGAGAATGGTTTCACGCCTTCACCTTCGCATTTTTTGCATTTCATGTATGGTTTGCGCATTTTAATCTTGCCTGTCTCGTTACATACAGGACAAGGCTGCTTAATATAAAACGGATGCTCGCCTTTACCTTTGCAAAATGCACATGTAAGTATCTCTTCTTCTATTGGCTGTATTATATTTGCCTGGAATACATTGGCTTGGGATTGCACCTGCGGTTGTATGTATGGCGCAATTTGCGAAGCACCGCAATTTGGACAGAATTTCATACTTGAACTTATCATGCTCCTGCATGAATTGCACATCTTATCCAATACGATTTGCATGGTAGGATAGGCAGGTTGGACTACTTGCTGTGAAGTCAAAGGTAGATTTGATTGAATTGGTTGGTTAACAGGTTGGGTATATTGAGACATTTGTAGATTTGACTGAGTATGAGGAACCATTCCTTGCAAAACCGTTATTGGAGTAACTCCAAGTTGGTCCTGAAGCCAAGCCACTCGCTCTTCGACCAAGCCAACCCAATATCTTATTCCATTCTGTGGTGTAGACATCTGAATATAGCCTGTGATTGTAACTGTTTGACCTGGGAGCAAATCGGCAGGCACACCCCATCTATAGGGATGGTCAACTATAGATGAGGCTCTACCTTCGTAGTTCACACCTACACGAATATACCCTTTTTCTGCCCGTTCGCAAACCTGTCCTTGCATATATACATAACCTGGCGATGGAGGACAGGGTCTTATCTTGACATTATCTAAATTCTGAATAGTAATATCCACTTTAAGCCTTTCACCGACGTTAAGCGTAGTCGGGCTAAAAACCACATTTATAACACGCACATTTAGCATACTAATGCCACCTTGTTATTCTTAAAAAGGGTTGTTAGATAATAATTCTTTGCATTAAGCAAATCATTCTACAAAACAGTTATAAAAATAAAAGGGTTACATATCGAATATTGTGGATATATCGTATGCACCATAAGTTTGCGCTATCTTGGAATTGTTTGTTATTATTATCATCCACTGTCCATCTTTATATCTTATTTTTTTCGGCATCTCTATCACAAATATCAAATCATTTATTCGTTATTTATACTTTTTTATACAACTGACGAGCATTACAACCTTATTGTTTCTTTTTTAACCATTTTTGTTGCATTTTAGCATTTTAAATACCTGACAAGTCACCTAAATGATGACTTCAATAAAACATCATACCTCCACAGAAAAATCAAGGAATTATTGCAAGTTATCCTAACTTGCCCATGCCTAAAATCTACGTATAATGACAAAAGAGATATTGAAAACAGAGAAACGCCCCGGACGGGATTTGAACCCGTGTCCCAGGCTTTCTACAACCTTGGTTATATTACATAATTACACCCAAGCCTTCGACAGGCCTGGATGATAGGCCACTACACTACCGGGGCTTGCGCTCAGTGTTATCGCTAATCTGCTATATAACAATTTTGTTTCTCATTCGAAAAATGTTTTATTTCATACGCATATTCAACTTCGATGGCAAAAGATTATTATTCAATATTAGGTGTATCTCGAGACGCATCAGATGAGGAGATTAAAATCGCTTATAGAAAACTTGCAAAAAAATTCCATCCCGATGTTTCAAAAGAACCAAATGCAGAAGAAAGATTCAAAGAAATTTCGGAAGCATATCAAGTCCTTTCTGATAAAGAAAAACGTGCAAAATTCGATGCAGGCGAACTTGACGAAAAGGAGATAAATGTAGAATACACAAATTACAGTTTGCGTGAAATACTCGAATTCTTAATCACTGGTAATCCACCTCGAAGAAGTAAAATACTTACTGTTCCCATAGAAATAACCATTCAAGAAGCTGTTTTCGGAACTCAAAAAGAAATCGAATACGAATCCTACGCACCATGCGCTTATTGCAATGCCACAGGCGCCTGGCAGGCTAATACCTGGATGCTCTGTCCAAAATGTAAAGGTGCTAAGTATGTTACGCGCATCGTTCGTTCTGGATTTTCTCGACAAGTAGTGCAAGAATTATGCTCAAGGTGCAGAGGTTACGGTCAAGTAATGGAACAGGTCTGCACTTATTGCGGCGGTAAAGGTAGAACACTCGTACGCAAACGAAATATAATCGTAGTCCCAAGGGGAATTGACGACGGCATGAAATTTATTGTACCCTCACTTGGCGATTTCTCCGAAGATGGACAAGGCGACCTCGCCGTCCAAGTTAAAATAAAACCCGACCCATACTATCGAAAAATAGGCGCCGATTTGGTCTTCGACCTACACATAGGCATCGTCCAAGCCGCTCTAGGTTGTGTTGTTCCCATACCAACACTCGACGGCATACCTCTTTCTCTGTCCATTCCACAAGGAACACAGCCTAACACTCAGTTGCGTATCCAAAATAGAGGTGGATATAGATTGAAAAATCCAAGCCGGGGCACTCTTATTGTAAATGTAATCGTAGAAGTTCCTCGTACAGTTACTCAAAGACAACGCGAACTTTTCCTCGAAATTGCTAAAGAGCAAGGTTGCGACTCAGAATTGTTAAAACAAGGACATTTTAACAAGTTAGTTTAAATAAGTTAGTTTAGATTCAATTCAAAAGAATAAAAGAAGAACAAGAAGGGTAAGTTCGAGACTTGTTTGCTCTTGGAAAGTTATTTATTCCTCTGAATATATTAATAGTTAGGTGAGAAAGTGGACAAAGAATTGATTTTAAGCAGTGATGAGAGACTACAAAGCATGCGCCGAATTAGACGCGTAATTTACTATCTTCTCTTCACTGTAATGGTTGTTACCTTAATAATAACTATGCAGCGCCCTGAAGTAGGCGCATCTATTAAACCCCTCCATATCCCAATATACCCATTTGCACAAATCCTACTCTTCTTCGGCTTGGCTGGCTCTTTCCTAGGTTTCGCATTCAGATACATAGAAATCAAGTTAAGCCAAGGTGATACTGACAAATACACGCTTGCAAAAAGTTCTGTTTCCTCTTCTCGATTCACTGCAATTATTGCACTTATCTGCATGCTACTCCTACTTCTACCACCTGTAATCAATATAGTAAATGAAAACATCGCTACACAAGAAGAAAAAACCGTAGAGAACACAACTACATTCAAATGGCAGTTCAGTTCAAGCGACACCATACTAAGAGCAGTTTACGTTTCTCATATCTATGTAGAATCTGATATTCCTCTAGATATGTATCTCATGACCTCTGACCAATTGAAAAGATTCGAATCCGAGAATTTCACATCAGACCCAAGAAATGGCACAGGTGCAATTCTATGCACAAAAAAGCAGAGAGTCCTCGAATGGCCTCCTGATGCCCATGAGGCAAATCTTGCAGAATCTTATGGATTCGGAGAATTTTATATAATCATAATAAACAACGGCACTTATTCTGACAAAGATGCAAAAGTGCAAATCACTGCAGATAGAAAAATAAGTGCACCACTACTCAGTATGTTAATATTCTTCTCAGCATTATATTTCGCTTCTTATCTTGCATGGATGTTTATTATGACAATCGTTAAGGGCAGATACAAGAGAGGTTCGATGATAAAATAAAAATTACCACTCCTTCTTTTGTTTTTTTTATCGCTTATCCTATCCAACGCATCTTTTTTATTTACATCTATTTTAAATCTCTATCTTAGCCAAGTTAGAATGGTACTTTAACACCACACAGCCTTCGTCACATTTTCCACATCGAGAACATTTGCCTTCATCTATCTGAATTTCACCTTTATCTCGCGCAATTTTTATCGCATTTTTTACACATGCATTCACACATATACCGCATAAAGTGCACATCTCTCCTTTAAGAATTGCCTTTGCTATTTCTTCCAATTCTTTCCTTGCTAACTTCCTTTCCGAAGTAACTGAGATATCTCCATTCGCAAATATCTTTGCTCTTATGCCATTCATGTCCACAATCGCAACACCTAAATCTTCTGAGTATCTCACATAACCTACAGTTTTAAGAAATTCCACTACTCTCTCAAACGCCAAGCCTTCACATTCAAATTTTCCTTCGATTAACCAATTATTACTTGCTTCACAATATCTTCCCAAATTATTGATTTCTATAAACTTTCCTCTTTCTTGTTTGGCAGATGAAAGAGTTTTCGAAATGTCTATCGAAAGCCTATCTGCAAGTTCTCTCATTTTAGGAGGTTGACGTCTCCATCTCCAAAAACCATGTGTTACATATCCTTCGCTTACGCTTGCTTTCTTCGCAAAATCCAACAATATATCCATCCATTTCCTATATAGTTCCGGATGTGTGTTCTTCACATTTTCAAACTCAGAGCCCAACTCTGCAGGACACATATAACATCCAATACGCTCATAATCCTCATCATAAAGAGGATTGTAATCCAAGCCACGATAGGTTATATACAACCACACCTCAATTGCTCTCCATTCTCTTATGGGATAATACGAAATCTGGTTTGGCACGAACGGGTTATTTTCAAATTTTCCAATCTTTGCTCGTACAAAAGATTCTCTCTTTCTTTTACCATCTATAGAAATACATCCATTTGGATATTCTTTCGCGAACAACTCAGAAACAGGCGCAAGTTTGCATACCTTACAACACCATCTTAGGTCTTTACTCGGAATTCCAAATTTATACAGATTCTTCTCAAACGCATCGTTTGCTCTCGCAACTTTAAGGCATAAACCTTCTTTATTTGCATAATCTTCAACAAACTTCTTTGTCTCGGGGAACTCCAAGCCGGTATCTATATACACCAAATGAAGTTCTTTCTTATCACCACTATCACCAATTGCCCTTTTTGCTATTTCACATGCAACTAACGAATCTTTCCCACCAGAAAAAGATACTGTAAATTGTTTCTTATTTTTGTCTTTATTTGCATTTTTCACAAACGCATCTTTTATCTCATTCACTGCTTTTTCTTCGATTCCTTTCAGATATCCAATGTTCGCACGCACACATTCATGAATAGTCCTCTTTTTCGTCTTTCTTCTCTTGATTTCATCTATTCTTTTATCGTCGATACCGCATATTCCTCTTACACGAAGGACTATCTCTTCATCTGATATTTCAGAAATTTCAGAAAAATCTGATGTTGAATACCTTGCTCTACCAAACCCAAGCCATGTGCCAAATTTTATTATGACATCATCGTTTCTCTTTATCCCATCTCCAAATAAAACGATATCTTTTTTCTTAATGCCCCTTCCTTTAATATGTCCTTGCGATGCTATCCTTTCATTACATTCTACAATCCTTCTTTTTGCATCTACAAGATACGGAATTCCCCCTTCTCTTAGGTCAAGTCTATAATCCATTTCCTCAAGGTCAAAAAAGAGCACACCAATGACATTCCCATCAATTATTATTTCGTCTGTCCTATCCTGCCCAGGGATTTTATTAAATAACACAATCTTTCCGTCGAGAAAAGAGGACACTCCAAACTCTCTTGAAAAAAGTTCTGCTAAAAGCCTTTTTCCCTTTCGGGATGCGAACCGCACGTCACCAGGTGGAGATAATTTAATCTCAGATGGTATATTGTTACATATCTCACATCTCGAACCAAGAATGGGAAGGTTGCACTCTTTACACCAACCAATTGTCTCTTTTGCTTCTTCTCGCGATTCTTCCCTTTTTATGCGTTCTCTGTTTCTCTCTTTATACTTAAATTTGTTATAACTATTTTTTTTATTTTTAACCATATTCTTAACCCACACCATCAAATTATAGAATAGCATATCCTATTATGAAAGTTCCTTCTCTTGGTTATCGATATTATTAGTACGACGATATTATTAGTATTATTGAAGTATCATTGATTGAAGTTCATTGGATATACATCATATTGATATAGAACAATGTGAAATCTTTACTATTTCTTGTTTGTTTCTCTTTGTTTATTTCTTATTATCTTTCATGATATCATTCTTAACTTCACGAAGATGTTTGCATTCTCCACTTCTCACAGTTACAAGACCTTCGGGGGTATCTATCACTAACGCCCCAATATCTGTTACATCTATCGCCACACCCTTCCATTTTTCATTCCCTGTATCTATACAAACTTCCTTTCCCAATGTTTCTAACATCTCAGAATAAGTATCTGTTAGCATCTCCCATTCATCGTTAAGCAACTGATTATACCTCTTTTCTATATTCTCTACAAGCGATACTATAAATCCCACCATATTTAATTCCTTTTCTAAAATATCTGAAAGGGAAATCGAATTTGCTCGAATCTCATTCGGAAAATCGTCTACATGAACATTAAGGTTAACACCCAAGCCTATTACGCTTGCTATCCCCTTTTCCCCCTTTGTGATTGTTTCGCATAATATACCTGCTAATTTCTTCCCCTCGTAAATCACATCGTTTGGCCATTTTAATTTCGCATCAACACCCATCTCTCTTATGGTCTCTGCAGTTGCAATCCCCGCAATCATACTTAAACGCTGCACCACGCCCCAATCTGCAGCATCTAAAAGGACAGAAAGCCAAGCACCACCTTTAGGCGAATGCCAAGTACGTCCAAGCCTACCCTTTCCTTCTGTCTGCTCAAATGCTATTATCAACATGCCATTGTATTCTTCCCCTTTTTCATACCTTTCTATGGCAATCTTCTTGGCAAATTCATTCGTAGATGCAATCTTTTCAAAACAGATTATCTTTGAACCTATTATTTCAGTCGTAAGTTTGTCTTCAATCAAACTGCAAAATTCTTTGCATCTCTCAGAGACTTCATCTTGCACATCTTCGAATGGCATAAATCCACCTTTTACAATTTTATAACACATTCGACAAATCATTCCGCAAATGAATTTCTTTAGTAACTTTACTAAGATTAGTTCGCACGCTAATCAATCTACCTGTTCTTTTTCAAATACTTTACTTAAAAAATCCGCATAAATTTCATCACTCGTAATTTTCAACGAGAATTGCAACTCCATTTCCTCCTCCTATGCACAAGGTTGCAATACCATACCTGACCTTTCTTGATTTCATCGCATAAAGCAAAGTAACAAGTATTCTTGCCCCTGAGGCTCCTATCGGATGCCCTAAAGCAATCGCACCTCCATTTATATTTGTCTTTTCGGGCGGAATCGATAATTCTTTGATTGCCGCCAAAGTTTGCGATGCAAAAGCCTCATTTATCTCGAACAAGTCTATATCTTCTATCTTTCCATTTACGCGTGATAGAAGTTTTCTTACTGTAACGATAGGTGCAGCCATTGCTCTTCTCGGCTCCACCCCCGCACTTGCATACGCACGCACAACTGCCATAGGCTTATATCCTAAACTCTCGGCTCGCTCCCTACTCATAAGAAGAAGTGCAGCAGCCCCATCGTTTATTTTTGATGCGTTCCCTGCTGTAACTGTGCCATTAGGCGTAAATGCAGGTCTTAGTTTAGACAGTTTCTCAAGCGTGGTGTCTTCTCTTGGACTTTCATCTTCAGAGACCACCTCAATCTCAGGTTTCTTTATCGAACCTCCTGCTATACTTACAGGCACAATCTCTTCTTTGAATGCACCACTTTTTATTGCTTTTACTGCAAGTTCGTTGCTTCTCAAAGCCCACTTGTCCTGCTCTTCTCTCGTTATCCCATATTCTTGCGCAATTAAATCCCCAGTACAACCCATATGCATATCATGATAAGCATCCCATAATCCGTCGTGAACCATAGAATCAAGTATCTTTCCATCACCTAAAACATACCCATCTCTTGCATTTCCAAGTATGTATGGCGCACGACTCATCGATTCCATCCCGCCTGCTATCGATATGTATATATCACCTGCTCTTATCGCTTGACTTCCAAGCATCACCGCCTTTAAACCCGACCCGCATACCTTGTTCACTCCAAATGCAGGCACTTCAACAGGTATCCCTCCATTTATTGCAGCCTGCCTCGCAGGATGCTGCCCCAAGCCGGCAGAAAGAACATTCCCCATTACAACTTCATCTATAATTCCAGGTTCTATCGAAGTCCGCTTGATTAATTCTCCAATCACAACTCCGCCAAGTTGCGGTGCGGTCAGTTTCGATAACTTACCTCGAAAGGCTCCTATAGGCGTGCGCACCCCTGCAACTATCACCGCATCGTTCTTCGCATCTTTAAATTCAAGTGCCATCTTTCCCCCTTCTTATTTATCCGCTTTTATTTTTATACTCTTTATATCTCATTCATACTTTTTTTATCTTTTATCACAATCTCGTACCCTCTAGCATCTATTATCTA
>Ga0078972_1017193_pt1 | contig 10452 bp, 12 predicted proteins | sample YelNatPaOPGAMG01_FD_67568 | JGI IMG/M metagenome (GOLD analysis project Ga0078972, IMG submission 67568) | Hot spring thermophilic microbial communities from Obsidian Pool, Yellowstone National Park, USA - OP-RAMG-01 (SPADES assembly) (version 2) | ecosystem: Environmental > Aquatic > Thermal...
AATTTCAAAAAGTCTTGACCATTATGGATGTCTGTTGCAATTACCTGAAAACCTCTTTCTTTCAGTGCCTTGCTCAGGTATCCCTCTCCGTCAGCGCATTCCCAGATTACCCACTGCTTCTTCAGATAGGGCAAGAGGGTGACTAATGCTGACCCAGGTGTCTGGTAATCATCCAAGCTTCCGTTCTTTAGAGGAGGCCTCATTTCATACCTCCTAATACGTAACCAAAGAACTTCCTAAAGCTGGTCAGAATGTTGCTCCAGGTCATCCCAAAATGCGTCAGGATGAGAACAGCCACAAGGACAAGGATAATGATCACAACCGCATCCAGGAGAACTCCCCCCTCATCCCTGGATTCGATGACCCTCATATCAATCCCCCATGGAACATCAAGAAGACTACCTCCGCAAAGAGCGTTGCATCTGCGCCTGCGAGGCCAAATATTACCTTCTCGTACGTGTTCATGGCAATGCACCCCATGTTGAGATGAGTGCAAGTACGGCCGTCCAATTGATGAATGCGAGTATTATGAGCAGGATCGCTGCCATGTAGTGCGTGGGGATGTACACGCCTCCGTTGCTGCCTCCAAGACCGCTCAGTGCCCTCTTCCATGCCTGTGATGATATCCCCGACCTGTGTATCGACCACAGAAGTACTCCTATCCCTGCAACCAGGAACAGGGCATTAACGGGAGAAGAAAGCGGCTCCACCAACCATTTTACCCCGTTCTGGAACAGGTTTCCCCCTCCAGTACTGTTTGAATATATGTTTGATTTCACTACAGACTGCGCATAGCTGTTGTTCCAGAGATTATATGAGTTATGGGAGACCACTTCTACGTTGAGTTCACCGTAAAATATGTTTGAGAAGGATGGCAGAGATATGTTCTGTCCGTTAGAAGCATTGTAGGGTGCAAAATAGTACAGCACATTCTGATAGGATGGGTCAGGAACGGTATAGGGGTCGTTCCCGTACCACACTGATATCTCGAGATCTATCCAGGAACTCTTGTTATCTCTGGCTGTAACAGAAACCACCTCACCCTGACCCTGTGCTGACTGCTTTATGTAAATGGATATCATCGGCAACTTATCCCCCGAAAGCACCGAGGAAGCGTTGTTGTACACTATGAAACTGGTGCCGTAACTGGTCACTCCTTCGTGAAATCTCCATCCGTAAACACCTGAGGGTGCCGTAGAGGAGAAGTTGTGAATCAGCTTGGCAGTTCCCCCTGTCTGCTTGTAGGTGAAATTGTCGTACTGCAGGACCCGGATATTTGATGAAGCGTTGTCTGAAGGGTTGTTGTTCAGATAATGAACGAATGTGACGTTCCATGTTCCGGCACTGAAGCTCCAGTTGAGCATCGCACTTGCCGAGGAAGATAGGGAATTGACCACCGACGTTGGGTGCCCGGAAACGTGGAAGCTCAACAAGTTGAACTCTCCTTCCCCAATGTAGATTGGCTCGTATCCTGCCTTCTGGCCCCACATATCGAACGTCTGTGCCTCGAATACTATGTAGAACGGCCCCTGTGCAGCTGAGGTAGGTATGAAGACAGGCACCGAATACTGATTGACGTTAGCTGAGGTGGTTACGTTTTGCTCCAATACCGTGCCATTCTGTTCAAAATAGACCCTGATAGGAAATCCCGAAACATAACTGACTGCCCCTGAGCCTATTCCTGTTGATATCGATTCCAGGGGGGGAGCCCCCATCACTGTTGCTCCATCTCCAGGAATTGGAAGGAAGTCAGCAAGTCCTGGGTTATTCGCCACCACGGACCAGTTGATCGAGAATTCGACTTCTACAGGCTGGACGGCCTCCTGACCGTTCAGATAGAAGTCGCCATAAAGGAACTGGTAAGGGTAGCTGACCGCCCCCAGCTGGTATGCCTGATTTATGCCCCATGATGCAGAGAACCACTTTCCTATGTCTGAGGGTACAGCACCCCAGGACGTTGCCTGGGGATCCGGCTCAAACGTTCCCATTGAGATATTTGGGGGAGAAGCGCCTAGAGATGCGAGAGGGACCTCTGAAGCGATGAGTATTACCGTCAGTGCAACCAGTGCGGTCGTAATTCTCATTTCTTTGCCTTCCTGTTTTCAGGGTTGACGTAGTAAGAAAGCGCCCATCCTGCGAGTATGAAGATCAGTGACAGCATTATGAAGAGAGGCCAGTCCTGGGAGAGGTAGTTCTTTACGGTATTGTTGTTGTAAATGATCGTGCCAGTTCCATTTGTTGCTTTTTCGAAGGACACGGAAATTGATACGTTCTTTCCGCTGATAGGAAGGGTCCCCGATGACGGAGTTGCGGAATACCCTCTGGCTTCGACAGTGAAGTAAACGAATCCGTTAGGTTCCTTGAAGCTTATTTCTGAAGTATTTGAATGCAGGGAGGGCCCACCAGTGATATTGACCCACCACTCCGTGTTAGACGAAAGACCGCTCTCCCCGAATGTGACAGAATATACCTGACTTATGAAGGAAATGGAAACATTTCTGTTTGCCCCGCTGACTACCACAGTTCCTGAGTCAGGAGATGCCACGTAAGTGACTCCGTTTGAAACTACGTCAGGTATCGTAAATTGGTAGGTTCCGTTGGGCTCCGAAAACGTGACTGAAGAAGAAGACGAGGACTGGTTGTACCCAGATAAATCCACTGTCCATTGACTGCTTATTGCATTTGAAAGCTGGAAGGTAACGTTGTAAACTGGGACCATTCCACCGACCGTAAAGGCCAGGTAAGTGGAGTTTGTTTCCACAGCGCCACTTGAAGTTAAGCTGAACATCGGAGATACCAGATTCTTTTCTATAAACCAGGACCCTGCATTCCAACCGTTTATGGACCCAATATAGTTCTGTCCTGCTGCGCTACTGACTGTGACATAGTAAACGGTTCCACCATTTAGGGTTACGGCAGGTGAAACACTCTGATTAAGCCATGCTGGCCCTGTTCCCTGATACTCATCGGGGGCGTTGGTAAGGTTAACGCTCCAAACGTTGTCGCCACCAAGTGTGGTAGCAATAGCTACCTGTATGTCGTGAGACGTATAGGAAGCGGCATAAACTTCGACCCAAGAGATTTTTACTGGAACGGACCCTATGGTAAAAGGCTGGCTTGCGCCATAGTAATAGGGAGAAGCCACGATGTGCGATGTGCCCGCAAATGCTTCAGCAAATGTTACATCCTCTGTGTTACCTGAAGTTGCTTGAGATGCCGGAAACACGAAAAGTATCGAGGATGCAAGCAAAACTATGGTCAAAATCATTGCAAATTCTTTTTTCATATCCATTTCCCCTCTTCTTTTAGACTTATATGGTATCCCGCAGAATACGCAACTGCGAATGCGAATATCAAGAACAAAACAATGTACCAAACCCACGCTCCGATCAACGAAATTTTGGCTGCCTGAAAACCGTCGCTTCCCGAAAGGAAAGGGGCACCGTCTATCAGGTTCCGAAAGCCGAGCACTGTAGCCGCAATGTTTGTATACAGGGCCTCGGGATAAAAGAGCAAGACCGCTATGAACACGGAGACAAATCCCGTGCCTGAGCAAAGGACAAAGAACATCTGCCAGGGAACCAGGTTGCCGGTGATATCGGTGGCCCCCCAGAACCATGAAATCGAGGAGTGGATTACTGTCCCACCGAGGATGGCAGTTGACACAACGATCCCTATTTCGTGGATCCCGCTTGCCACTATAGTGAATGTTAAGAAGGCCAACAACGCAATTATCAGCATTCTCATTACGGACATGTCCCCTACATCTGGTCTGCTTCTTTTGCTGCCAGATTCATTCATCTTCTCCTGCCTCCCGATTTTCCGCTCTCGTACGCTACAGCTCCTCCTACCACCACAACTATCCCCACAAGGAGCACGACGTCGCCATCGTATCCCTGACTGAGCCAGTCCTTGAGCGTCTGCCACCCTCCTCCGGAACTGTTGACAATTTTAGGAACCTGGTAGGTATAGTTGGAGGAGAACATCCGGTAGAGTTCGTTTCCTGTCTTCTTGAATGTCATCACGTTAAGCTCGTATGACCCTTTCGAAAGGTTGTAGAGTCCGAAGGTGAAATAGTCCCTTGTGATCCCGTATGAGGTATGGGGCTTTCCCTGGATGTACCCTACCTCTTCAACCGCCCCGTTGGCATTATTTGCTGAACTGACCTGGATTACGTTCACAGGAGAGTAAGGGATGGATGAGTTGTCAACTACGGAAACGTTGAAAGAGAGGTTGTAAAGGCCGTTCAACCCCTGTTCGTAAGTGTAGGAATACTTCAGCGTGATTGCGTTCGACCCTTCTATGACATATTCTGAGCTGAGCGAAACCTGAGTTTTGCCGTTATAGATGACCCCGAACTTGAAGGAATACTGGCCGACAGAGAACTTGGCTATGTCCAGGGGATAATAGAGAAGCTGGGTACCGTTGTTCAGTACCGTGGAATTCATGGGGACCGGAGATGATTGACCATAGGCGCTCGAATACGAAAGTTCCCCCGAATATGTGACTGATCCCTTGAGGTATAGCTTGACGCTCACCGATGACAGAATGACGGACCCTGAAGAGGGAGATATGGAGAAATAAGTTGGAACCACCCCCGAGGAGGCTGATACCACTACAGTTGTATTGTAGAATCCGGACTGAATGTTATTACCGGAAAGGCGGAAGCTTAGGTTATAGCTTGAATTGTCATAGGGCACCTGGATACTGAAGTTCCAGGAAGGAGGCGAGGATGGATACGACTTTGCAAAGGACCCAGAAGACGCTGAAATGGTGAGGGCGTTCCATTCTGAATATGGATAGCCTGAAGGAGGCGCTACCGTACCGTTGATGTAGAAATTTTGGGAAGACGAAATTGTCACGGAGGGCGCACCTGCCGATGTGTTCTTGAATGAAGTGAATTGCAGGGACTGAGATATGCTTGATGGAGAGGAGGACGTTATCTGGATAGTCCCTGAAACAGGGTTATATCCTGAAGATGTTGCGTTGTAGTTATACGTACCCTGGACCAGTGAGCTGAATGCGATTGAGTTCCCCGTGGAAGTCTTGCTCTGACCGCTGAGTGCAACCCCCCATAGAGCACCGATTGGGAGCCCAGATTCGGTGAATACGATGGAATAGGTCTTGCTGGTGAATGTGACTGACACTGCCTGGTTGCCACCGTTCACGGTGACGGAGCCTGCGTCAGGGGAAGCGTAATATGTCACCCCTTTGGAAGTCACGCTTGCAATTGTGAAGTAATAAGTTCCATTAGGTTCAACGAATTGTACTGATGATGTTCCAGAAGCAACATTGCCGATTGAGACTGTAAAGCTTTGTCCCAAAGGCAGCCCCGACTGGCTGAACGTTATGGTATAATCTTTCGTGGGCGTGTTCACAGAAAGGCTTTCGTTTACTGCTGCTGAGCTCACGGTTACTGTTCCCGAGGACGGGGAAAATGAGTAGGGGCTCTGGATATACGTGCTGAAGGAATAAGACCCGGTTGGTTCGGAAAATACTATGTCAGGATTCTGACCGTTAAGGGTCGTCTGATACAGCCATAATCCGTTCAGACCGACTCCCCATGTGGTCCCCGACGGGATTCCAACGGGGATAAAGGTTACGGGATGGGTCGAAGCGTTGCCTGTAGGGAATGAAATGGCAACAGTCATGTTGTATTCGTCAAGGTTCAGAATTCCGTTTGAGGGCGAGGGGACGAGTCCAGATGTGTCCGTAATCCAGTAGTAAAGTACGTTTCCGAGTGCCAGAGTGAGATTGAGTTCAGGGGAGGTGGAGGATAATGTGGTGTTCGTTCCAGTGTAGCCGTTAAGGACTGTGTGGTATACTACTGACCAGGACCCGCCGTTTGGAAGACCGGATTCCTTGAAGTGAATTACTCCGTCAGTGGGAGGGGGGGCAGAACCCATCTCATAGATGTATACGGTAGCCTGGAGAGAGCTAGATGTGACGTTCTGGGTTGTGGTAAAGACCACTCCGGAATATTTCGAATTTGTGCTGAGGGCAAAGGTATAACCATCCGAAGATTCTGCGAGGATTCCATTGGACGTAGTTGCTATGCTCGTGGAAGGGGAGGTTGTAGCTGTCGAGTAGAACAGTTCCATTATGTACTCGCTCTGTCCGGCAAAGGAGAAGTTGAAGCTGTCTTTGACATAGTATCCGGCGCCCTGAGCGGTGCTGAGTATCTGGCCAGCGGGAGAGATAATCTGGATCTCTGCTATGGATGATGAGGAAGCTCCTAAGTCTGCGGTATACTGGATCAGGCCCATTCCTGAAGGAATGTAGGCACTTCCTGAATAACCGGTAGAGAATAGTTCTGCGTATGTGTAGGCGTTCCCTTGCTCAATATCAACCGCCTGCCCTGATATCGAAGAGCCTGATGCATTTGCAGGAAGAGAAAGAATGCTTACTGCCGTTAGCACGAGCAAAAGGGAAATAATAATGGGGAGAAATCTCTTCACTGAAATCCCCCCTACATATAATCTTTCTTGGATTTCTTTCCGGTCTTTCCGGTTCCCCGCACCTCGTATGCCAGCATTGCAAGCAGTGCGATCACGACTATTCCGGCCAGTAGATCGTATTCATAGGCATGAAGGAAGGATGTGAAGGATGTTGGGATGGTAAATCCACCTGAACCGTTCCCCGTCCCTGATTTTATCGTGCTTGCAGAGTAGACTATGGTCTGCACCACTGAGGTATAGGCAAGAGTTATGACCCCCGTAGAAGGCGAAGATTTGTAGCCTGATATTGTCGCCGCAACAAAATTGAAAGTACCGTTATGCTCTGACAGGATAACCGTTCCGTTTGTGGTCTGGTAGATCTGGCCATTTACTGTTACGGTCCAGAGAGTGTTGGCAGGAAGACCTGTTTCCTGAAAAGTGATCCTGTAGAATACCTCAGTGAAGCTTATAGACAATGACACTGCGTTTCCTGATATGTTCAGGTAGCCAGATGAAGGAGTTGCGATCCAGTTCGCTGAAATTGAGACAGAGAACTTGTATGACCCGTTAGCAATAAAGAAAGTGATCGAGTTTGTCGTTGAAGAGTTTGTAGTTCCATTGTATACAATGCTCCAATACACATCCTTCGCAAGGTTAACAGCGTTAAATGTAACAAGGTAGCCGTATTTGAACGTGATGTTCTGGGTTACAGATTTTCCGTTGACCGTGATTGTTCCAGAGGATGGAATAGCATACCATGACCCGACATTCGGTATTTTGAATGTATATGTGCCATTTGTAAGGGAATACGAGGTAGAAGCAGAGTTGATTGAAGTAGTCTTCCCATTCAGTATGATGCTCCAGAGACTGCCAGATGGAAGGTTTGATTCTGAAAAAGTGACGGCGAAGGTTCTGCCAGTTGACGAGTATGCTAGAGGAACTGATACGTTGCCCCCGTTCACAGTGATTGAACCTGATAACGGAGTGACCGAGTATCCGGGTATCCCAAGTACGCTGTATGAGTACGTACCGTTCAGTTCATTTAAGGCCAGATACGATCCCGATGAGGAGTATTCCGTTGAACCGACCAAGACGCTCCAGTTCGTCCCAGATGCAAGTCCAGACTCTGTGAAATTAAGCAGGAATTCCTCGCTGAATGATACCGTGCCCACATAGGCTCCCGAAATCCCAACGATGGTTGAACTGGGCTTATTCCATATTAATCCAGAATATTTGTGTCCTGTACCGAGAGTTGCTGCTGAAGAAAGAACGTAAGTACCATTGTACAGACTGGATACAGTAGCTTGTGATCCTGCGGCGGTTGAAGATGATGTTTTCGTTCCCGTTGCATTGGTGAGTGAGACAGTATACGATGCTCCTGTAGGCAGACCGGTTTCGGTGAATGTTGCCGTGTACGGCGGAGCTGCCGCATAGGCCGACGTCAAGAATACACTTCCAAACATTAGCGCCACTATCGCAAATGTAAGGACCAATTTTCTTTTGTTTCCAATTTTTTGCATTCGAATGCTCTCCTAGGCCTCGGGAGCACAGGAGACAACCTTTCGGAGCGATAATCTCCTCTGCTCCGAAAGGCTTTATTCAAGAAAATTATGTTTTACTAGGATATGATGACTTCCATTCTTTCTCGTACAGAATTCCATGGTTACCGCTCCCTCCCCTAAAAACCTTAAGATGCCCGTTCTCTTCCATTGCCGACAGAACTATCCCTATTTTTCTTCCCAGGATCCTATCCGAATCACTGTCTACGTCAATTATGAGGTCGTACATCTTTTCCAGCTGCACCCTGATGTTTTTTGCATGGAAGTGGTCATAGGGGTAGAAAAAAACGGCAGACTCGATGTGATCCCAGCTCAATTTTGACAGTAAGACGACCTCTTTACGCTTCCCTATCTCCATTTCCGGGGTCATCTTCTCGCTTCCTCCTTCATTATCAGGGCTAACGTGGTCAGAAGATTCCAGTTCATTGGTTCCAGCCTGATTTTATTTTTCCCTTTGTTCTTGGGGTTCCTGAAATCATTGATTATTCCATCTTCCACCAGCTTCAGCAAAATTGCGACCTTGGAAGCTTTAGTGCCCGAGTTCTTGCCTAACCATGTTTCTGCCCTCTTGATCAGTTCCTCCGGTTCCTCGTTTGTGATTCGCCAGTATTTTTCTTCCAACTTTTTCGCATTCTCTTCTACCCTGATTTCTTCAGGTGACTTTAGATAAGATTCTAGGGTAGATTGTGTCAGTTCGTTCATTGTAATCCTTCCTTAGGTTTTTCCGGCTCTTTCTCTCCATAGAACATCGCCAAAAGCTGCCTTGCTGGGTAATCAAGAGAATATGCCTTTGCCAGTTCCCCCAAATGGGAAATGACCTTTCTCTTGTCCTCGCCACTTCCAATCCCGGGAAATAGCTGTAAGACCGAGCTCTTTATTATTTCCAGCTTTTCCTCATCCGTGAGGGGAGTAAGGACAGAACCAGGGTATCCGCAAACATCGACAAGAGCATACCTTACTGCTTCGTCCTGGCTCAGAGACCTAGGCCATTCGAGGGCAGCACCATCCAGGGCAAATTTCGCTTCGTCGAGAATTACCTTCTTCACATAGGGGAATATAGGCTTCACCCACTCAGACTTGAGATCTTTAACCTCGTCTGCCCTCTTGACCAATCCCAAGGCCCAGACATAGTGTGCTAATTGTCCTCCCAGGACTCCAGGGTTGATTATTTTTCTGAGCCTGGCAATTATCAGGTTGACAACAGGAGCTTCCCTCTGTTTGGTGAGATTGAGATCTGCTGCTATTTCCTCCTGAACCGTTATCTCCTCCAGATGCTTGTTGTATGTTGCCAGTTCAGCATGAAGTGCTCGTATCTGCTTCAGTGTCGCCTCCTTTTCAAGATCAAGAGGAGTCCTGAAGTACTGTTCCAGGAGCCCCCTCACAAGTTCGGACATATTCTTCGTTCCTGAATAATTCAATTGGTCCAGCAGTTGCTGAGTTATCATGACGTTTACTCTGACCAGTTTGTCCCCCTCCTTCACGTACTTGCCAGGTTTTCTGCCTGCGTTGGGGTTCTTCATCCGCCTCCCCCCGTCCAAGCTGAATCTCTCTCCCTCTCTCTAGAATTAGAATTAATATGATATGATATGTAACATATTAATTCAGCAAAAAAATTACTATACCGACCGGAAATAATTTTCACCATTCTGAAAAATCTAATACGGCAATTAGTGTGTATTAATTTACTCTCATGCCCCCTTCTTGAAGGCCAATTAGTGTGTATTAATTCGGGATTGCAAACTATAGCCATTTCTGACCACACTCGTTTCCAATCTTTACTGTCAGCGGATTAGCATTTACTATCCAGCAGTCAGGTCCTCTATGCGGCTTCTCTGGTTCATGCCTATTGGCCCAGATCCTTAACTGGTCCTCTGCAACTTCGACCTGATTTCCGCAAATTCTCATAATGGACCTGTTGTTTGCCTTCACGAAGGTTCCGAGCAGTCTATCAAGTTCCTGGTCAAGATCAGATTGTATTCCGTAGTCAACCTGGATGCTACCCATCAGGACATCCCCCCCATCAGTGTCGGCCTTCTGGCGACAGGGGAGACGCTGTCTGGACCTCGGTGAGGACATGTGTCGGCCAAGTCCACAGATTCAAGGACAGGAATCATTCCAGCACCCTCTCTATCAAATCGTCCAGCGTGTCAGGCGACCCGATATATTCCTCCTCCCATTCATCCAGGAGCTTCTGGACATTGTTTGCATCAATTCCCCTTTCCGCAGCCTCCTGGAAGATATCCTGGTAAAGATAGATGAATACGGAAGTGTCGCTCATTGGGACACCTCCCCAAGGATTGGCTTATTAACCTGGGTGCTCTGGGCCTCAAAAAGTAAATCCCAGTGCTCCCATCGTTTTGCTAAGGCTCCCACGTATTTTTGAACCTTTGGGTTCAAAACATATTAATAAAACAAAAAAATTTGAATACGCGAATAGTAGTGAAATCAAATTCAAG
>Ga0078972_1017194_pt1 | contig 10452 bp, 6 predicted proteins | sample YelNatPaOPGAMG01_FD_67568 | JGI IMG/M metagenome (GOLD analysis project Ga0078972, IMG submission 67568) | Hot spring thermophilic microbial communities from Obsidian Pool, Yellowstone National Park, USA - OP-RAMG-01 (SPADES assembly) (version 2) | ecosystem: Environmental > Aquatic > Thermal...
TAGCGGTTGTCATCGCTATACCAGATTTTCTGATAATCCAAATCTGTCAATTCAACCCAATTAGAATGCCCAGGAGCAAGTTCGTTTGCTGACCCAACACAATAAGCCTTATGCGTTCCTGAAGGGCGTCCAACACCAGCAAAATAATAAAGCGTTTCATTAGGTCTATTACGGTTCTGCCTTACAATGCGGTTAACCTCTTCCACCATTTTTTGGCGGGTGAGCATTTCTTGGCTCCAAACATTAACCCTTAAAGTGCCAAGGCGTCTCCTCAGCCTACCACTCATCTCAATTTTGGTGTCGCGGCTTTCCGCAAGTCCTACTGTGATTTGTCCGTCGTAGTTTTTGAACAGTTCACGGTCATACCATTCTCTGCTTACGAGTATTGAGGCGAGCGAGCCGTCTTCTTTGACAACTCGCATGTTTTTGCCTAGAAGCCTAACAATAGTGTCAATAGGACTCTCTACTTCGCTCACTGTCCAATAAGCCTCCTACAATTAGCCTTAAAATACGCTGTTTCACCCTTCCAGTCAAAGGCCTGAACACCTAAAACCTCATAATCTATCCCTTTACGACGGACCTTGTCATGCTGCCTAACTGGCAAGAAAGTGTAAACTGTGATGTAGTCGTTTATGATGTAGCCAGGCTCGATTAAAACTTCGTCTATGCGGGCTGGCGAAACTATAGCGGGTATGTCTATGCCTTCGCCGTAAGAAAACTTGTCCGCTGCCTCCCTGACTGGATAAAAGGTTACGTTTTCGCCCTTTGAATGCAGAATCTGGGTGAAGCGTGTTACTGGGTCTTCATAGTTCAGGTATAGAAGCCCAAGCCAGCAAACCGTAGCCATAGCCTTCTTATTTTCCACACAACCATAATCAGTGTGCTTAACGCCCCAAAACATGAACTCTTCTTGATGCTTATCTATGATTTTCATGCTATAGGCAAGGCTTGGCTTGTCATGGTTTTTGCGGATTCGCCACAAGATACCAGCAGTCACAGCATCATAATAATCGCATGCTGGAAAACGTGAGACCACGTCTATGTAGCCAGCCCAGCAGATGGCTGGATTATAAGCTGGATACTGTGCAGAAGCCCTAATCGTGTTTATAAAATTGTAAACTTTCTGGCATGAAAGACTCCAACCCTCATAATCATACAAGCCAACTAAAGCATAGGCGAAAGGGTCATCATAAATCTCATTTTCACTTAAGCCTATTCGATGCCAATCGCTATCAGTAGGGTCAAAGTAAAGCCAAAGCCCTTCAAAGCCATAACGCAGAAAGCTGACAGCCTTACTCATCATGCCTTGATATAGGCTTGCATTTGCTACATCGTATTTTTCAGCAAGCATTTTCAAGCCGACAAGTCCGTAGAGGCATTCCACATCCAACTGCAAGAGCCAAGCATCATCGATGGTAACAGCCTTCGCGAAACCGCCATAAGCTTGCTGATCCTGCATGGTTTTAAGAAACTTACCTGCAGCAAGTTTTGCAGCATTAAAGTAGTCAGCATCGCTTGTCAGCTCATAAGCCCTTAGAAGGGATGGAATAACTCTGCAGGCGTCTACGGCGTAATAGTATGTGCTGTTCTCGTTGCTTTTGAACCCGCCGTAAGCTTTTTTCTGCTGGTCTGTGCACTGCTGGGTTAAAATCCAATTTGCTAAGCTTACAATTTTGTTGTAAATGTTTGTTTTGTGGGCTTCAAACTGTTTGGCATAATAAGCCTCGTAGAGGAAGTCTATTGCGAAGGCTGCCGCGAAAGCTGCTCTCCCAAAGGCTGGGTCTGGAGTATTAGGCGGAATAACGTAAACGTAAGGCGCATAATCCGTAACGAAGTTGTAGTAGGCTTCAGGAACTTGCACCGGCTTTTCTCTCCAAAATTCTGGAAGAAATGATAAGGTTGAAACTGCAATGATTAGGATAAGGATCGCAATTATCAGAATTTTTGGCAGTGATGGACGCATGGCAATCGTTTACCATGTTTTACACCATTCCCAAATAAGGCTGTTTCAAATTGCCAAGAATTCGCTCAAGCTCAGCTTGCAAAACATTTAAGGGCGGAGCCTTACCTAAAACAGAAACGTTCTGATCACCTACACTAAAGCTTAATCCTACTGCAGAACCACCAGTCAAATAGCAAATGGCGTATAAAGCTGCAAGAACCGTAATAAACTCTTTTTCGGCATCTGTGCAATTTTCGGAATCTATATCCCTTCCAAGTTCAAGCTCGAGCGTAACCTCAGCCCGCTTAACCATCTTAACAACTTTAGAGTCCGGAATATCCGCTTGGCTAACGTTAATCACGTCTCGAACATCATCAACAGTTACACTTGCCAAGACATCGACTCCTCGCGATCTTGTCCCTTAATCTAAGCTATGAACTCGAAATAGGCAAATAAAAGCAATTTTCCTCAAAAATAAACATGAAAAAATCGTAATTATTTAAAAAACATAAAAATTTAACCCTAAACCAAAAAGCAAGACAAAAACCATAACATTCCCACAGTCATTGTCGCATGCAATTAGACATTACTAACGGAAAAACGGGGTGTGCAGAAAAATAGGGTTGAGGATGATTGTTGGTTGATTGGTGAAGGAATTTATTGGCAGCATGTTGTTTTGCTTTCTTCAGATTTCTTTTCTTCAACTTTCTCTTCAGCCTTCTTCTTTCCCTTCTTGGGCATATAGTTTTCCCCCATTTACCTTAAACGGAGCTAAACCGCTTTAGCTCCAAAATCGCGCTACACGCCACATGCCTAAAAACTTTGCTGCATAAAGATGTTGCTACTAATGAACCCAAGACCTTTTACGCGTAACAACCCTTCTGTTAGTGTCTCTTAATAGAAATTTGATAAAAATGGATTAGAGGCTTCTTCCCATCTTTATTGGCGCATGCAAAAGCTTCGTTGGCAAAATTTTTTATTTGCATGTTTTTAATGATGATTGAGGGGTCATATATGAGTGAGAAGAAGGTTGTAAGTAGGAATACGGTCGTCGCGCTGGGTATAGTATGCATAATTTTGACGGTTGGTTTGGTCGGAGCAGTTGCAAACTATACCTCAATAATAAGCGAAAAGGAAAACACTATAGCTTCACTAAACTCTGAAATCACAAGTCTTCAAAACCAGATTAATGACCTAAACGCAACATACATTTGGCTAAAAAACCACAGCTTCACATACTACACAGTAAAAAACGACATCAACATATCCAACGTTGGAATTTACAAGGTAAGTGAATTGTTTGATGAGTATACTATCAACGGAACTATAACTAATATCGGCAACAAACCCATAGAAACTGTTTATGTCTATTTGATTCTCAGAAACCCTGATGGCACCTCTGTCTTCAACACATGGGATTATGAAAAAATCGAGAATCTTTACATCGGCGAAACAGCAACATTTGAGTTCACATACATAACATACAATGAAAATCAGTCGGTGGAGATTCTTTTAATATATTAAGGCAGTGATTAATATATTGAAGCGGAACCCTTGGTTTTCGGTTTTAATATTCCTAGTCTTTCTCTCATTTTTGTATCCATTAATTGGCATCCCTTCTTTAGCTATAGCAATCGTTTTGCTGATTATTTGGTATAAGAAATACTATAAAATTAGGGTTGAAACTCTCCAAGAGCTATTGGCTTTAACTCCATCTCAATTTGAGAGGGCTATGGCTACGCTTCTTACGGATTTAGGCTATCGGAAAGTTAGGGTTACGGGAGCAGCTGGAGATTTAAGCAGAGACATAGCATGTGAAGACGTTACTGGTAAGCCTATAATGGTTCAATGTAAAAGATATACTAATAGGAAGGTTGGTTCGCCGGAAATGCAGAAATTTATCGGCATGATGATAACCGAGCACAAAGCAGCCGGGGGAATATACATCACAACATCAGATTTCACAGAACCTGCAAAAAGGTTGGCGCGAGAACATAACATTGAACTTTGGAATGGGTCAAAATTAGCCAATCTACTTATTGAACAAAGAAAAAAGATGCAAGAACGCACACAAAGTTAGCAATTAACCAAAAAATTTAAAAACTTCCCAACTTCCTTGCTACCGCCATTACGACGCATTCCTTACCGGTCCACCATGCACATTTATCTTCTACGCAATCACGTGGAACAGCCTTACCATAAAGAATTTTGCCAAGAGTAGACACGGCAGGAATCGCCATAGGACACATCTTAGCCGCACACGATGCCTCTGCTGCTCGCTAAGTCTTGACCGCTCACTGTTAAGCTTCACAGCGTATACCCTGCTCATTCCCCCGCGCACGGCGGAATGGGAAATTATAGGGATTCGTGAGAACTATTCTTGTAAAAGGTATGATGGTCAAGGCGAAGTTACGTGTCCAAGGGGTGGAGGCATGGGCGAAATATAGGATTCACGTATAGAAGATTTTTCCGTAAATTTTAAGCCAACTTTTAGTGTAATTTATTTATTGCCGAGGGAGAAAGGGTTTGATGAAGAGGCTTGTTTCTGGATTGATGCTGACCCTACTTATAACAAGTTTGTTAGCGTTTATGTTTAACGTTCAGCCCGTTAAAGGCGAATGGACTGGAACTGTTTATATACGGGCTGACGGAAGCATAGAACCGCCAGACGCACCAATCATAACCCATGATAATATCACTTACACTTTAACAGATAATATTACAAGCATTGCTGATGGAATTATCGTTGAAAAAGATAATATCATCATTGATGGAAGCGGATACACACTTCAGGGCTCGGGAGCATCTAAAGGAACAGACCTTGCTGGAAGAATCAACGTAACAGTAACAAACATAATAATTAAAAACTTCTCTTATGGCATCCATCTCTCTTTTTCTTCAAATAACAAGATTTCCAGAAACAATATACTGGGCAACGGGGATGGTGTCTTCATAGTCTCTTCTTCAAACAACAACATCGTATCGGACAACAATGTAATAAACAGCGTGCATGGTGTCTGTATTGAACATGCTTCAAACAACGCCATTATTGGAAATTATATAGCAAACGGCAGCGGTAATGTTTTCATCCTCTTAAATGCTTCAAACAATAGCATTTCTGGAAACACCATAGCAAACAACGGAGCTGGCATCTTCCTCGCTGGATCTTCAAACAACAGCATTACTGAAAACAACATAACATTAAACAACTATTATGGCATCTGGCTCAGTAACTCTTCAGACAACAGCATATACCATAATAACTTCATAGACAACGTCCAGCAAGTGTACTACAAAACAACTGTCAATGCTAACATTTGGGATGATGGCTATCCCTCTGGCGGCAACTACTGGAGTGACTATACAGGAACAGACTTGTACAGTGGTCCATACCAGAACGAGACTGGCAGTGATGGGATAGGTGATATGCCATATGGTGTTAACGAGAATAATGTTGATAGGTATCCGTTGATGGGACCATTCGGCGGTTTAACGCTTAAAGGGCTGAATGTTACAGCATATCCCTCATCAGAAGTTTGTCTAATATTTGAAAATGTTACCAGTGAAGGGACAACAAGCGTAAATGTAACGGATGTTGGTCCTGAACCCTCCAGAGGATTTAAGCTTGCTGGAAACTATTACGACATTAAAACTACAGCAAATTATGCTGGGACCATAAAACTTCGAATCATTTACGATGATTCTAACATAACACTTGAAGAAGAATTGAGCTTACGCCTTATGCAGTGGGATGATGTATCACAACAATGGGTTGATATAACAACATCTATCGACACTGAAAACAATATGATTTACGGCGAATCAACACACTTATCCTTATTTGTAATTGTGACGCCAAAACCAGCAAGAGTAATTCCCATTCCTAACGTTCCTGGTTCATTTTTCTTTAAAAACCTAATAATTACTCCTGCTGAGTCGTCCATAGGGGAGGAACAAAACTTCACTATCTGGGCGAGACATCCCCTGGGAATCAGTAAAGTCATTGCAGTAATCTCTTGGGGTATGGAAACCATGATGGAAGAGACTGTTGAATTGAACTTGGTTGAAGGTAGCGAGGAAGAAGGTAGATGGCAAGGTTCCTGGATAGTCAAGAGCGATCGCTCTTGCTATATTATTTTCCATTTCCGTGCATGGAATATTGAAGGCGGGGAAGGCCTTCCGCTTAGGTTCGAATTCGAGCCATACCGTGAGATTAGCCTGGAAGGCTTTCCTTCTGAAAGAGCAATGGAATGGGCATGCTGGTCAGGTGCAAGACCGACCCCCAAGTGGGCCATCATTGATCCTTGCAATCCAAAGGAAGGCGAAATTCAGATCTACGCTATAAGGTATGTAGACAGTAAAGGAGTGCGGGCGGTGACAGCTGCATACATACCTTATCCTTCTGGAAACAAACAGGTGATTATCGACTTGAAGTTAGTAGAGGGATCTCCTCAAGACGGTTGGTGGATGGGAGCTTGGAAAGTGCGATATTACCCTCCAGACGAAGATTATCAAGTGAGATTTGAAGCGTGGAATACCGAAGGAGAGTATTCGGAGGCAACGCTTACTGTTATTCCACCCTATGCCTTAACGATAATCGCTACAGATGGAGGTACAACCGTTGCCAGAGTTGGAGCGATAACAGATCTACCACCTGGAACATACTTTTTTTGTAGGGGCTATTGCGTAGAAGTTAGGGCAATCCCTGATGTAAACTACCTATTCGACCATTGGGAACTTGATGGTATTAATGTAGGCTCAACAAACCCATACACGTTATATATCGATAAGGATCATACGCTGAAAGCCTTTTTCTCAGCCATACCGCCACTTATGGTTTCTATAAATCCACTTTCAGCTTCAATAATTGTTGGTCAGTCTGTATCTTTCACCTCAACAGCTTCAGGTGAATATCCACCATACAATTACCAGTGGTATCTAAATGGTAGTGCCGTTTCTGGAGCTACATCGGACACTTGGACCTTTACTCCGACATCTGCTGGAACTTATAATGTCTATCTGAAAGTAATAGATAGCGCTGGAAATGTAGCAATTTCTGATACAGCCATAATATCAGTTGTTCCACAACTTACCATATCAATTTCACCAACGTCTGCATCCATCCTTGTAGGTCAATCCTTAACATTTACCTCTACCACTTCTGGTGGGTACATGCCATATACTTATCAATGGTATCTTGATGATAACTCGATTTCAGGAGCAACCACAGGAACTTGGACGTTTACACCAACAGTCACTGGAACCTTCCGAATTTATTTAATGGTTACAGATGGTAAAGGCAACACAGCCAAGTCAAATGAGGCAATAGTTACAGTGGCACCCAAACTTATAGTATCAATATCTCCTATGAACGCATCCACATTAGTTGGTCAATCAATAACTTTCACCTCGACAGTTTCAGGCGGATACCCACCATACACTTATCAATGGTTCTTGAACGGCAATCCAGTTTCAGGAGCAACATCAAACACTTGGGCTTTCACCCCAACAACAAGCGGAACATTCTATGTATACCTTAAAGTTACAGACGCTAAAGGAAACACTGCACAGTCAGATGCAGCTCGTATAGTTGCATCAACAGTCCCTGTTGGAGGCTACAGCATCCCAATACAGCTACCCACCACAGTAAAACCAGTCACCATACACATTGCATTACTAACAATCATAACAGCAATGTTAATAACAATAAAACAAAAAACCAGAAGAAAACACAGACAATAATCTCTATATCTCTCCGTAGACGTTTTCTGTGATCAGTATGCTTTCTGAGTATTCCGTGAAGGGTAGCATTCTGTTAGCGATGATTAATGGAATATAATTTTAGAAGAAGAAAAATTTAGGGAGTTTGATGTTTTCTTTTTGTTTTCCAGAGTGTTGTTGCTATTAGAGTTGTTAGCATAAGCAATATGAGGATTGGCGTTGATGGGAATTCTGGTATGACGTGGTATTGGTAGCCGTATCCGTTGTTGTCTTTTGTTGCGTTGTTTCCAGCATTATCGTAAGCTACTATTTTATATGTTACCCATGTGCAGTTTCCATAGCCATCAATTGTTGCCTCGTATGTTATCCACGTGTCTGATGGTATTGGAAGCTCAGTCATGTTCAGAATAGTCCAAGATGTTCCATTGTCTATACTATACCACAAGGTTACATTCTTTATTCCAGACCCATAGTCTGTTACGTTAACCGACACCCTGACATTTTGGAATGGTTGAACATTATCGGGCAGCGGATCCTGCCATGGTTCGCTTATCTCAGGTGGTATATTATCAATAAAGTATGCTTCCAATGTATGGTTTGCATCTATAATTACTGATATTGGGTTTTCAGTTCTTACGTTGCCGTCGAGAAGCCAATAACTGAGTGAGTAGCCAGCGTTTGGAAATGCTGTTACGTTCACTTCTGCTCCTGCTGGATGTATGTATATTCCGGGGTTAGGATTTGTGGTTCCGCCAGTTGTTGTTGTTATTGTAAGTTTGAAGGTTTCTGTTCCATATGGATACATTAACGGGTAACGGTCTGTATTATTCTCGTCAATAATGTAAGGTGTATCCCCTATACCATCGCCACCTGTCATATTCTGATAAGGACCACTAAATAAGTCTACGCCTGTGTAGTCGCTCCAGTAGTTGCCGCCGCTTGGATAGCCGTCATCCCATACATTTTCATATCCGACCGTCACTTGCGCTTGGTTTGTGTTGTTAATGAAGTTGTTATGATAAATTCGGTTGGTGTAGTTGGGAGAATAGCCCACAAGCACTATGCCATACTCGTTGTTTGCTACATTGTTTTCGGTGATGTTGTTGCGGGGAGAGTAGGAAAGGCTTATGCCTCGCCCATTTTTTGTTATGTTGTTTCCAGAAATACTATTATCTGAGGAAGAGTCAAGACTGATACCATAGGCATTGTCTGCTATTTTGTTTGCAAAAATGCTGTTATTTGAAGCACGCGCCAAGATGCCATAATAGCTGTTTGCCATTATGTTATTTTCAGAGACGCTATTCTCTGAAGAATACTCAAGCCGGATGCCATACTCGTTGTTTAATGTTATGTTGTTTCCGTAAATGCTGTTGCCTGAAGAACCGATAAGGCTTACGCCATGTCCATTTTTTGTTATGTTGTTTCCAGATATGTTGTTGCCGTTTGAAAAACCTGAGAGTAGTATGCCATCACCATTTTTTGTTATGTGGTTTCCGGTGATGTTGTTATTTGAAGAGCCTTGCATTTGGATGCCGTAATCATTTTTTGTTATGTTGTTTCCGATAATGCTTATGTTTAAGGAAAAGTCCACAGAAATTCCAACTTGAACGTTTTCGATGTTAGCGTTTTTTATTGTTACGTTATTTCTGCTCGATAACGAGAAGCCTCCGCCACTTTGAGAGCCTCGGAGCGTATAGCCCATTCCATCAATGACAATATTGTCTCTTTGAACAACCACTCCATAATTATAATCTGGAACGGCAATGGTATCATTTAGCGTGTATGTCACATTATCAAATGTTATTATTGGCGCATCTGGCGGGTCTATGCTTCCATCAGCCCTAATATAAACAGTTCCAGCCCATGCTTTTGCTAAATAATCATAGACTGTTAGAGTGGCATTTACGTCTGGCCATGTTCCTATAAGATAGGCGCTTGTCAGTCTTCCTTGCTTGTCAGCGGAGATTGAGCCTCCCCTAAACGAAGCCTCATACACCATTTCGCCATCGACATCGTATTCAACATAGTATGGTGGCGACGCGCCTGAACTACTAAATGTGCTAATTCCATATCGATTTGGCCATACATGCAAATTCCAGCAATCATCTCCTATGCTTGGATACTCTTTTCTCCAAACCGTGTCGCCAGTGGAGTTAAGTTTTAGAACGAAGAGGGGCCCAACACCAATAATAACAATGTTGCCATCCCAATCAATGTCTACATCTCTCCCAACCTCGTTACCGCCCCAATCAAAAACTTTAGCCCAAAGCTCGCTGCCAGACTGAGAAAGCTTAACCAAGACCACGTCTGAATACGGGTAAAGGCTTGTTTGTCCCACAACAAGAATATCTCCGTTCTTGTCAATCGCCATGCCATTCCCTTGCGCACCTATGCTTGGCTGCGTCTCCCAAAGCAAGCTTCCGTTTATATCGAGCTTTATGACTCGGAACTGATACCCGGCCACACCTGTGCATATAATATTGTCATCGTATGCTACTATTCCATACATGCCTTCCCTGTGGTAACCCATACCTTCCTTGCGGTAGTATGTCTGCCACATCAATGTGCCATTGGGATAAAACTTTGCGATTAACCATTCTGCGATTTGGCTCCCGCCATAATCTTGCATGTCAGGGTTAGTAGATGTTACACCAAAAGCCACAATATTGTCATTAGGATCTACGGCAATACCATTTAAGTTAGTGAAAGGGTAAGGTTGAACCTTCTGGAGCCATAAGAGTTCTCCACCCCTACTATACTTGGCAACAATTCCAGCAGCTTCTCAAGTC
>Ga0078972_1017195_pt1 | contig 10451 bp, 12 predicted proteins | sample YelNatPaOPGAMG01_FD_67568 | JGI IMG/M metagenome (GOLD analysis project Ga0078972, IMG submission 67568) | Hot spring thermophilic microbial communities from Obsidian Pool, Yellowstone National Park, USA - OP-RAMG-01 (SPADES assembly) (version 2) | ecosystem: Environmental > Aquatic > Thermal...
TAAAATTAAGTCTCCATTTGAAAAACCAGCTGAAGTTAAAGTTAGAGTTGTTGAGCTTGCAGAACCGCTACAAGAGCGGTAGGTCATCGTGGGAATTGTTGAAGAGTTGTAATCACCATCAACACCATCACCGAAAGGTTTGCCAGCAATTACTCTGTCTATTCGTTGCCAAGAATTCAGATTTGCCATTTTTCATTATGCAAACTTTGCTCCCATCCCATACCAAGCAGAACCGACATATCTCAATACAATTGAATTCATTTTTGAGGCTGTTGTAGTAAAGAGAGGAGTAGTATTATCCTGCCAAATAATCGTTGTACTAAAAGATATTGTTCTTCCACCCGTTGCGTCCTGCAAAAGGAATAACTCCAAAGCCCTACCCTCAACGGGGTTTGAAAGAGTAATAGTAACATTTCCAGTCAAAGTCCCTTTTTGCCTTGTTCCATTAGATGCATCTATAGTTACATTGCCAGTCAAATTACCGTTGTCATATACACCTTCTACTATTGGTGTAAGTAAAACTTTTTTAGTTCCACTCTTTGGTTGTAAAGAAATATCAACATAAGATAATGAACTTGGAACAATTCCGTCTGTTATATTGACAGTAGTATTAGGATTGGAATAAGAGGAAGATGTAACAACAGCAGTTGAATTATCAGAAAATCTAACTATCCTTCCAACTGTATAGATTGCAGTTACATCACCAGAAACAGTAAACGAAGAATTAGAGACACGAGTTACGGTTGCTGATTCTCTTACATATCCTTGAACTAAAGTGTCTTCTACAGAATTAACTTCATTATTTAAACCAGTGTGTTGCTCTGCGTGGTCTGTCCTTAAACTTGTCCCGGAGGGATTTGTTTGGGTGAATAATTGATTATCAATAATTGACATATCATTGCGTTTGTATAGTTAAAGTCAAAGTCCATATTTGACCAGATGATTTTGTCCCTTGAGCAGATACTTTTCTATTCAAGTTTTTGGCACTATCGGAGTTGCCATTAGCTACTGTAAATTCATTCCAAGCAAAATTCGCTTCATTTTCTGTAAAATCACTCTTAAAAACTATTTTTCTATCAGTCCCATATTGTGGATAACCAGAATTCATTCCTTTATAAAATTTATTTGTAGTTGCCTGAAGTCCAGTTTGTGAAGATGATTCTGCAGCATTACTATCACCGACACCAAGATAAGAATTTGTAGCATTAAAAGCAGTTTCTGCTCCACCAGCAATCAAAGTCCACATGGCATTAGCACCTTCATCAAGAATAATATTTCCCTCAAATTCACTTACTTCATATGGCTTACCGCTCTCATAGTCTTTTCTATTGAGGTATTTTTCTATTTTCCATTTTCTTGAACTTGTAATTTTTTCTGATGCTTTTGTATCCATATTACATTCCAGCTTTCTTTTTTAATTCCTCAAGTCTTTTAATTTCTTCTTCTAAATCTTTTTTTCTATATTGGGACACAACACCAGTATTGGGGTCAACGACTTCTATAACTTCCTCCTTCTTATTTTTTTCTTTATTTACCATCTTACTCTCCAATATTTTTTAACTTCTTCAACTGCTTTTTGTGGATTACTTCTCTTTTCTGCATAAGACAAAGCATCCTTAATAACAGTTGATACTTCGTTAGAATATCTATTTGTTATATTTTCTTTTACTTTTCTACCTTTGTCAAGTGCTTTTTGTATAGACATTTTTTGATTAAACCCTTCTGTGTCTGTTCCCATATTTCTGGGTAGGAGTTATTCCTACCCAGTGGATATGGAAACAAACTACCACCAAATTAACCGGCGGGGTTGAATGTTTTGCTAGCCATAGCAGCGTGAGCTGCACGAGCAACTGTTCCGATGTTACCCATCCAAGATGCAGTAACTTCGTAATCCAACTCCTGTGCGATTTTTAGCAGTGTTCCGTCTGTTCCCTTTTCCCATTCCAGTGGCTGGAACTGGGCAAACACCAAATCCTCTGATGAAAGGAAGTAAATCCTATCATCTGGACAATCATAATCCAAGAGAACTTTAGCATTACCACCCATATAGTCAAGACCAATCCAACCACCACTCAAAACCTCTTTGGGTTCAGTGAACCTCTTTTGTGAGGCAAGAGCATTACCATAAGTCTGGAATGCTTTTGCATTCATCACAATCCAGTCCACCTTACCAATCTTATTGGCTTTGAAGTAGGCTGAATGCATCTTGTTTTCTATATTAGCGGGTGTAATAGTCTCTGACGTGTTGTCCACATAAGACTTCCAGATATAAGCAGAGGAAGCATCAAGGTTCTGATAAGAACCAGAGGATGCAACCAAAGACTCAAGACCTGAAAGTTCTGAAGAAGTAGTGTTACTTCCAGTTATCTTAACAATGTTATCTCCAGCACTCCAAGACCTGGCATCAGAAATAGTAATCTGATTTTCGCCAGTCTGGTCAGCAACTGTAGTAACAGCACTTGAGCCAATCTTGATATAGGTTCCAGGTGGTAAATACCTAGCATAATCTATATCTCCATTGACTGACGGTGCCAAAGTAACAGTTGTTGAAGAGGAACCAGAGGTAGCAGTTGTTGCCACTACACCGCTTCCATCACCATAGACCTGACGATTAGCATCCATTGCCAAATCGTTAGCAAGGTTTTGGGTAGAGAAAACTAATGGCTTAACTATAGCTCCCTTATCGGTAACATTCAACATTTGTTTAGGAATGAGGAATGAACCAACAAGAGTTTTAATAGACTGATAAGTCTCTTTTAGCTTAGCATCACCATAGTTGTATTTCTCACCAACACCAATTCCAACGATGTTGGAATGATAACTTGCTCGGACAGGGATGTAGATTTTATCTACATCAAATTTGGTGACATGCACATTGGCTCTTTCTGCGGATTGCTTTTCGGCAGACCAACCACCGATAAGTTGCCACATAGGAGCTTTTTGATACATTTGCGATGTAACAGCTGGAAGGATAACCTTATTTAAAACAGCTGAGAGAACTGTGAAATCTATCATATTAGTCATTTTTTAGAGTGATTTTTACCCCAATTGTTCTAAGATTGCTCTTTCAACAGAACCATCTTTGAAAGAGTATTTTGCTTTTGGAGGCTCCGTAACATTTCCCAATCCGTGAGCTTCGGTTTTCGGAACTCCGTTTGAAGAAATTTTTGAAGCCTCGTATTTGACAAAGTCGTCATAATAAACGGCTTTGGCAATCTGTAGCGGTGTAAGGTTGGTATTGGGATTTTGAACAATAAAGTCCAAAATCTTTTGTCTATCAACCTTTGGCTTACCATCCGTTCCGTCAAAATCTTCCTCAAGCTCGTCTAATGCTTGCCTGAGTTCAGACATCTTAGAAGAAGTGGTAACCGCTGAAGTCAAAAGCTCCTCTTTCAGTCTATCAACTTCGTCTTTTGTAATCGCCTCATCTTTAGTAACAACACCAAGACGCCTGAGTTCTTTCAGAACTTCTTGGTCCTGAGGAGACAAAGACTGTTGATTTGAAGATGTTTCTGTATTAGGTTCTTTAGCTTTTTCAAGTTCAGAAAGACGCTGGGAACGCCTTGTGAACTCTGATTGAAGCTTTTGATATTCCTCAAACAATTGGTCGGGTGTCAAATCACGATTACCGACTTTGAATGTAGGCGAGGTAGGGGACTCCTCCTTTTTCTCTTGGTTAGTTGTTTGATTCTGAGTTTCGTTATCATTCTTATCCTCCCCACTCAACTCGTCCTCTAACAACTCCTCGAGAGATTTTTTGTCACTCATTTATGTTTTTCACCCCCTTTCTCATTGTAATTAAAAAATAGCATTAAATCCATTTATTGTCAAGCAAAAACTTTAATGCCTCCTTTGCTCTCTTACCAATCTCCATTCTGTAATAAATATCTGATATATAAACTTTTGGTAGAATATCATTGTAAACTTTATCTATTGCTCTCTGAAGTTTTTTATCAACAGCGTTTGCAACCAACACCTCATTTCCTTCAACTATATAATTATCCTTTTCCTTTGAAACAGAATAAAACCACAAATTCTTTTCTATTCCTTTATCAAAACCAAATCTCCTACCAATGATTTCATCTTTTGGAACACCGGGTGTTTCACAATAAACTCTTACTCCACAACCAACTAAATCATGGGGAAAAGGAAAATCTTTCTTGTCGGCAATTGCTGCATAAAAATCAGCTAATTTTAATCCCGCCTCTTTAAAAATTGAACATTCTGTTAACTGAGCATCCCATCCAAATCTTGGTGTGAACTCCAATCCATATGGCATACCATCTTTTTTGGCAAATATATTATTGATACTTATCTGTCCGACATATCCAACAGATTGAAGTAGCTTCCTTAATCTTCTAATATACTTATCAAAATATCTTGATTTTTCGACAAAAAGAATAACATTACCCATACAACCAGTTGCTTGACCCTTGTTACCATCACCAGCTTTTTTCTCTTCTATATCAATAGCAACAGAGCCAGGCATAAAATCAACACCATTAAAGTAAACAGAAAAATCAATTTCATAACCATCTATAAATTCTTGTAATTCAAATCTTTCTATTTCGTACCTGTTTCTTTTAATATCGTCTTGGGTCCATTCAAGGTAATCTATTAAATCATTCATATTTTTGGCGGTGTAAGTCCTAGCTGAACCAGCAAATTCCTCTCCGTGTGGTTTAAAAACCAATCTTTGTTCTGGATTCTTTTTTCCAATAGAATATGCTAGTCTTATTGCTTCTTCTATATTATCAAAAGAAAAAGTTTTTGGAGTTGGTAAGCCAATCTTTTCCATTAACTCAGTTCCATAAGTCCTATCATATTCTATTTTGTCACCAAAACCGCTAGCTCCAACGACTTTATATCCAGCTCTTCTAATAAAATCAAATTCATCTCCTCGACAATTATCATCAACCAATATATACAAATCATTTTTGGGAACCTTTTTTAAAACTTCGTAGTAATCTTCTACAAATTCGTCTTCATCAATAATTCCTTTACCAACATCTGAACCGCCTTTTAATGGTTTTCCAGAACGCCAAAACAGAATTTTCTCTCCTTCCTCTTTTAATCTTTGAGCAATAGAGAGAAAATCCCCAGAAATATTTACCAAAAGAAATGTTCTCATATTGTCTTGGTTTTAAGAATAGACTTATAATCAAAACCAATGTTATAAACCTTTTTCCTTCTAGGTTTCTTTACAATTTTTTTCTTTAAAACTGGTTGCATTTTCTCAAAGTCAATCATATTTTCTTAGTATAAGCAGGCCTTGTCTTATGCAACTTTTTAGCTTTCTCGGGATTTTTGTTCATGTATCTATAAAAATATTCTTTCCCCTTCTCTTCTCCATATTCCTCTTTGAATTTTCTAAGAACTTTCCTGCCCTCCTTGGTTAGTGGCATTGCCTGTCACCTCCTCTCCACCGATATTTGAACCTGCCGTAATCTGGGGATTTAATTGTCCATCAGATTTTCCTTGATTCAATTGTGCTAGCAAATTAAGCACATCAACTACAGCTTGCTTTTTATCTGGTGGAAGTGTGGGAGCAAGAGATATAAGCTTCTGAAAATCCTCGGTCTCATACATTGGCTTTTGTTCAGCTTCTAGAAGATAAGCCGTGGAACCAAGATTGAATATTCTCTTAAGTGTTTCTTTGCCAATAATACCAAGCTTGAACAACATGATAGCATTTTGTTTCTTAGCCTCAAGAGTGTAACCCATTGCATTATCTATTTCTACACTAAACCTTGAAAACCCTGCTGGTATTTTAATAGCATTGGAACTTTCAGAAGCATACTTTGCTGAAACAAATGATATTTCTCCGTGGTCTTTTGAAACTGCAGTAACAATATTTGGTTGTGGGAGCTTCCAAATCTCATATAGGAACATAAATGATATTTCAAGTATCTCTTTTATTGACAACCGAAGACTGTCAAGAACAGAACTATTGGCCTGCATAACATTAGATGTTAAACTCTCAAGCATCTTATTTGCTCTGAGACCAGAAGACTTTTGTGGAAGTGCACCAGCCATTATATTTGGTCTTCCATATCTTTCTCCGATGTTAAGAAGTGTAGCAAACCAATTTGAAATCCAAGATGGTATAACAGGTATTTGTATCTGTTCTGGTTTTGTTGCAGCATACCTAACTATTTGACCAACCTGTTCATTTAATTCTCCGTTGATATCCTCGTTTTCTTGAACCATCCAACCACCCTTAGCAAGCTTAAGAATTAGGTCATCCATTCTTGAAGCTATAAGAGATAATGTTCTTGCTACTGGTAGCAGCCTAAATACAAAAGATTTCTGATACCAATCACCAGAATAAAATCTAAACGGAATAATGGGTATTCTCTTCATATTTGGATATTCGTCGTTTCTTAAAACATTACCTTTACCGTCTATTGTTTTTATACGCAAGAAGCCTTCTTCAATAGAATATATTTCAAAAAGTATAATCTCGTCTTTCTCAAGTGGCGTAAATGAAAGATATTTTTCCTGATAATAGATATCCTTCCAACCAAAGAATGTTGGGTCACCAGATGAAACATTTTCGGGTAATGTATATAAGTTACTATTTTTAATATCTTTAATTCTTTTCTTAATAACTTTGACTACAAATTTAACATCATCCCAATTTTGTTTTTTGTAATCAAACAGAATATCAAAAGCATCATATGTCCTAAGTTCAACAAAGCTTTCATCATCATTTACTGCGACCTCAACAAAGGATGTGTTATCAAACAAAGCATTTTTAACCATAACCGATATTTGCTGAGACAATTTAAATCTTTCATATAATTCCTTAGCAAGTAATGAAAGATAGATTGTTTGTTTGACATCATCTCCTTGAGATAGAAGTTTGGGAACTACAGTGAAAATATAAGAAGATGATATTAAAAAGTTTTCAACATCATCTGCCTGTTTTGCTACTTCTGGTAACTCCTGAAGTCCATAAAGCTTATTTACAATCGGTTTATCTTCAATTTGTTTTGATACCCTGTTCCATACTACAAAGTATTTACCATCATAAGCCTTACGAGAAAGATAGAATATTGGTTCGTAGTTTTCCCTTTGCTTTTTAAGATAATAAATTGTTTCTAGCAAATCTTTTTCCATTATTTCTTAAATAGGTTTTTGTTTAGCTCTTTTACTGGAATTTCCTCAAGGAAATTATAATCCTTGCTTTTTGATTTTTTCAATACTGGAAGTTTGATTCTTGGCTTTTGGGGAAAATTTCTCCTTACTCTTTTTGGCAAAAGAGAAAACACCAAAATTATGAGAAAGATATTGTTGATAAGAACTATTAAAAGCAACAAGGCATCTTTAATCATGGCTATAAAATTATATTATCATTATACAACATTTCTTGTTTATTTTTCTCCCTTTTGTAAGCGGATGTTCTCCGCAACCAAAAAGCTGGTATTTCTGTCTTCTTCACCACATTAACCTTTGGCATTGGTAATGGATAAGATAAGACAACATACCTCAAAGCATCTAGTAAATGATTATTTTCATCTTTAGGAATATTTGACAATCCAGTAACAGTCTCAAGATATTTATACAATTTAAATTCCCTGATTATATTAGAGCATTTTGGTAGGACAAACAATCTCTTTTGGTGTAATAGATTCTTAACTTTAGCTATACCACCAGGCAATTCCTTTATTGCTGGATGAATATCAAATCTAATTGCAAGAGAAACTTCTCTCATAAATTGTTTTGCCTGACCATCTCCATAACATGCAACTATCTTGTGCCTTTTCTTGAACTCAGAAAAAATGTCAGCAATGGTATTTATGCCTATATTTGAAAGAGAAAAGTCTTCTGTAACATAAAAATTATTTTTGTTTGTAATTGTGAAGACTAAAATTGCCGTTGGGTCTGTAGAACCCCAATCAAACCCGACAATAGATTTAACTTCTTTTTCATCATCATCCATTTCTTTTACATGCACTGTTATATCAAAGTTGTTATAAACTCTTCCAGTAAGTTTGGTTCCTATACCCATATATTCTCTTTGGAATATTATTGGGTCTAGTTCTCTTTTAAGAGCTTCGTATTCTTCTTTAGAAAAACCCGGATTGTCAATTGAGGCCCATCTAACAACTTCAGTATTTTCTTCACCAATTCTTTCAACATAGTCTTCTATCCAACCACCTTCTGTTAAAGAAGATGTAAGAAGCATTTCTCCTTTGGTTGATGTAATCCTTCCACGGACAGTTAAATAACCTTTGTAAGAAGTGATATCTGCCTCGTCAATCCAAGCCCAATTAGCAGTTATACCCTCAACATATTTGGGGTCTTCTAGTGGTCTGAAGAAAACCCTTCCACCCGTAGGAAGTTTTAATGTCTTTACCTGTTTATTGTAAAATGGTCTATATTGCGGGAACATCTGAAAGAATTTATCAAGAATAACATTATTTATCATATCGTGTGTCAAACCACAGATAAGACCAACGCCTTCTGGATATTTTTGTATTTTTAATTGAGACCAAAGAATACCAGCAGATGTTTTACCCGACTGTTTTCCAGCAATTGCGAAGATAAACCTCTTTGGTGAAGTTAAAACTTTATATTGACCGGGATGTGCATTAAATACAACTTCATTACTCATTTTTGTCCCCTATATTTATCTGAACAGCTTGGTCTCCGCCTTGTGGTGCATTGATAATAAGTTTAACGGGAAGATTTGAAGTTGTGTCTTCTGATATACCAGCCCTATTCTGTATATCTTGTGCTGCTCTTAATTTAACATCATCTGAAGTCTTTGGACTTAAAAGTAAATCAACTTCTTTAACAACAGCAAGCGGAACTATCTGAACATATATTTGTCTAATAAGGTCAAGAAAATTCTTTATGTCTTCTTGCTTAACAATCTCTTCTCCTAAAACAAAGGTATCAAAACCCTCTTCAAGACCAGTGGCTTTTTGAAACGCCTTAGTTTTTGAAAGATTATCAACCAGAAGATACTTGAGATATTTCTTCTGAATTCGGTTGAGTGATGATGTTTCTATCAAATCCCCAACGGCTTCCTTCATCTCCTTCGTTGCTAATAACTGTTTGAGTTTGAGAGGCTTCTGGTAAAGACTTTGTGCTTTCCTCCCCGCTTGTATTGCTTTCTGCACCTTCGGAAGAGCTACTACTTGAGATGTATTTGTTCCATTCTCCGAGCCAGCGTTTAAAGTGTTCATAGGTATTATTATGAAAGAAATCCCATTTCCCCATCTTCTTTACCTTATAAAATACTCCAACAAATCCAAGCTTCTTTCTATATTTACTAATCCTTTTGTTATACCATCCTACACTTCCAGTACCATGCTTTTTTCTCTGAAATTCAAGGATTTCTTTCTGTATGTCCTCATTTTCAAGAATATCAAAAACCTTAAGGTAAAGCAAGTTCTGTGTAATACCAACAAATCTAGCAACCTGTTTAGGTGTAAGCCCAATAAAATTACAAACCTCGGATACAGTAAATCCCAAATCCATTCTAAGCCTATAAATAAGAAAGGCAATAAAAAGAGTAGTATTTGTCTTAAATAGCTTATTAAGAATAATAGTTGCTTCTGTAGTTGTAATCCTTAAATCCTTTTTGTGGAATGGATAGTTCTTTCTTTTGGTATTAGGGTTCTTAAGTCTTTTCTCGTTCCATTGAATCATTCTCTTTACTTCTTTTCTCATATGTTATTATTATACTATGAATTTAATACTGGATATAGCTTTTAAAAGGAAAATGCTAAAGAGCTTTTTGGGGAAAAATGCTAGAGATGGTACTAAACCATTTTTCCCTCTCATTTCCCCCCATCACATCTACCCATAAACCTATAGGCTATATATGGCGTATTTATGACATTATCTTTTAAAATAGGCATTAGAAAAAGTGATAGTTTTTAAAGTGGGGATTGAGGAGATAATACCTACCCTCACTTACTAACCCTTATACTCAACATTTCCCTATATTTTACTTATCTATTATTTTTCTTTCTATTTAATAGTATTTTTAATATGATACCCTCTTTTTTGGGCCCTTGAGGAATAGCCTTGAAAATATACTTTTAGGCCGTAAATCAGATATTTTTAATTAAATTTAGCCTCAAAACTGATACTTGACAAACGGCTTAGGCGGTGTTATTATTTATTCAGAATGAATATGAAAAGAAATACCAAAAAGATTAAAAGACTTCTTAAATTTAACGCCCACAAACCTATTGACTTAATTTGTAGAGAGGTTGTAAAAAGACGAAATGAAAGGAGGTGAAAAAATATGAACTTAGCCAAACTACAACGATTTTTTGACGCCTACGACCAACTTAGAGAAATTGCCAAACAATTGCACCGCTTAGATGTATATTTTTGTGATTATGGCCTAACAAAAAGGCAAGAAAGAAGAGCCGAAAAATTAGAGAAAGAAGCAGAAGAGATAGCGAAAAGGGTATTTAAACTGCACG
>Ga0078972_1017196_pt1 | contig 10450 bp, 8 predicted proteins | sample YelNatPaOPGAMG01_FD_67568 | JGI IMG/M metagenome (GOLD analysis project Ga0078972, IMG submission 67568) | Hot spring thermophilic microbial communities from Obsidian Pool, Yellowstone National Park, USA - OP-RAMG-01 (SPADES assembly) (version 2) | ecosystem: Environmental > Aquatic > Thermal...
CCCCCCCCCCCCACCCCCCCCCCGGAGGGGGGGAGGGAGCCTTGTTTCTCCCTGCCCCCTTGTGGGGGAGGGTGCGTTGTTTCTCCCTCCCCCCTTGCGGGGGAGGGTGCGTTGTTTCTCCCTCCCCCCTTGTGGGGGAGGGTTGGGGTGGGGGAAATGGTTCTCCCTGCCCCCTGGTGGGGGAGGGAGCCTTGTTTCTCCCTGTCCCCTTGTGGGGGAGGGAGCCTTGTTTCTCCCTCCCCCCTTGCGGGGGAGGGAGCCTTGTTTCTCCCTGCCCCCTGGTGGGGGAGGGAGCCTTGTTTCTCCCTCCCCCCTTGTGGGGGAGGGTGCGTTGTTTCTCCCTCCCCCCTTGTGGGGGAGGGTTGGGGTGGGGGAATTGTGCCAAAGAGGCCGACAAACTCCAGTCCGTTAGGTTCCTCTGCCGTGACTTCCAGGCATACGGCGATCGCCTCTCGTATCTTAATTTGTCGAGCGATATGTAGACAATTCATACTCCCCGTGATTACCGGGCAAGGCGAAGTCCTGCTGACACGGACGGTCGCTTTCTCACCAATAGCGCCGCGCTGCTTCCAGCATGGCGGCGGCTTCTTGCCGCGTCGTTTCACCACGCGCTTCGCCGCGCAACATGCTGGCCAGTTCATCGAGCCGTTCGTTGTCCTCCAGCAGGTGAATCTGCGTGATGGTGCGTTTGCCGCGGCGTGCTTTACGGATGGTCCAGTGATGGCGGGCGTAGCTGGCCACCTGCGGCAGATGCGTCACGCAAATGACTTGATGCGTCCGCCCCAATGCCGCCAATTTTTGGCCAAGAACGTCACCGAGCCGGCCGCCGACGTTGGCATCGATTTCGTCGAAAACCAGAGTGCCGCGAGGATCATGGTCGGCCAGCACGCTTTGGAGCGCCAGCATGGTCCGCGACAATTCGCCGCCGGAAGCAATCTTGCGCAACGGCAACGCCGGCTCGCCGGGATTAGCTGCCAACATCAATTCCAGCTGATCGGCGCCCCAGGAGGGCACTTCGGCATGGACCGGATCGTCCCCCAGGGGGTTCGTCTCCAGGATTGCTTCCAAGCGCGCTCCCGTCATGCCGAGATCGGCCAACTGTTTCTGCGTCTCTTTGGCCAAGCGCTCCGCGATACGCTGCCGTTGCTTGCTCAGTTCGACTGCCGCTTCGCGCAGCTGCCCATAGGCGTGCGCCAATTCCGCTTCGACGCGCTCCAGGTCGTCTTCTTGTTGTTGCAAGCGTGTTTCGTATTCATCGAGGCTGGCCCGGTAAGCGATCAGATCATCGAGGGATCGGCGGTACTTGTTTTCCAGGCGGCGCAGAAACTGCAAACGGCGTTCGACGTCGTCGAGGCGTTCTGGGTCTGCTTCCCAGCGCTGGCCGAGGTGCCGCAACACCTCGGCCAAGTCCTGCACTTCGACGTGCAATCCCTCCAGTCGGCGAACCACCTCTTCCAAGTTTGTATCGAAGGCGGCCCATGACTGCGCTTCGCGCTGGAGCTTTCCTAGCCGTTCGACAATCGAACCCTCGTCGTCGTACAGCTCAGCTGTAGCGAGTGCGGCAAACGCTTGCAGGTTCTGGGCATGCATCAGCCGGTCGCGCTCGCTGGTCAATTCCGCGATCTCGCCCGGTTTCAGGTCGGCTTGGTCCAATTCGTCGCGCTCGAAGCGCACCAACGACAACTCCCGCTGGCGCTGTTGCCGCTGGGCCGAGAGCGTCTGCTGCTGGCGGCGTAGCTGGCGAACGTGCTCGGCCAGCATCCCGTATTTCTGGCGCGGCGCGTCGAGCCGACCATAGGCGTCGAGCAGTTGCAGCTGATAGGCAGGGTGTAATAGCGAGGCCGTCTCGCGCTGGCCGTGAAGATCTACGAGGAGATTACCGATCTGTTTTAGGGTAGAGAGAACGACCGGCCGGTCGTTCGCATAAGCATGGCTGCGTCCGTTCCGCTGGAGCCGCCTCGCCAAGATAATCTCGTCCTCTTCGAGTGTATCGTCCAGAAGCCTCTCGATCTCGCTCCGCAGCTGCGGCGAATCCAGTTCAAAACGCCCGGTGACGCGCAATTCTTCGGCGCCTGCGCGTAACAGGTCTACGGAACCACGCTCGCCCAGCAGCAGACCGAGGGCGCCGAGCAACAGCGATTTCCCGGCGCCGGTCTCGCCAGTCCAGACACAAAAGCCTGGTTGCAGCTCGACGCGCACGTCCTCAATGAGGGCCAAGTTTTGCACAGATAGTTCAACTAAGGCCACCGATTACTCCACTCTCGTCCGCGTATATTGCCCTGCGCCTCCAGGCAAGCCGAGATACCTCTTTCCCTTGCTCGCGCTGGAGGCTAGCGAAAATATGAGGAAAATTCATAGTAAAAACTCGTATCCTCTATCGCAAGGTGCAGGATAATCTTGCGTTTACGTCTTGCTCTGCGACAATAACATTCACTATGCGCTACGCTTTTGTGCTTTGGGACTTCGACGGCACTCTTGCCGATACGTTCGCATTCATGGTGTCTGCTTACAACGTCTTGGCTGCGCGGCGTGGTTTTCGTCGGATTGACGATCCCGAAGCGGTTCGCAACTTGTCTCCTTTAGCGTTTGTGCGGACGTTAGGCATTCCACTCATGCGGGGGCCATCGCTCCTGACCGGCGTCTTGGCAGCGATCCGCCGAGATATGCCTAACGTTCGCCTCTTTGCTGGTTTGCCGGAGGCCCTCGACGCTTTCGGACAGGCCGGTTGTCGCATGAGCATCCTCTCGTCCAACTCCCGCGACAACATCTTGACCTGTTTGCACGCCAACGGGGTCGCGAGCTGCTTCGAGTCGGTCGTCGGCTATCGCCGCATCTTTGGCAAAGGCGAGGGGATCCGCCGTTTTTTGAAAGGCCGTCTCGCACCGGGAGAACGGGCGGTGTACGTGGGCGATGAAGTACGGGACATCGTGGCGGCGCGAAAGGCGGGCGTAGATGCAGCTGTGGTGACGTGGGGCTACAACACACGGCAGTTGCTTGCTAAACACGCGCCGGACTACTTGATTGAGCGGCCAGAGCAGCTGCGGATATTGCTCGGTTGATATTTTTACCAATTCCGTCGCCCCAGCAAAAGATGTCCACTTTGTTGGCACGGTGGCCTGATTGATCGGACCTCTTGTTGACCGTATCTTTGTCCTGTATTCTAATGACGTGCTCTGCAAAAAACGGACGCGAACGATCTTGGGAGTGTTTGCACCTCTGGTGAGGGCCCTGGTCTTCAAAACCAGTGGAGGGTTTGAACAAAGCTCTCTGTGGGTTCGATTCCCATACACTCCCGGAAATCCTTATATAGCAAGAGGTTAGGATCGAAAGGGGGCGGCGTGGAGCGGTAATTCTCTTGGACTTCGGGCGAGAGATTCCGCTCTTTTCCGCTCTCTTCTGTCTCTTTCCGCAGCTCAGGTTTGTAATTAACCTCCCATCCAATAGCCGACGAGCAAGCCGGCGCCGAATGCCAAAGCGATCAACCCAATCACCCCCACGGTCAGCCAGGTGGCTTGTATCGGCGAAAGTACCAATCCTGACGGACGAAGGCGCAGCTGGCTCGACGGTGTCCCAAACGACGAGGGGGCCTTGGTTGCAAACGGCAAAGAGGAGGCCGGGAGTGAAAGAGCGATAGGGTTCTCTGCGACCGGGTTTTGCAACAACGCCTCGAAATCGCTACGCTCAAACAGAGGAGCAGGTGCATCGGGGATCTGTTGTGCCGGCGGCGCTTTGTCGTCAGGTTCCGGTTGGGGCACTTGCACTTGGGCATGGCAAGTCGGACATTGGACCATCGTCCCCGCTTTGCGGCGGGCAATGCCCATGAGTTGATTGCAGTGGTGACAACGGAAGCGGATTGGCATCGCAGCGATTTCCCATCACCTGCCAGCCGTAGCTCTAACAAAGGCATTGCGTGACGGCGTTGCAGGCAGGTGGAATGTTGCTGCTTTTATTTTAACTCTAGCTGTTGGCTTTCGCCATCAAACGGTTACTTGACGGGGCAGCCTGGCAGCGCTCAGAATACCAGAGAGCAAAACGTCTTTGGGGAAGGTTGATGCCTGTCTCACGGACCAAGGGAGCTTCACTTATGTCAAACGCCAACCGTGTTTCGTGGTATCGGTTTGTTCAGACGCTGACCTTCCTCGCTGTGGTCCTGCCTTTGCCCGGCGGCGTTCGGTTAGCCCGCGCCGACTTGTTCATCTTCAAAGACGGCTTTGTGGTCGAAGGTCGCGTCAAACGGCAGATGACTGTGGAATTCGACCAGGTGGCCCGCGACGCCTACTACATGCCCCACGGTTTCTTCTTCCTGGACGACGGTCCGCGGCGCATCTTTTTTTGTCCTTCCCAGATCGGCCATATCTTAGAGAAAGATCCGCCCACCGAGGAAAAGATCTCGCGCAAGGATCCGCTTCCCGGTCAGGTTCGACCGATGAAATTTCCCGGTCTGTGGGGCGTGTCGCATACGCCGCCGGAATGGAATGACACCTGGAGCCGGCGTTTTGTCTTTCTCACCCGTAACTACAGCGGCCAACTGGTGGACGTGAATGTACCGCAGCACATTAACAACTTAACGCCCTATTGGGCGGAGGTGCAGTCGCGCGGCCGTTTCTTTTGGGGCTGCGCCTACCTGACGCGCGAGCTGGGGCCGGAGACGGTCCAGTCGCTGCTTGCTTCGCACCCGGACTTTCAAGACAACAAAAACCTGCCGGCGGAAAAGCGCGCTTCGATGCGACTGCGCAAGGCCGACTTCTTCGCCCAAGCTGGCTTTCTCGATTTGGCCGAAAAGGAACTGGAGCGGCTCCTGGGTGATCTACCGGAGCAGAAAGAGCGCGTCGAGAACGCCCGCAAGGCCCTCACCAAGCTCCGCGCCATCGAGCGCATCGAGGAGATCAAACGCCGGCACCTCGCCGGACAGCATCGCCGCGTCCGTAAGCTGCTAGAGGACTTCCCCACCCAAGGCATTCCCGAACAACAGCTCGCCCAGGTGGAAGAATTGCAGCATGAATACAAAGAAATGGAGCACCGGCTCCAGGAGACCAGCCGTTTGTTGGAGAAGGCCCGCCAAGGTGTGCAGGGAGCAGACAATGCTGTGCTGCGCACGGCGGCCGCTGTCATTGGTGCGGAGCTGCATTTCGAGGGCCTCTCCCGTCTGGATGCATTTTGGGGACAGGCCCGCCAGGCCGAGCGCTTGCAGAAGGCGGGGAAAAACCCGGAGATCAGCGCCGAGCAGCTGGTGAGCTTGGCCGTCTCCGGCTGGCTGCTCGGCAGCGCCTCGGCGGAAATGAGCGTGGAGACGGCGCGCCGCTTGTGGCAGGGCCGAGACATGCTCCTCCGTTATCTGGACACCAATGACGCGGACAAGCGCCGCCAGCTTCTCCAGCAACACCAAGCTGGCACCCGCACTGAGGCGGCATCGCTGGATGAGTTGGTTCAGATCATTCGCACCCTGCCGCCGGTGAGGGCAGAAAAAAACCTGCCCGAAAATGTCGCCCAGTACCAGACAGAAGGCGTAGCCTATGCCGTGAAGCTGCCGCCGGAGTATCGGCACAGCCGTCCTTATCCGGTGCTGATTGTGTTGCACGAAGCGGGCGAAAAACCCAGTGACATGATTCAGCGCTGGGCCGAGGCCGCCGCCGAGAACGGCTACATCCTGCTGGCGCCGGAATGGCAAGTCAGCCCAAACGGCAAGTACACCTACAGCGAAGCCGAGCACCTCACCGTTCTCAACGCCCTGAGGGACTTGCGGCGGCGCTTCAACACCGATGAGGACCGCGTGTTTCTGTTCGGCTTGGGCGAAGGGGGCGCCATGGCCTTTGATGTCGGTCTGGGCCATCCGGACCTGTTTGCCGGCGTTTTACCGATGGGGGCGGCCCCGCAATTCCACGCCGAGTTGTGCTGGCGCAACGCTCAGTATCTCCCGTTCTATGTCGTCTACGGCAGCCAGGGGCCTGACCACGACAAGCTCAAAGACCTGTTCAACAACTGGGTGATCCTTCGCGCCTATCCACAGCTGTGGATCGACTATAAGGGCCGCGGTATAGAGTGGTACGGCGGCGAAGTGCCCAACATGTTCGACTGGATGCGCACCAAGCGGCGCGGCTTGCCTGATTGGCGCAAACTGGGGAGCAATGGCCGGGGTGGCCAGTTCGGCAACGAGTTCTGCACCCTGCGCCCATGTGATAATCACTTCTACTGGCTCAGCAGCGACGATATCCGCAACACCAAAGACCTCGACAACTGGAAAGCGCGTCTCCGTTGGCAGCCGGCTGCCCTGGATGCGCGCATCGACGCCGAAAACAACCGCATCTACGTGAATACCTCCGGCGTCGGCCAAGTGACCATCTGGTTGGGCCGTACAAGCAAGGGGGAAGACGCCATCGATTTCGACCGGCCGGTGACGGTGCAGCACGGCCTTACGCTTGCGCGCCCCTGGGTCAATCGCAAAGTGACGCCGAGCCTGGAAGTGTTGTTGGAGGATCTGTATCAGCGCGGCGATCGCCAGCAGTTGTTTCTGGCTAAAATAGCGCTGCCCTTGCTCAAACCGCGGTGATATTTCTTCGTTTTGCTGCCAGCCGCAGGCGCACACGGCCGCGTGCGCCTGCGGCTGGCAGCAAAACGAAGAAATTACTTCTCTGCACGGCGAACGGACTTGATAACCACGTCCTCCACGGGCACATCACCCATTGGGCCGACTTGCTTGGTCTTCACTTTGCGGATCTTGTCTACCACATCCATGCCTTCGATGACTTTGCCGAAGACACAATAGGGGGAACGAGGATTGTCCAAAAACGGATTGTCCTTGACGTTGATGAAGAACTGCGCCGTAGCGCTGTTCAAGTCGTTGGTGCGGGCCATAGCGATGGTGCCGCGTTTGTTGGATAGCTCGTTGGGCGCTTCGTTCTTGATCGGCGCTTTGGTCTTTTTCTGTTTGAGACCCGGCTCGAAGCCGCCGCCCTGGATCATGAAGTCCTCAATGACGCGATGGAAAATCGTGCCATCGTAAAACTTGTCGTCCACGTAACTGAGGAAATTCTTGACCGTTTCCGGTGCGTGGCCGTCGTCCAGTTGGATCTTGATGGTGCCCATCGAGGTTTCCAGGACGACGACAGGATTTTTGGCTTGCACGACTTGGTTCTCCTCGTTTTTGCGCTCGCTGCTCACGTCGGCCTTGTTCTCGGCGCAGGAAGCCAGTGCGAGGGAGCCAAGCGCCGCCACAGTGAATAGCAAATGCTTCATGATCGATTTCTCCCCAAAAGGCAAAGGTCCATCTTGCTAAGATACGAAATCCACTCCGCCCTTGCAGGGCGTTTTGCCCGCGGGCATGATGGACAGGATTGCAGGAGTGTCCACCGATGTCCTCCCCAAAGCCGACGTGGTCGCTGGCCGACCTTCAAAAAATCATCGCCCATCATTGGGGCTACCGCACTCTACGTCCGTTGCAGGACCAGGCCATGCAGGCCGTGCTCGACGGCCGCGATTCGCTGGTGGTGCTGCCAACGGGCGGTGGCAAATCGCTGTGCTATCAGGCACCCGCCGTGCTTCGCGGCGGAACTACGGTCGTGATCTCGCCGCTCATTGCCCTGATGAAAGATCAGGTCGACAGCTTGCGCGCCTGCGGCATTGCCGCCGCCTCCATTGATAGCTCGCTGTCCGCAACCGAGCGCTTCGCCTACGAGATGGACGTGCGCCAAGGCGAGGTGCGTTTGCTGTTTTTGTCGCCGGAGCGGTTGGTGCAGACGGCTTTCTACTGCGTCTTGCAGCAGATCGAGGTACACACCTTCGCCATTGATGAGGCCCATTGCATCAGCCATTGGGGCCATGATTTTCGCCCCGAATATCGGCAACTCCGCCGCCTGCGGGAGTTCTTCCCCCAAGCCGCCGTCCACGCCTACACCGCCACCGCCACCGAGGCGGTTCGCCGGGACATCATCGCCCAATTAGCTCTGCAAAATCCCGTCGTGTTGGTCGGCAATTTCGATCGGCCCAATCTCCTTTATCGCGTCCTGCCGCGCCACGATGTCCTCAAACAAACGTTGGAAGTGCTTGAGCGCCACCAAGGCGAGGCCGGCATCATTTACTGCCTGCGCCGTCGCGATGTAGACGAATTGGCCGCCGCCCTGCGCAAGAAGCACATCAAGGCGCTGCCCTATCACGCCGGCATGAGCAGCGAAGAGCGCCAGGCCGTCCAGGACGCATTTGCTTCCGAACAAGTGGATGTCATCGTGGCGACGGTGGCGTTCGGCATGGGCATCGATCGCTCCAACGTGCGTTTCGTGCTGCACACGGCCATGCCCAAATCGCTGGAGCATTATCAACAGGAGACTGGGCGGGCCGGGCGCGACGGCTTGGAAGCCGAGTGCGTGCTGTTGTATTCCGGGGCGGATATTATCACTTTCAAATCGATGCTCACCAAGTCGGCCCAGGAGGCGGGCACGGAAGCCCATCTGCCCAACGTCTTCCAACACCTCGACGATATGGATCGCTATTGCCGCGGGGCCGTGTGCCGCCATCGCGCCCTGGTGCGTTATTTCGGCCAAGATTATGCCCCCGACAATTGCAATGCCTGCGATTTGTGTCTGGGCGATACCGAGGCCGTGCCCGACGCCCTGATCGTAGCCCAGAAGATCCTCTCCTGTGTGGCGCGCGTCAAACAGAGTTTCGGCATCGGCCATGTGATCGCCGTCCTACGCGGCGAGAACACCGAGAACGTCCGCAAGCGCGGCCACGACAAGCTGACGACGTTCGGCTTGCTCAAAGGTCACAGCAGGGCCGATGTCCGCGACTGGGTGTATCAACTAATCGCTCAGGAGGTGTTGCAACAAGTCGGCGACGACTATCCGGTGCTGCGCCTCAACGACGCCTCATGGGAAGTGATGCGCGGCCAACGGCAAGTGCGTCTGGTGCAACTGGTCCGCCGCAAAAAAGGTCAACGGCCAGAGAAAACCAAAATGGAGACCATCTCTTGGGAGGGCGTCGATCGCGAATTGTTTGAGGCGCTGCGGCGTCTGCGCCGCGACCTGGCGCGGGAGCGGCAAGTATCCGCGTTTATCATCTTCGAGGACCGCGTGCTGCGCGAATTGGCCCGCGTGCGCCCGTCAACCCTGGAGCGTATGCGGTTGGTTCCCGGCGTCGGCGACAAGCGTTTGCGCGATTTCGGCGCACGGTTCCTGGAGCTTATCGTCGATCACTGCCGCGCCCGCGGGCTGCCGTTCGATGTCCCACCGGTCTGCTAGAAGTCCCCCTCCGGTGCGACGCTCCCGGCAAACGGCACAGACAGTTCGGAAAAACGAACAACGGGGGAGCAGAGCCCCCCCGTTGCCGTCCCCCACCCTTGTCGTTCGCATCAAGGATTCATGGCATGTTCCATCGTCGTCGCTGGCGGCACAGCCGACTGACGGATGGTCGCGTCGTAGTCCATCTCCCGCGTCAGGGCTTGGATGACATCCGGAACATTGGACTCGTTAACTTGGTCGGCCGTGACGGCCGGCGGCGGCGGCGGCGGCGGCGGCGCGGTCGTCATCTGCACCGGCGGCGCCTGCTGCGCTTCCTTCGTCACGTGCGCTCCGGAGCTGAGGCATCCCGGCCCGACCAGCGTCAGCATCAGCAGCAAACAGCCCTTTCGTATCATGGTCAACGTCCCCCCATGCCGCCGCGACCGAACGGTTGCGGCTCAGATTGGATTCGGTCGGCGGTGGCGGTCACCGCTCCCGGACGATTGCGGCTTGGATTTGGTTGCTCCTCGGCCAAGATGGCCAATGGCGTCTGCGTGGGCAGGGGCAAGTTCGCCGTCTGCTGACGATAGATGGCATTGGCACGCTCTTCCAATTCATTGGCCTGCATCATGAGCGCTTCATTGCCGGTCTGGTTGGCGATCATCCGCAAGCGATCACAGACTTCCATGCGGCGGATGAGCGCGTTCATGCGCCGTTGCTGTTCCGCGATGGCTGACTCGACCGAGCCGGAAGCGGCGGCAGCGGCTGGCCGCGGTTGGACCTCGTCGACATTCTGGGTATTCTTGCCATTCGGGGTGGTCTTGGTATTCTTGGCTTGCTTTCTCGGCTTTTCGTGAAACAGGCCGGACAACAAACCTTCCGCTTGCGGCTTGTTGTCCTCGAGGTACTCCCCTCCTCTTGCCGCTGCAACGGCCGCCCCCAGCCCTAGGAGCAAGGCCGCCGCTACTCCCCCCAATCTCCGTCTGCGCATGGCACCCTCCCGGCACGTTCCGGTGAACTGGACCGACCCCCAGCGGCCCAGCCGCGTCTCTTCCGACTGTGAGCAATGAGAGAGCGGGCCTATGCCAAAAAAATCCCGGCGTGTAAAGAGCAATTTTTCCGAGGGTCCACCCCTGGATCTGGGCGAGCAGGGTTGCGTATATCGGGGCGAGCGGGGGGGGGGGAACCCCCCGCGGGCCAACCCGGGGGGGCACACCCCCCCCCCCCCCCCTTTACCCAAA
>Ga0078972_1017198_pt1 | contig 10450 bp, 19 predicted proteins | sample YelNatPaOPGAMG01_FD_67568 | JGI IMG/M metagenome (GOLD analysis project Ga0078972, IMG submission 67568) | Hot spring thermophilic microbial communities from Obsidian Pool, Yellowstone National Park, USA - OP-RAMG-01 (SPADES assembly) (version 2) | ecosystem: Environmental > Aquatic > Thermal...
TTTTATTGGACGCCGCGACAGCTTTGTATTTCCTTCTGAATCTGACGTCATCGAGCCCGATCCCTAGGCCTATATACATGGCCATTTCCTCGGTCATGGTCACATCGCACGAGTCTAGGTCTTTGTTGATGGCCTCGATGACCTCGTTGTTTGACCCGTCAAAAATCTTCATTTCACAGCCCGCCGAACTCACGATCACCGCATCGCGCTGGAAGCCAAAAGCCTGCTTTTTCCCACCCTGTTCAGCTCTCAGCGCGCCAGCGCGATGCGGCTGACATCCTAGCGCCTGGCTTATAGTGGGCTAGGCTGTCAAACTCACTTCCCATCGTCGCTTCTATTATACCATAACCATGCGACCCTGTCAAGCATTTTATTTGGGCTCAATGGATCTGCCGCAGGTTATAGAAAAGGGAGAACTTAAACCATCGGACCTTGTCGTGGCCGATATCAGGGTCCTTGGCGAGTATCTTGATGCTCTCCTTTGCCGGCCTTCCTACGGTTGCTCTAGCGAGCAATCCGCGGAGCCGGTTCGAGTCTTTTCCATCTCCACCGTCATGTTGCATGTGTTGATCTCCTCAAGGATGACAATTTCCTTCCACACCGAGCACCTGTGCACACTCCGACCAGAGAGGCCATATTGCCAGCCGCTGGCCAGCGGGCCTCGTGCATACACCTTTACAACGGCATACCTCCGGCGATGATATGTTCCCTCGGCATCCGGCATCATGGCTAGGGCGTCATCTATCGTTTCGCAGACGTGCACGCCGGCAGGATACCATTCGCCGTCCCTAGCCTTGATTCTAGACATCCCGTCGTATGCCCACCCGCTCCCAATCGGAACCTTCATCCTGCAGAGATTGCCACCCTGGTCAAGAAAAGAAGCATGCCACAGCGGGCTGTACAGGGCCTCTCCAGTCTCCCTGCTCGCGGTCTTCGAAACTGACTTGTAGCCTATCGTAGACTCAGGCATCCCGGTTCTGATATCTATAGCCATGAGGCTCATGGTACGACTCCAACGGTTAGAGTTTTTCAGTCGCTCGCTAAGCAGCTCATGCTCAACGCACGCGATATTAAGCGGTACCTACCTGATGCTTAATATCCACACGCATATTTAACGCATGCGACATTGGCATAACGGCAGTGCAAAATTTGCACAGTGCAAATTTTGCACACTATCTTATCCTTGCGACCTTCCGCCCATCGTCATATTCGATCACAAATGGGGGACAGTAATACTCGTCCCGATTTGCATCCCAATGCCTGATGTTTTCCTCGATCATATCCCGCATCTTGCCCTTCGGAATCACCTTAGGGTTTTTGACGGACGGGTTCGCAATCGTGTCCGTCGGGTTCAGGATCACATCGATGGCATCGATAAAAAGCTTCACAAAGCTTGGCTTAACGCCACCGTCGCAGGCGTGCGCAATTATCTGATAGAGCAACCCTCCGGCGTCCCTACAATAGGCCAAGAGGTCGATGTAAACATGGTCGACGTCCTTATGCTGGCCTCCAGAAAGGACCATCGCGTCTAGGTCAAGGACCAGATGGTCTCCGTCGGGATCGCCGAAAATAACCCTGCTAATTCGCTTACCCTCCCCCATGTCCGTTCTCCAACGGTTAGAGAATCAGCTGTGCAGCCGCTTACGCTCGGACGCCTTCGCAACCGCCTCGTGGACCTTGTCGTCGCCGCCGCAGAGCTTGGCCATCAGCCTAGGCCTCTCATAGAAGGCCAGGCGCAGGCTTGCCACCTCGGCGATATGCTGCATACGCTCACGGTTTTGCGGGCTGAGCTGATTCTGATCGGTCTTTTCCGCCAGTATCAATTGTTTGACCAGCAGGCGCTTTGCGCTGCGCCCAAACGCCTTGGCGGTGCCCACATTATCATTAGCCGGCTGAATCTGGTAGAATCCGCTCCGCGCGGAGCCCCGCCCGCTTAGATAGAAGCCATATGGGATGAGCGCAGTGCGGATCTTTGAAACATCCAGCCGGAATTTCATGGTGCCCCTCATGGCACGAAGCTCCAGCTCGAGCCTCTCGGTGGGAATCTTCATGCCATAATGCAGGCCGTCCTCAATCAGCTTTTGCACGAAGCCCTTCCAAAGAGGAAGCTTCGCTGTCTCGCCGGTTCTGACCTGATTGGTTTCTTCAATCATCGTATCCTCCTAAGTAATGGTGATAAGGGGTGGTCCCCATAGCCATGCCGCGCCTCGCCCGGCCTAGCCTGGCCTCGCCGTGCCGCGCCTTGCCCCGCCAGGCCCTGCCGCGCCATGCCGCGCCAAGCCCCGCCACGCCAAGCCGCGTCTCATAAAAGCCCTTTAGCATAAAATCGGTCAAAATTGGGGGGTGGTCCCCATAGCCATGCCCCGCCATGCCAGGCCTCGCCCGGCCCCGCCTAGCCACGCCGCGCCATGCCCCGCCAAGCCGCGCTAGGCCATGCCGTGGCTCTTAGATATCATCCTAATTAAGCCAATAGCAATCATCAGGGGCGGTCCCCATAGCCATGCCCAGCCATGCCTAGCCATGCCGAGCCGCGCCGGGCCAGGCCCCGCCTTGCCTTGCCTTGCCCTGCCGCGCCAAGCCCCGCCTGCCGTGCCGCGCCTTGACTTGGCACGGCAGACCAAGCTAGCCCTCGATGATGTCAGGCAAAAACCGGCCATATCGTGGCCGATAGTCGCCTAAGCCGACCCGCAGCCCAGCCTCGAGTGCGGCCCTCGCCAGGTCGTCACGGTTCAGGACCTCGGAGTCATATTCTAGGCTGAACTCGATCGACCATTGCGGAAACCGCGGGCGGCACCTGATGGCTCGCGAGCCCATATTAACCTGAGCGCCCTTCAGAAAAACAAATCTTTCGTCCGCAAACAAGCCATCAATAGTTCTCGGCCCATCGTACTGCAGAGGGATAACATCATTGAGGATAATCACAGCAGCTTCAAAATCCTTCCGCTTGCGAAATTTTGCTGCACCCTCGCAAAGACAGGACATGACGTTGTCCTGCGGAACATAGGGTCCTACTTCCGGGTCAAAGTAGAGGCTCCCCTCCCACTCAAGGCGGCGCATTCTGCGGTGATCATCATCCGTCATCCGCCGCGAGCCCTTGCGATTAATCTCCTTGATCGCCTTGCTGAACTTGTTAAGCTGATCCTGCAGCTGGCCGTTGTGCTGAATCAGCGGCCTGATTCCAGTCCACTTCATCGTGATTCGAGAAATCATCTCACCCTCCAAGGTTAAGTATTTGAAGGCCCATACACAGCCTTCTTGATAAATTCAAGCATGCACCCATGCTTTTCGCACCAAGCTTCTATTTCCGGAACGGGCTTCGGGCCGGCCACGCGAAGCTTCGGCCCGACATCACGGTTCCAGCAAAACTCATATTGCGTCCCACCTTCTATCCACCCGTTGACCTTCAGCATCGGGTAATCGTGATCAAGGTGGAACCTATACCAATCATCCGACCCGATAAAGCTGAACGAGACGCTGAGCACGAGCCCATCCTCATATGTCCCAAACAACAGAAGATTCTTAATCGCCTCCCATCGAGAATAATCGATCTTCGAATGTGGGAAGCTCAAAAACGCGTCAACCCAGCTAACGATAGCTCCGAGGGAAAACTCATCCATTGTTTATCTCACCTCAAATATGCCTGCAGCAAATATTCGACAAGATTCCCAAGCGGCAGCAGCGACGCGTGCGGGCCGGACAAATCCACATAGTCAGACATCTGGGTCGGGGTCTTGTCAGAGTGCACGCGCTCGTAAAATCTGCTGATGATGTGTTCTCTGGTCCTAGCCGTGAATGCACAGACCCTGGACCAGTCCTTTATCAGCGCGGTCGTCGGAGGCGACGTCCATATCACGATGCCGACGACCGCTTGCTCCTGCTTTAGCGGGTCAGCGACATATCGCGCAACGCTGTAATACAGCGGGGCGCTCGGCTTCTGCTCCTCGCCCTGGTCCCACCGCCCTGTCACCACCCTCAAGCCAGCCGTGGTGTGCTCGATGCGCGCCTCGGTCAATCTGTCGTCCGGCTGCCCAGCCGGCACGCCGTAAGGCTCTTCCTTCTCGCTCATGGGTTTCTCCAACGGTTGGAGTTTTTCACGATTCACTTGGTCCTGTCAGGTATATAGTGCGTCGGCACGTTGTGCTTTCGCGCCCACTCAATATACTTTTCGTTTCCAGGCTCTGTATCCCCGTAAAGGAACATCTTCGCTCCAATGCAAGGGTTCCATTCGAAGTTGACATTGCCTACACTGAGGGAAAGCATGGCATTGTCAAAGTCCAGCCAACACGTATGGCCGCTTGGGTCGTCATAGTCCTGTGACAGCTGGAACTGGCCAGTCCTTCCTTCCTGTATTGCAGCCACCACAAGCTGCACAACCTCCAAATCGCGCCGCACGCCCTCGTGCGGAAATTCCTCGAGTGCCTTAAGCCATGCGCAGAGAGCTTTTTTATCCCGCTCCTTCATAGTTCCCCAAGTATCTTGTTGGTTAGCAACTCCAACGGTTAGAGTTTTCCGCCCTCTGACAGGATGGCCATTGCTCAGCTTTTTTGAAACACGAAGTAATCTATCGGCACGTCGTGCTTTCTGGCCCACTGCTCATATCCGCTGAGGTCCGTTCCTCTGCCCTGCATGAGAAACATTTTAGGTCCCCTGGATGGACACCATTCAAGATACACGTCGTAGATCCCGATCGAAAATGTTGTGGTGCCTAGATCGAGGCTATAGTCGCGGCCTACGGGTATCCCGCCATCCTGGTATATGTCAAGCGTCCCGGTTGCGCCCTCGGGGATTGACGCCACGATTTCCCTGAGGGATGCGATTTCCCTCCTGACACCATTGTCGGGGTAATCGTCGAGTGCCTCGAGCCATGCGCAAAGGGCCTGTTTGTCCTGTGACTTCATGATCCCTCCAACGGTTGGAGTTTTTTAGTTCGGGACGTCATTTGATATGCTGAGCTGGATTGAGCCGATACCATCCTCAGGCTGCGTCCCAATGCGAACCCTGATATAAACGTCCACATGGGCACTGATTCTAGCCTTGACGCTGGCCTTGATATCAGTTTGCATCTCCTCTCCCATCTCGCTGAGGATTGTCGTCAAGGCCGCAGCCGATGCCCGCATCCCCTCATAAAGGAATGCAGGAAGCGCCCTCGACCACTCTGCAATCGCCCTTTCATATTTTGCAACCGTCATGGCCTGCGATCTGCAAGCACAGGGTCGGATTGTTCTGCTCCGTGCTCACGATCCCTCCTAATTGTGCTGTGCATTATACCACAAGCATGCGCCTGAGTCAAGAGAAAAAATTAAAATTTTTTTCGCGAGCTTGCGCTCTCTAACGGTTAGAGTCATTGTGGGGACGCCGGCCATGGTTCTGTCTGTCGACATCGAGCAGCTTGTATAGGTTGTCGACTCCATCGCGCAGCGAAGGCAGCCCGTGCTCCGCGAGCCAGATTGAGTCCTCCTCTCCATAGTCGCCATAGATGAACAAGGCCTCCTCTATGTGATCGGCCATTCCGCTCGCCACGCGTGACAGACGCCTTAGGTCGTCAATCAGGATTTTAATTTTTTCGACGTCCATATGGCCCCCATTTTGCGGAACCGCTACCGATTGGCAACGGCATGCTCTCTAACGGTTAGAGTTTTCATCACCCGATGGGCTTGTGCACGGCCATGCTGGGATAGTGGACATGCCCGATGCCCTGCTGGTTCAGGACATTAACGAAGTTCCAGTCAGTGCCGTCGAACATCTCGCATCTGGATACCACAAAGAAAGCCACATCGGGGGCATAGGCGGCAAGGCCCCTGATCTGCCTTATGGTTTCGCAAAGTGTCAGGCTGTATGGCATGAGGATAAAAGCAAACCTATAGGTAGACCCTAGGCTCAGCTTCCACCTCGGAAACGGCCTGCTGGCTTCCAGCAATTCATGGATTTCATGCGAATCCGGTAGGTCCAAGCCAAGCTCGAAGGACGTCGCGGAAATCAGCACATCGACAAAGCCGACGATCGACCGCCTGTCGTCAAACACGGGCACCTGAGCCAGCGCGTCCGTCTCGTAATGTACCTCGGGCGGCTCGTCAAGGCCAGGCCATTCCCCGTAGGCCTCGAGCGCGGCCCTCACCTTCTCTAGCTCGCGCGTTATTTCCTCCGGGCTTTGCGTGCTCCGCGATCTGCGCGCCGCCGATGCGCGGTCCATCAGCTTCTTCTCGAGATCCCGGACCCTCGCCTCGAGTATCCTTGTTACGCTGTCCATCGCATTCCGCGCGTCAAGCCTGCACGCAGCGATCTCACCGTTTCTCCATTTGGGATGCGGCCCCAGTATCAGCTCCGGCAGCCTCTCCCGTGCCTCTAGGATCCATACCAGCATCCTGTCATGGCTCAGGTCAAAATTGACGCCACGCTCCGTACTTGTATCGGTGTTCATCCAATCCTCCGCTCTCTAACGGTTAGAGTTCTACTGTTGATGACGCCTTCCGTATTGTGGTGAGATTATATCACGAGCCTAGGGATATGTCAAGAGGAAAATTTTGGCGGCTGATGGGGCTTTTAATGGGCCTGGGGTGGCCATAAACGGAGCGAGCGGGTATGCCGGAGTGGAGAGAGAGCCCGTGAGGATCGGCTGATTGTAAGGAGAGCCATCGGCTGAATGCAGGAATGGCCGGCGGCTGGATGTAAGGTTGTGGTGCGGATGTAGGCAAAAACGAGGGTGCGTGGGGCTCATATTTGGCCGATTTTCCGCGTGTGCTGGCTGGCCATGATATATGCGGTGTTGACCAAATGTCAACCAGCTGGGAGACAAAAATTTTAGGGATGCGCATGTTGGGATTGAGCCTCTCCCGCCGCGCCCAGGCCGGGCGGGGGCCGGGCCGGGGCCGGGGCCGGGCCGGAGGCCGGGCGGCCTGCGCGCGAGACGATGGAGCGCGATCATCCAGTCGCCGACGGATCAGCGCTAAGTGCATGCAGCGCAACGACTTGCGGCGCCGGCCAGGCGCCGTCGCCGGAGCGCACGATCAGCCGCCTAGGTGGCCGGTGTGCCTCGCGCCCAGCGCCCGTCTATAGCCGAATCAGAGGCCGGCCCTGCAACTCATTTATTATCAGGCACTTGCGGACGAATTGGACAAAATAAAACCACCAGGATTTTTAATGACATCCACGCAAAGTGCAAATTTTGCACTCCGTAAACCATTGAAAATAAAGGACTTACGGGGCCATGTAGAAAAATCCTACATTGGGCCGACACGGTTTCGCCAAATCATTGAATCTACAGGACATAACTCAACGGTAAACTCGCGCCATCAATGTAGGAAAATCCTACATAGGGATAACCATAGCAATATCAATCACTTACGGCTACCCTCACATCACTTAGGCTCAAAGTGAGCATAAGAGTATGCTCAACATGAGCATAACCAGATCCGCGCACACATATATACGGTCACCGCCACGTCCTCCGCCTCCTCCGGCGCCACGTGCACCGCATCCTCCGCCGCCTGCTCCGCCGCCTTCTCCGGCACGTCCTCCTCCGCCACCGGAGCCGCATGCATCGCATCCTGAGCATCGGCCAGATACACCGCTGTGCATGATGCCGCCCTCCCCTGTGCGCGATCCTCCGCCTGCGTCATCCCGCCTCGGCCACCGCTGCCAGCGCCAGTGCCGCACTCTAACGGTTAGAGTCGCGCCCGCATCGGCACCGGCCACCGCTGGCCTCCGTGACAGCGCCATGGCCAGTGCTGCCACACCGCCATGGCCACGCTCCACCTCAGCTAGTCCCTGGCCCACCTAGGATGGCCCTCGCGCTCCACTCGGGCGATGCCGCCGCCATCGCCACGGCCTCTAGAGCGCCGCTATCGCCAGTGCCGCCGCCGCATCTAGCAGAGCGCGCGCCGTGGCCATCATCACATATATGTGCGCCGTAGCTACGGTCCGTGGCATGATCAGTCCGTGGCGAGCTACTGTGCGTGCCGCCACCGCGATCATCGCATCTCATGGCCACGATCCACCTCGGCCACTCCCTGGACGCGATAGGATGGCCTCATCGCTCCACTCGTGGCAGTCCCTGGATCACCTAGAACGGCCCTGACGCTCCACTCCTACCACGACTACGCCGCACTCTAACGGTTAGAGTCGCGCCGCCCGCCACGTGGTCGCCGCCCGGGCAGGGCCACTACATATCGATATAGCGATGGATCGATCCTGCCGATGCTAGGATACCGCCGCCCTGCCCCGGCTCGAGCCGCCACGCCGTCCATATCGCGCATCATATATCGCTGCGCCACTGGCCATAGCACCTATCACTCAGCTGTGACGATATGTCATGCGGTCTCTAACGGTTAGAGTCACGCCGATGATCGCTCGTGGCCCGCTACAGCACATCATCATAGTCTATGCTACACAACATTAGCACGATCAAGCACTTACGAGCGCAGGCCAAAAAAACCGCATGTCAAGACCTTGCGACAAAAAATTTTTTAAAAATTTTTTCTGCCGCTATCTTGCTGATTTTATAACGCTTGCTGGCCTCGCCGAGGCCTCCAGTGAAAAAAACTATTGACATCGTGCCTTAGTACAGCTACACTATCTCACGATGAGACGCGATACGTCGGTCAACAGAATCACCGACAACGTCGGCCACAGGCATGCCTGTGGCCTTTTTGCTTTTTGGAGGACATATGACAAATAAAATCAGCGGTTTCCAGCCCACATGGCAACGCGTCGATGGCGACGAGTGGGAATTGGGCTTAGATCCCGTCATCCTCGTGCGCGTGTATCGCGCAGAGGACGGCAAAGTAATCGATGATGGATCGCTGCTCTGGGACGAGTCGGAGTGGCGCGGGGACTGGGCGGTGTATAGGTAGCGCCCTGCCCCGCGCCCCCGGCCTGACGACTCACGCCGTCAGGCGCCGGGCGGGCGGCATGGTGCCGCGATAAAGGAGAAAGTATGAGAAAACATGAAATCTACTGGGCTCTTGACAGGGCCTTCAATGACTTGGATGCGCATCGAAGGGATATTCGGGCCGCCGCCCAGCGGACGCCCCCGGATATATTGGAAGACATTGATGACGGCCTGAGAAGGCTTGACGACTGCCTAGCGGAGGCAGTCGTCGAAATCAACCGCCTCTTTAGAAAGATCTAGCCGCCACCTGCCCCGCGCCCTGCGCCCGACTCCAACGGTTAGAGAGTCGGGCGCAGGTCGGGCGGCATGGTGCCGCGCCACGATATGGAGGATGGCAGCATGACCACACATGCAGTAGAAGAGGCAATAGCGATATTGGACTCGCTGGAAGGCGAGGTCCATAAAATGGCAGAGGGCCTGCGCTGGTCCCTGATGCGCGAGGACTGGCGCATCACGGACCGCACCAAAGAGGAGGCGGACTACGTGCTCCGCCGCCTGATTCCGGGTATGGAGCGCGCATCGGGCGCGCTCCGCGCCCTCTTGAAGCCGTGACCTGCCCCGCGCGCCCGGCGCCACTCCAACCGTTAGAGTGGCGCCCGGCACGGGCGGCAATGGCGCCGCGCCTATTCCGTAGGAGGATACGATGACAGCGCATTCCCTTGACGAGGCGGTAGCAATATTGGCCGCCCTAGAGCACGAAATCCACAACAGCGCGGACGCTCTCAGGTACGCGCTGTTGCGCGATGATCGGCGCGTGACTGAGCGCACGCGCGAGACGGCGGAATACGTACTCCGCCGCCTGTTGCCGGGCTTGGAGCGCGCGGCGGGCGCGATCCGCGCGCTTCTCAGCCCGGGCGAGTGAGCGCCTGCCTCGCGCCCCCGGCACGGCGGCGCATAAGCCGCCGCGCCCCGGGCGGGCGGCATGGTGTCGTTCACAACGTCGGCCCCGCGGCCCCAGCATGGCCTGCCCGGCGGCCCTAGCATGGCCGGCCCGGCGGAAACGCGGGGACGAAAAAACTCTTGACACCATGTCATGTGGCGTTATAATCTTAACCATGGAGGGAACAATGAGGATAATTAACTTAACGCCGCACGTCGTGCGGTTAAACGATGGGCGGGAATTCCCGCCCAGCGGCACCGTCGCACGGTGCCGGAACATATATAGCAATTTTGACGGTGACGGCATCGCCACCGTCACCTTTGGTCCCCTCGAGGGCCTGCCCGAGGCCTCGGAGGGGACGATCTATATCGTCTCGGGCCTCGCGGCTGAGGCCGCGGCCCGCGCAGGTCGGAGCGACGTGGTCGCTCCGGCCACCGGTCATCCGGAGGCACGGCGTGACGAGCGCGGGCAGATTTTGTCCGTGCCGGGCTTCGTTCGACCGGCGTGACCTGCCCCGCGCCCTTCGCCCGACTCCAACGGTTGGAGTCGGGCGCAGGTCGGGCGGCATGGTGCCGCGAACGGAGGAAAGAATATGATCATAGCCGCAAGCGGGATCGTACTTCCCGAGAAGTCATTCGACGCGTTCGGCGCGTCGGGATCGCGCTCAGACAAGGGCTGGCGCG
>Ga0078972_1017199_pt1 | contig 10449 bp, 8 predicted proteins | sample YelNatPaOPGAMG01_FD_67568 | JGI IMG/M metagenome (GOLD analysis project Ga0078972, IMG submission 67568) | Hot spring thermophilic microbial communities from Obsidian Pool, Yellowstone National Park, USA - OP-RAMG-01 (SPADES assembly) (version 2) | ecosystem: Environmental > Aquatic > Thermal...
CGCTCCCATGGTGCGACGCGTCGGCCCTCACCGGGGCCGGACCCGTGCCGGTCGCCCAGAGTGGCGTCTGCCCCGCCGTCACTCATGTCCTGCCGGCCTCCGAATCTTCGATGCGGACGCCGACCGCGCGTCCGAAGCACCCTTCATCCCCGCACTGCGGGCCCGTGCCCGCGAGGCGCACGGAGTCTGTCGCGCTTTCGTGACGCGGCTCTGAACCTATCCGCCGACAAGCGCAATACAGCAAGTTTCACATCGTACTGAGTTCTGGGCCCGGACGCGATTTCGCGCGTTGACTCATCAAAGATGCGCGCGTAGAGGGGATCGTTGCCTCATCTGAGAATGCGCGCGTACGGCGCGCCTACCTGGCAGCTGATGCCTCGCCGGTTAGGCCCGGATGATGGGGCTGACAATGAGTCAACGCAAGGCAGTGACGAGGACGATCGCGGCCCGCTACGCGCGGGCGGACAAGGCCGGCAAGGGGCGGATTCTTGACGAGCTGTGCGCCACCACCGGGTGGCATCGCAACCACGCCCGCAAGGCCCTCAAAGACGCGCTGCGCCCGAAAGTGGTCAAGGCTAGGGTGCCTCGCCCGCCGAAGTATGGTCCGAAAGTGATTGCGGCGCTTATTTTCTGCTGGGCGACACTGGGCATGCCGGCCGGCAAGCGCTTGGCGCCGATCCTGGCCGAGTTGGTGGACCGGCTGCGCCGGTTCGGTGAGTTGGTCATCGATGACGACACCGCGGCCCTGCTGGTGGCGATGTCGGCGGCGACCATCGACCGACGGCTGGCCCCCGAACGCAAGAAACATCAACTCAAGGGCCGTTCGCGTACCAAGCCGGGCTCGTTGCTCAAGTCTCAGATCCCGATCCGGACCTGGGCCGACTGGGACGACGCGGTGCCCGGGTTCGTCGAGATCGACCTGGTAGCCCACGATGGCGGCAACGCCGCTGGTGAGCACGCCTGGACGCTGACGGTCACCGACATCGCCACTGGCTGGACCGAGCAGCGCAGCGTGCGCAACAAGGCCCGCAAATGGGTGTTGGAAGCCCTAGACGACGTCGCCAAGGCGATGCCGTTCCCGATCTTGGGCGTAGACAGTGACAACGGGTCTGAGTTCATCAATCACCACCTGCTGGACTGGTGCGAGCAGCGCAAGATCACGTTCACCCGGTCGCGGCCGGGCAACTCCAACGACGGCTGCCACGTCGAGCAGAAGAACTGGGCGATTGTGCGCATCGTCGTCGGCTACCACCGCTACGACACACCGGCAGAACTGTTGCTGCTCAACAAGATCTGGACGCTGCAGTCGCAGTTGACCAACTACTTCTACCCGCAGCAAAAGCTCGTGTCCAAGGTCCGCCACGGCGCCAAGGTCACCAAGAAATACGACACCGCGACCACTCCACATCGCCGCGCCGAACACCACGACGCCATCACCGCCGAGGACAAGGCGATCCTCGCCGACACCTACGTCGGGATCAACCCAGCCGCCGTGCAGCGCCACATCCAGGCCCTGACGACCGAGCTGCTGACGATCACCACCAGCAAGGCCGGACCTAAGGGCAACGCACCTGTAAACACCGCCCCTACGCGCGCATCCACAGATGAGGCAACGAATCAGTCCACGCGCGCATCTTGACGTGATTCAACAGGGCCGGGCCGTTGGATCGGCTGAAATGCCGCAACAATAAACCATCGACCGGACCCCTGCGCCATCTGCGTTGCGTCGCCGAACTGGGTTTGCCGGACGGTTCCGAATGCCGGACGGGAGGACCCCGGTCTGTGCGGAGTGGGTGGGGAGATGCTCAGTCCAAGCGAATCGGAAGCGTGGCGACGATGGCGTCGGTGCTTGCGCGAATCGTTGTGGCGAGCAGCGGGCCGCGTTGGTTGTTGCGAAGCGCCGCGCTGGTGTCGCCGCACCCGACGATCAGCAATGTGATTGGCCGGTTGCTCCCGCTTGGCGGCTACCATTGTGCCGATTGAACACCACGAAGCTGGGCCCTACGGTCCCGCTGGTTCAGACTGACAGCTGCCGGGACCGACACCGGACAGGGGACCGGCAGTCAACACTTCGCCGAATCTCGGTTCCGGTCAGGTTTTTCGATTCGTCAGATCGACATCCCGCCCTGTCGTGGCGATGAAGTCGTCAAGGATGTCGACCACCGCTGTCGGGGCCTCGACATGCGGGAAGTGCCCGACACCGCCGAGCACCTCAAGTCGGCTACCCGGCACGGCGTCATGAGCGGCGTAACCGTGGGCGACCGGAATGATCCGGTCCTGATCACCCCAAATCAGCAAGGTGGGTAATCCATAACTGAGATGGATCTTGCTGAGAGCACTGACCGCCTGGCCGCGGTAATCCACCACCGAGCGCAACGTACGCAGGAACGCCTGCCGTGACCGCTGATCCGACAACGAGCAATAGGCGTTCCACATCTCGCCGGCGCGCGGCGACTGAATCCCGGCCGACATGAGCCAGGAACCCAGCTTGTTGCCGACGTTCAATACCGGTTGCGGCGCGACCACTGGCAGCACCAACTCGGTTCCGGGTGCCGACAGGATCCGCAATAGCCAACTCAGGTCGGGGCCGAGGCCGCCGCTGCTGATCAGAACCAGTCGCTGGCAGTAGTCGCGATGTTGATAGCTGAACTGCATGGCCACACCGCCACCGAGTGATTGACCGACCACCGTCGCCCGGCTGATGCCAAGTTCATCGAGCAGATCACGCAGCGACGCCGCGAACGCCCCCAACGAATAGTCACCGCGTGGCTTGGCTGATTCACCGTGCCCCAACAGATCCGGTGCCACCACCCGATACTTCTTTGACAACTGGGGGATGACCGCCCGCCAGGTCGCCGAACTTCCCGCCATGCCGTGAATCAGCAGCAGCACCTCGCCTGCCCCTGCCTCCCGATAGGCAATACGCTCACCGTGCAGATCGAGAAAGTTCATCTCGTTCAACTGAACCGGTCTCCCATCCGCCGGTGTCCCGGCATGCATGCACAACGTCGTAACAATCACTCTCGGCGAATTGTTGTCGACAATACCGCAACTTACGGTCCCGTAGGTTACTTGCCAGTAGCCCACGGCTCCTGAGCGCCTGATCGATACCGCCCCGGTCTGCGCCTCGGCCGACATGCGGGGTGCGACCCCACTGGCGGATCGCTGCGATCGCTGTCTTGAGCCCGCGGCGCCGCCCGGTCGCTGGGTCGATCCCGGCGAAACCGGGCCCCAGTTGGCTGAACATCCGCTCGCTGCGGGTCTCCGGCGCGTCGTCGGCGGTATCGCGCAGGTAGCGGTCCGGCAACGACAGCTTGGCGATGGTGCGCCAAGTCTTGCCGTACTGCAGCAGAAACGAGCCCGTGGTGTAGGGCAAGTCGTACTTGTCACAGAGCGCGCGCACGCGCACCGAGATCTCGCGCAACCGGTTGCTCGGCAGATCGGGATAAAGATGATGCTCGATCTGGTAGCACAGGTTGCCGCTCATGAACCGCAGCGCGGGCCCGGCTTCGAAGTCGGCGCTGCCCAGCATCTGCCGCAAATACCACTGCCCCCGGGTTTCGCCGATCATGTCGGCCTTCGTGAATTTCTCTGCGCCATCAGGGAAATGCCCGCAGAAGATGACCGCGTCAGCCCACATGTTGCGGATCACGTTGGCAACCACATTGGCCTTGAGCGTTGACTTATAGCTCGCCGCCGGCGACAGCGAGGTGAGCGCCGGGAATGTGACGTAGTCCTTGACCACCTGTCTGCCCGCCTTGACCGCGAACTCGCGTATCTGCTGGATGCTGATTGCGCGGTCTGGGCCGGCCTTGAAGGCCTTACTGAACTCGATGGGCTGCAGGCCGATTCCCCATTCGAATCCAACTGCGAGGATGGCGTTGAACAGCAGGTTGCCGATGTTGAAGGGCTCCCAGGGCTGGTCACGGGTAACTCGGAGGACGGTGTAGCCCACGTCGTCATCCATGCCGAGAATGTTCGTGTACTTGTGGTGCTGGAAGTTGTGGCTGGAGCGCCAGTGTTTTGACGCCGCACTCATATCCCATTCCCATGTCGAGGAGTGGATCTCGGGATCGTTCATCCAGTTCCACTGGCCGTGCATGACATTGTGGCCGATCTCCATGTTCTCGACGATCTTGGCCAGAGCAAGGGTCACCGTTCCCGCCCACCACGCAGAGCGTTTCGCACTACCGGCCAGCATGAGTCGGCCGGCTACCTCAAAGCCACGTTGCGCGACGACGGTGCGGCGGATGTAGCGCGCGTCGCGCTCGCCACGCGAATCCTCGATGTCCAAGCGGATCGCGTCCAGTTCAACGCCCAGACTCTCGATGTCGGTGTCGGTCAGGTGGGCGAAGGCCGGAATATCCTTAATCGCCATCGTTTTGTTCCCTTCGTCGGGCCTTCATGCCGCGTTCGCAGTCCTCATCGGCAACGAAGAGCACACAACCACCGCAGCCCCTGCGGCAACGGACTCTGCGGTCCCCGACCGAGTAGCGGACTCAGGCATTTCCAGAGTCCCTGCTCCAGTGTCCCTGCTCCAGTGTCCCTGCGTGTGGATCTCAATTTTCTGCGCACAAACAGTTTTCGATGATTCGCGCAGATTGCAGGCCGGAGCTTCGGCTGGCCGCGTGTCCGGGTGGCGGGCGAGTAACTCTGGCCCTTCAGTAGTAGTGGCGACGGCCGCCGACGGCGTGTCCCATCCGTCCTATCAGCATCAATAGCAGGCCGACGACGAGGAGGATGACCCCGATGACCAAGCAAATATGGGCGTAGGCGAAGGTAGGGATGAGGGCGGGGAGGACGAGCCCGAGGACGATGAGGATTATTCCGAAAGTGATCATGGTGGTTACCTAGTTTCTCTGCAGATGTCTGGGAGGAGAACTGTTCGAGTCAGTGTTTGAAGGCGTCATTTAGCATGGCTCCCATGCAGTTTGGTGTCCCGCCTGGTCGGTGCTCACTTCGTCGCGCGGCCAGCTCCAGGTGTCACCGGCACGGTTGTTTCTCGCTCGGTCGTCGGTCAGGTGACCGCCGAGTTGGTGGTCTTCCGAATTCCGGGCCGATGGGGCACTGATCGACATGTGGATGCCGTCCCGACGGAAACGGGGTAGAGATCAATGTGCGGCGCGAGCAAATGCTCATCAAGTTCGGCGGCGTACAGCCAAACTCACTTCCGGACTGGCTGAAGGATTCAGCAACTACTACGCTACTCCGCTCGGGGGCTCGGGGCTAGTTTTGTCGGCCGAGTTGCGGTGTGGCCACGGTGGTGATTGCCGGGGTGTGCAGCCAGTTAGCAAGAGCCCGGGAGCATTTGGTGTCCCGCACCCGTAGCGGCCCCACGCCCAACTTCATGGAAATGCTGCACACAGAACGAGCGGGCCCCAGAGAGCCCGCATCGATGTAGGATAGCTACTGTATGTTAATAGCACTGTATGTTAACGGTGTTGGATGTTAGCGGTGTTGACATACCGTATCGCCGACTCGCGTGTACCGGACTTCCAGCACCAGGATCAGAGGCATCGACATGATCGTCGTCTTTGGATTAATTGTTCTGCTTGCCGCGGTGGTCGTGGGGTTCGTTGGGGTGCTGACCAATGCGGGGGCTACTCACCGCTTCACCGAGAATTTCGCCGTATTCGGGTTTCATGTCACCGGGTCGACCGGCACCTTGTTTCTTTTCGGGATCGTGATCGGCGCGGTCGCGATGCTCGGGCTTTGCGTGTTGCTGGCTGGCGCCCGGCGCACTGCGACTCGGGGACAAGACGCCCGACGCGAACTGAAAAGGTCACAACGCGAGACGGCGTTTCTGAACCGCGATCGCGACCAGTGGCTCGAACACCAACAGATCGGCGCAGCCGATGGTCGAGCGGTGAATCGGGAGCACGCCGCCGATCGCGGCAAGCGAGTTTTCTCGTTCGGCCGCTGGTCGCGGGTTGACCGTTCTCGGTGAGATTCCAGTTCCCGATCAGCTTGCCCCGGGGTTGTAGCCGCGCCGTCCTTGCAGCACATCGGTGAGGATGCCCAGTCGGTGGCCAGGGCCGCACCGAACGGGCCAGTCGCCCTGCCCGGTGGGGAAGCCGCGACGCAAGCCCCGACCCGTCGCGCTTGCTGTTTCCCCGCCATCCAACCCACGCGCGTCCCACCGCGCAGCGACGGTTCGGCCGGGTATCGAATGGCGGTTCGGGCTCAGGTCGGGTCGCGTCGGGCGCGGGCGCGGCGCACGGCTTCATCGACAATGTGTTGGGCCACGTCGGCCAATTTGCGGTGTTCGGCCTGGCTGATCGCCCGCAGCTGAGTGAACGCCTCCTCGGCGCTGCGCCCGCTACGTCCCCGGATCAGGCCGATCGCCTGATCGATCACCGGGCGCGTCGACAACGCCGTCTGCAACTGGGCGGCCAACGTCACCGCATGCGCGAGGACCTGGGCGTTGTGCACCGCCACCGCCGCAGGCTTGGCGAACAACTCCCCCAGCTCGGCGGCGTGCTCATCGAAGACGTCTTTGCCGCGGGCGTAGACATTGATCGCCCCGATCACCTGATCGCCCAGCAGCAGCGGCAACGACAACGCACTGTGCACCCCCAGGCGGCCCACCCGGGGGCCGAACCGCGGCCACATCTTTTCCCCGCCCAACGACCCGGACCGCACCGTGCGCCGCTCCAGCGCCGCGGTGATGCACGGACCCTCCTTGAGGCTCACGTACTGGATCTCGTCGATCTCGGCGACAAACGGCGCACTCGCGCCCAACACCTCCACCAGGTTTTCCACCCGGTCGACCCGCAACAAAGTCACCCCGGCACCGTCGGCGCCCGGGATCGCGCGCACCGCAAACGTCGACACCTCAGCCAGCAACTCTGGCAAACCCCGACCGTCGGCCACCAAACCCGCCAGCTCGTCAACCGCGCCCCGCAAGTCGGCGGCATCATCGCTGACCTGCCGCGCGCTCAATATCATCGGTAAACCACCCTCGTCCCCGGAGAACTCTGGACTGTCCCGCGTTTTTCGGAATGCGGTTTTCGCGGTAGTTCATAGTCTACGCCGCGAGTTGTGAACTCAGGTGTTCGGTACGGACTTCGTGCGTTGGCCGCGTGCGGACTGAATTCTGCGTCGAGTACAGAACAGTTCGATGTAGCGTGCAATATCCACCTTCGCTTTCTTTCGTTTCGGATACAGCATGTGATGCACCCGCCAGTTTTTCAGGCTGGCGAAGGAGGATAAATCCGCCAGCGCGTCGTCGCAACAAACTGCGGTCCGCTCCTCAGGGAATGGCGCAACCCGAGACGCTCGAGCGCCGCATGGTATTCGGCTGACGCATATTGGCCGAGTTCAAGGCTGTGATTGCGAGCAGCCGTCGCCACCCATCGGTGACGAGCTCGTTGCGCATGTGCCCGGCCATCGCAGAGCCGATCACCTCCTTGCTGAAGCAGTCGATGACGGTAGCAACTCGGCGCGGATGCGCCGATACCCGTGGACACCTCCGAAGGGGTCGAACAGGGCCTTGACCGCGGCGGCCGGCTCCCCGCGCCGCCGCCGGGTGTCGCTGGGCGACCGGCCCGGCCACTCACCGCCTTTTTAAAAGGCGTTTTCCATTTCCAGTTCCCGGGTGTGGCGTTCAAGTTCCCGTGATCCGGCACGCCCAGACAACTCCAACTGCGGCTCGCTGGCGGCGTGCGCGGCGCGGTTCGACTCCACCACGAGCTTCGCAATATGGTCCCGAAACTCGGGCTTATATTGCGCGTATTTCCCAGAAAATTCATCCCAACTTTTTCGGATCGGACCTTATTTGGTCCGCAGTCCGGAAAGCGGGAGGCACACCGCTGCGCCCGGGCTGTCGATGGCGTCATTTCGGCGGGTCCCAGGTCCAGTTGCGGATTTCGGGGTGGTCTTGGCCGTGGGTGTCGATGTAGAGGGTGTGTTCGACGAGTTTGTCGGCCATGGTCTGTTTGAGGTAGTCGCCGGTCGCGCCGAGTTGCGGGAGGCGGTCGATGACGTCGGTGACGAGGTGGTAGCGGTCGAGTTTGTTCTGTACCCGCATGTCGAAGGGGGTGGTGATGGTGCCTTCTTCGTTGTAGCCGCGCACGTGCAGGTTGGGGTTGGTTCTGCGGTAGGTGAGCCGGTGAATCAGAGTTGGGTAGGCGTGGAAGGCGAAGATGATGTGTTTGTCGGCGGTGAACAGCGCGTCGTAGTCGCGGTCGCTCAGACCGTGCGGGTGTTCGCTGGCTGACTGCAACTTCATCAGGTCGACCACGTTGACCACGCGGAACTTCAACGCGGGCAGGTGTTCCCGCAAGATCTGCGTCGCGGCGAGCACCTCCAGGGTGGGGGTGTCCCCGCAGCAGCCCAGCACTACGTCGGGGTCGGCGCCGGAATCATTGCCGGCCCATTCCCAGATACCGATGCCTTGGGTGCAGTGCACTTCTGCCTGCTCCATGCTCAGCCATTGCGGCATCGCGCGTTTGCCGGCGACGATCACGTTGACGTAGTGGCGGCTGCGCAGGCACTGGTCGGCCACCGAGAGCAGGCAGTTGGCGTCCGGCGGTAGGTATACCCGCACGATGTCGGCTTTCTTGTTGATGACATGGTCGAGGAAGCCGGGGTCTTGGTGGGTGTAGCCATTGTGGTCTTGCTGCCACACGTGGGAGGCCAGCAGGTAGTTCAGTGATGCGATGTTGCGGCGCCACGGCAGTTGCGCGGTGACTTTGAGCCATTTGGCGTGCTGGTTGAACATCGAGTCGATGATGTGGATGAATGCCTCGTAGCAGTTGAACAGCCCGTGCCGGCCGGTCAGCAAATAGCCCGTGAGCCACCCTTGGCACTGGTGCTCGCTGAGCATCGAATCCAGCACTCTGCCCGAGCGGGCGAGGTATTCGTCGTCGGCAACGGTGCGGGCCTCCCATTGGCGGTCGGTGACCTCGAAGACCGCGTCGAGCATGTTCGACACGGTTTCATCGGGGCCCATGATCCGGAAGTTGCGCTGATTCTGGTTGAGGCTGACCACGTCGCGCAGGAAGCGACCCAGCACGCGGGTGTCCTCGGCCTCCACCGCACCGGGCGAAGCCACCGCCACCGCGTGGGTGCGAAAGTCGGGCATGTGCAGGTCACGCACCACCCCGCCGTTGGTGTGCGGGTTAGCGCCCATCCGCCGGTGCCCGCCGGGGGCCAGTGCCGCCAGGTCGGGTAGCAGCCGCCCGTTCTCATCGAACAACTCCGTGGGTTTGTAGCTGCGCATCCAGCTGTCGAGCAACTCGACGTGTCCAGGATGGTGCTCGTCGACGAGCAACGGCACTTGATGCGCCCGAAACGTGCCCTCGATCTGTAGGCCGTCCACGACCTTGGGTCCGGTCCAGCCTTTCGGGGAGCGCAGCACGATCATCGGCCACCGCGGGCGGGTGGCCTGGCCATCGGTGCGCGCCTTGCGCTGGATTCCGTGGATATCGGCGACGACGGTGTCGAGGACGGTAGCCATCAGTTCGTGCATGTCTTCGGGGACATCACCCTCGACGTAATGCGGGTCCCAGCCGCAGCCGCGCAGGAACTGGTCGAGCTCCTCGCGTTCGATGCGGGCCAGCACGGTGGGGTTGCTGATCTTGTAGCCGTTCAGATGCAGGATCGGCAGCACCGCCCCATCGCCAACCGGGTTGAGGAACTTGGTGGAATGCCAGGCAGTGGCCAGCGGGCCCGTCTCGGCCTCGCCGTCACCGATGACACACGCCACGATCAGATCCGGATTGTCGAACGCCGCGCCGAACGCGTGGCTCAGCGAGTAACCCAGTTCCCCGCCTTCGTGGATCGACCCCGGAGTCGTCGGCGCGACGTGGCTGGAAATGCCTCCGGGAAAGGAGAATTGGGTGAACAGCTTTTTCATCCCGGACTCGTCTTGACTCACGTCGGGATAGATCTCCGAATACGAGCCCTCGAGATAGGTGTTGGCGACCAGGGCCGGACCCCCGTGCCCGGGGCCGGCGATATAGAACATGTCCAGGTCGTAGGTGGTGATGACCCGGTTGAGGTGCACGTAGATGAAGTTCTGCCCCGGCGTGGTGCCCCAATGGCCCACCACCAGCGGTTTCACATCCGAGAGCGCCAGCGGCCGCCTCAGCAGCGGATTGTCGTACAGGTAGATCTGGCCCACCGACAGGTAGTTCGCCGCGCGCCAGTACGCGTCCATCCGATGGAGCAGTTCGGGTTCCAGTGTTGGGGTGTGCGTCATGGGGTGCCCCTTACTCGAAACGTCGCTCATCCTTTGTCGATTGAGCTGGTGGCTCGTCGGTGCCATGGCGCGGAGTCGGGTGAGCAGCCGGATGAGCTGACGCTGGTCCAGTGCAGTCCGGGCGCCGCGGCGATCATGGCCGGCTCTCCGTGGCGGAGGTGCCGTTGGCCACCGCCGCCGGGGTGGGGATCGGTGGCTGTGGCTCTGGCCGGACTGCTGCGCGGCTTTCCTGGGCCAGGAAGGTT
>Ga0078972_1017200_pt1 | contig 10447 bp, 10 predicted proteins | sample YelNatPaOPGAMG01_FD_67568 | JGI IMG/M metagenome (GOLD analysis project Ga0078972, IMG submission 67568) | Hot spring thermophilic microbial communities from Obsidian Pool, Yellowstone National Park, USA - OP-RAMG-01 (SPADES assembly) (version 2) | ecosystem: Environmental > Aquatic > Thermal...
ACATAAGGTCAAACATTCCAAGCATGATTAGGCTTACTGCCTATTCTTCTGAGCAAGCATTTGAAATACTAAAGGATAGGGCTGAAAAAGCTCTTGCCAAATGGAGTTGTACAGATGCCATATTAAAAAGAATAGCTGATAGCGTGAAAGGAAATATTGCTCTAGCGATCAATGCTCTGAAGGTTGCAGCTTTAAACGCTGAAAGCAAAGGCAAAAGGGCAATAGAAGAGTCAGACTTACCAGAAATAGAAGATTGTCCGGTAAAGCTTAGCATAGATGAGAAGATCCTTCTGAAGATTTTGCAGGAATGGAAGAGTTTGCCGGCTAGAAGGCTTTACGATTTTTACTTGCAATCTGTAAGGCATCCTAAAAGTGAAAGAAGCTTCAGAAACTACATGGAAAGTCTATGCTCTAAAGGACTTGTTAGGGCAATAGGCGAGAAGAGGGGAAGAGTTTACGAAATTGTAGAGGTAGAGGAAAATGCTGTTAGCAAAGGTTGAATGCGAGAAAATAAGCGTAGAAAAGTTGGCAGAACTACTTTTCATCTACTCGAAAAAGCTCAATGTTTGGCTTTACAATAAGAAAGTATATGCAAGCTTCTTTGTTGACTCGCTTTCACTCCTTAAAGGTTTAATAAAAACGCTTGAAACTAATAGAATAAAGTTTAGGTTTTACAGGATTGAGGAAGTCAACCATGGGCAGGGAAATTGAACGGATTTTGCTTGAAGATATAGACGAAGAAATTCTTGAAAAGATGCCAGAATGGTTTAGGATTTTAAGAAACAAGTATAAGCTAAATAATTTATAACAGCGTGACTTTATATCAAGTATGAGGATTTTACATTATTTATCCAAGCTTGAAGAAAAAATGAAGCTATCTCCTTATGAAAACAATTCCTTAGTTCCATCTTCAAAATTCTTTAAGAGAATGGCTGTAGAAAATTTTTTGATTTCTATTGGAACAAGCATGTATTACAACCTAACTAACGATGTAGTAGGGAGTGGAGCAATGACAATTTTACTAATCTACAATCTCTACAGATGGAACAGTTTACCTAAGAGCTTGAAGGCTTATAGGTCGAACTCAAATAGGCAAGGATTGCAACAATAATTCCAAACAAAAAACCGTAGAGCCATGTATCTAAGAAAGATAAGCTATAAGCAACTATTGTTGGCGCAAGAATTGAGAGAAAACCAAAAATTGAGGCTAGAAAAAACCGTTGTCTCGCGTTAAAGTAAAAGCAAAGATAAGAAAATACTCCGAGTGGAATAGAACATCCCAACACTAACCGAAAATCCCCCAGGATTAACGTACCCAAAATCATTAAGGCTGTTGAGCCCGCGGCAATAGTTACCGGGATTATTAAGGAAGTTTTTCTTCTCATCTCCCTTCCTCCCATTTTCTAACACTATCCTTGAAAACTTCTCTTCTTTTTTGTAGTTGATGGTATGTGAGTCCGCCAATTGTTATAAGAAACGAAAGGATGTCTATCCTAATCTCCCCTTTTGTCATCCAAACCAGAAACACAATTAAAATCGCACAGATGCAATACGCGGCAAAAATCGTTAACCACTCTATGTGGGAAGCCCATGAATCTGCAATTTCATGAATTGACATAACGATACCTTGATGCTTCGGTATCAGAATTCATAAAGGTTGGTGTTAATAAGATTTATCATCAAATGTTGATGTAGAACCCCAGTCTCTTATTTACTTGTGCAAGATTACAAATTGCCTCCGTTTTTTAGCTTCTCTATTCCTTTAAGCAAAGCGTCTAAAACTTCTGGATTTTTTACTAATTCGTTCATTAGCATGTCAGCTTTGGCCCTTAGTTCATCTATTGCTACTGCTATTTTAGCATCTAAGCACATCCCGCAATTACTGCAGAACTTAGCATCTGGAGAATTTCTTGCTTTACATCTTGGGCATATCAAAGCTTTGAATTGTTCTTCTTTCTTTTCTTCCTTGACTTCTAACCCGTTAAGCTTAAGCAGTGCATTGTCAACATCTCTACCGCTTAAATGCACATAGACAGAAGCCATATCACTGCCCTGAACCCATCCAAAATACTGTTTCATCTGCGCTTCTGTTAAATGATTGGCCAAATGTGTAGCTCTTGAATGTCTGAATAAGTGCGGATAAACCCTCTTCTTTATTCCAGCTTTCATTGCAATTTTCTTTATTACTTCTCTTGCAGTTCCATAATTCCAAACTTTATACCTGCTATTAGTGCCTATGGTAATCCATAAAGGCGCTTCTGGATCATCTTTAAAAGGATGGTTTTCGATCCACTGATGAAGCCTTGGTTCAGAAGCTATTACCCTGACTCTTCTCTGGCCCGTTTTGCCGTTAACTAGCAATACCGCACCAAACTCGTCAAATTGCACGTGCTTTATTTGCAGGCAAAGAAGCTCTCCTATTCTACATCCTGATTCGTAAAGCGTTGAAATGAATGCCTTATCTCTTATATGATCTGCCGCATTTACAAGCTCATTAATTTCCTCAGGGGTAAGAATTTCTTCAGGAAGCTTACGATTGCTCGATTCCCTAACTTTTATCCAACTTACTTCTTCCGGATAATCATTCTTTCTAAGCCACTTGTAGAAAATTCTAAGTATCACCTTATAGTCATGCTTCGTCCATTCGGAATAACCCCTTTGCTCGATTTTCGCAATTAAATTAACTATATCCTCTTTCTTAGCCTGAGTTAGGGGCTTCCCTAGATCCCTTGCAATCCTTTCCAAAGTGTCTAAATACTTTATTATTCTAGCTTTGCTATAACCTCTAACGATACATTCTTGGTAAAACTCAAGGATCCTTCGTTTACTTTCCTCATCAATGCTAGAATTCCTTATTTTTCTTAGGCAAGCTTCAATTCTTCTCTTGTAGCAGTAAACTTCATCCTTCACACAACCACTTTATCCCATCACCTTTTATTGATAAGGGACATGTGGTTGTGCCGTAACGCCCCGGGTGGAAAAACAGCCCCAACCACACGCCCACAACAGGCATGAAGTTTTCCGAAACTTCAAAATGTTATTAGCGTTCAAAATTTAAATAGTTAACATTTACTTCTGTATGTTATTCTCTGTTTTATGTTCACGTATACAATTACGCAAAAATTTATAAACGCACATTTTCAACTTAAATTTTAGGCTGGGATCTTGAACTCCACCGAAAAGATGACTCACCCTTTCGTTTCTACTTATAAGAAAACTTTTGCAGATTTGTATAAAAAAATGTGTGAAATTAACCCACGGTATATTATTGCAATAGCTAGGAAAGGCCCAAGATTATTCGATTTATTTATTGGTGATAAAGTTACAAATACGAAGCCTATCGTTGTAAGCGATAGAGCTATACCATATTTGAGTTTTTCAAAAGAAGAAAAAATCCCTATTTTTGATGATATTGTGATTTTTGGAAGTACGATGCGTGATAAGATTTTAGAGTTAAAGGAAGTTGGTGCTTGTCCTGTACCTTTTTCGATGACGTATAGCTTAGAGGAAGCCTTTATAAAGGTAGAATATGGAGTCGGTTTAAAGAAAGAATTCGTAGCAAATTTTTGTGACGATATAATTAGCGCATTTCAAACAATTGGAAAACCATATGATTTGGATCATCCAATTTTTGTTTCTACTTCATTTTCTCGAGATGCTTTTGAAAACTTAACAAGAAAATATAAGGAGAATTTTGTTAACGTCACAACACCTTTACAATCTGAAAGTGGTATCATAAATTTAACTTTTCACACGCCGTTTAAGATTAACTTAAAGGCAATATTTGGAAGTGATGTTTCCAAAATTATTCCTTCGCAACTTCATAAAGTTCGACTAATGTATAACATGCGCACGCAAAAACTGTATGTAGAACCGATTTGTAATTGTTATATAGAAAAAAGTACGTTTGACATTAGTTTTTCCCCTCTTTTTGACGATTTAAATAATGTATTAAAACGAGCTATGGAAGTCCTCTCCCTAAGGGTAAGAAATGAAATTGAAGAAAAAACTGTGTATAGACTTATTGTTTACCTATTAGAATATGTTTATGGATTGGGTGTTTTTTGTTTTCTCGGAGTTAACCAGAATTTAACTCTAAATCTAACCGATGTATATTACTTATATGGCGATCAATTCGGAGAGTATTTAATAAAATCCCTAAATCAAGTAAAAGAAAGTTTTTCTTCTAAAGAATGTGTAGAGAACCTATTTATAAAATCAAAAGAGAATTCAGGTACTTACACTATTCAAAACATGAGTCTACTTTCCGAGCTTAATAATCAAGATGAATGTCAGAAAATCGATAATCTGCTAGCTTGGATAAATGAAGTGATCTCACTTTGGAATTTATGTAGACTGTTGAGGGTTAAAGATGAAATAACAAGAGATATAAAGAATTTATACATCCCAGGTAGACTTAATTTTGGATTCACTTTTGAGGATATGCTTCAAATTGTTAAAACGAAAACAAACGAAGTAAACCCAAGAACATTGTCTATAATATTTGATTATTTCGTTGATAGAGGTATTTTGATTCCACTATACATGCGATATCCGAATCAACAATTTGTCAGGGCATATAGGTTCGGGGAGAACTTAAATGGACTTCCTGAAGTTAAACGGGCTTACTTTTCCCGAAAAGCATTAGAGCGGTTGATTGAGAGAACAAAGTTAGAAAGTATAAGTCAGTTTGAGTTTGAAAAATTTTTATCTTACTTGATTCATATATTCGATCACCTTAACATTAATAAACTAAAAGAATTGAAATTAGGTGTGATAATCGACGAATTTGGTGCGCGTCCTGTTACTGAAGGTTTTAGGTGTTTACCTGTTGGCGAGTTTTCATTAGATACTTTTGAGAAAAGGTACTTGGTTAGAGAAGCTATCGATAATAAAGTAATATGCGATCCGCGAACACAATCCGACCGTAGACTTCGTCTAAATGAAGAGTTTTACGTTATTTATAACAAGCATTTGAATCCTATCGAATCACTTACTCCACAAATTTCATTATATACCGACTTTTGGTGTGAATTAGTCTACAATTCTGAAATTTGGCATCGGAAAGATGAAATAATGTTGTTGCTGACTACATGTAATACTAAAAATAACTTTTTAACAGCATATAAAGAAGGCGTATATTCATGGTTTATTCACGATTTTACAAGATTTCCAAAAATATTGAAAGAGGTAAAAATACTTTTAACTTTGAAATCTAAGGATGCGACAGAATACTCTAAAAAAATAATGGAACTGGACAAAAAATTACTCCATCAAAATGCAACCAGGTTAAGACAGAGCGAAGAGAAGCGCAAAGTATGGGAAAAAAGAACGGAAATGATAAATAAAATAGATTGCGAAGTTTCAAAAAAACCTTTTCTGGAACCTATATGGATAGATATCAAAAGTAAAATATTTGATTTCACTCCGTTTAGCGAGGATGAGGAAAGGCTTTTCATATATCTTCAAAAGTTATACCATGTTTGTAGAGCATCAACTAATCTTATTCGTGCTACGTTATTGGAAAGGAGTCCTGGTGAAAAAGACCGCTATGTGACCTTATATAACGACGCTATAAAGGCCTTCAAGAATTTAACCGGATTGATAGAACTTAAAGAGATACCAACTGAAAAAATAGAAGACCTAATAATCATTGAAACGCTAGAATTAAACACCTCTATCTTGGCAGATTTTTTTGAGAGGACATTTGAGAAAAAGCCCACCTCGTTAAAAGATGAAGTGGGCAGACATGCTTTGCTGAAAGCTATAGAACTAGCTAAGTTATGCGAACCAGAAACACCTGAGAAAGTCAGGCCAAAAGTTGGCGCTGTGATAGTCAAGAACGGGAAAATAATATCACAAGGTTATCGAAATCGGGAGGGTCGCCATGCGGAAGATATAGCAATACACAATTGTAAGCGGGAAGATCTTGAAGGTGCGATTCTTGTAACCACAATGGAACCATGTACAGTCGGTGATTGTAGGCAAGGAGATATAAGATCACCATGTGTTACATATATAGTTGAATCTAAAATTAAAGGTGTTATTTATGGGATACTTGACCCAAATAGAAGAATTAGAGGGGAGGGAGTGCGGTTTTTGCGTTATCATGGTATTTTAACAGAGTCTTTTCCCGCGGATTTACAAATAGAAATAGAGATATTAAATCAGGATTATATAGATCAGTTCTCTAAGCCAAAAATCCGTTTCGATTATGCATAACTTTTCCATTTGTATCTGCGTGTAAAATCGTCTACTAAAGACCAAGCGATATAAAATAAATCGTCAGGTTTTACGTCATTCTCTAAATATTCCTCGATTGAAACTTGTCGGATGATGGTATATCTGGTAGTTGCGTTTTCCTTTATTACATACATAATCCCGTCTTTGGACAACAATACACTACACCCATCAGGGCATTTACTCGCCCAAAAAGGATAAACAGTGATAGAACCATCTTTATTTTTTAAAACTGTTGGTATAAATGGAGGCAACCATACAAAATCATCTTCCGGTATTGCATCTTTATACCTTTCCAGCACCTCTTTCAGCATATTTTTTAGGTTATTTGAAAGATTAGTTGACAAATAGAGAACCCTCTCTAATTCTGATATATGTTTTTTGAGAGTCTGCTTACTTTCGGTATTCATATTTAAATTATTCTTTCCAAATTATTTATTCTTTTTTGCAATAATATCGGAATTTCTAGCGGAACGTAAGCCATATGAATTTATTCCATTAAAAATTAAACATGAGCTATAATGATGAATCAATCATTTATAATGAGTTACCATTAACTGAGGCTTTTATTCCAACTCGACTATTGCACAGGGAAGGCCAGCTTAGAGAATTGGAAAGGTGTTTGAAGCCTGCTTTGTATGGAAAGCCTATAGAAAACGTTTTCTTGGTTGGGCCTAGCGGAACCGGTAAAACTACTCTGGCTAAATGGGTTCTTGAAAGTTATTTTAAGGAGATTTCCGCTTATGTTAATTGCTGGAAGTATAGAAGTACTCATGAAGTTCTGAAAGAAATCCTTCTCAATTTTCAGATACCTGTTCATGGCAGAGAGCCAACAGGCGGTTTGGTTAAACAGCTTGAAAATCTGGTTAAGAAAAAGAAAATTATTGTTTGTCTGGACGAAGTTGACCACTTGGAAAATTTTGATATCCTTTACATCTTATCAAGAAATAACGTTGGGCTAATTCTTGCTTCCACACGTTACCATGCGTTAATAGACCTACCATCAAGAATTAAAAGCAGTTTAGCTTTGACTGAAATAGAGTTCCCAGCTTACAAACCGGAAGAACTCTTTGATATTTTAAAGGATAGAGTTGAGTATTCCTTTAGACCAGGATCTATAAAGAAGGAATTAATTAGGATAGCAAGCGTTGCGGCTGAAGGCGATGCAAGAGTTGGCTTAGAAATTTTGAGAAGGGCCGGCAAGAAGGCTGAAGATAAAGGGCTAAAAGAAGTTACAATTGAAGAGATAAAGCAAGCTATTAAAGAGGCAAAGAAAATGAAAGTTGCATTTTTCACATCTAAGCTTAACGAGCATCAAAAAGTTATCTACGAAATTCTTGGTAGGAAAAAGAGAATGCCTTCGGGCATGCTTTATAGGGAATACTGCAAGGCTGTTGCTAATCCAGTTGTTGATAGAGCCTATAGGAACTACATGATAGAAATGGTTAAACTTGGATTAGTTAAAGCGGAAGGAAAGGGAAGATGGAAGGTTTATGAGGTTATAACTTAATATCGTGAAAAAACGGGAAAAATCAGAAAATCGTTACAAATTTTTTCTGGGCTTTAGAAATATTCATTCATTTTTAAAAATGTATTTTTCTTTAGTAACTAATTTTTGAGCGAAAGGTCCTTCATTAAACTGATAGATTTTTACAATTGGATTGACTACTTTAGGATTAATTTTGTAGGCATCAGCAAAATCCAAATTTAATTCTAATAATCTCTCAAGTAAAATATCATGGTACTTTTTTTCTAATTTCCCTCGCTCTTTAGGAGTCGGCGCGACATCCTTTTTCAACTCTAACAGAATATAAAAACGTGTATTTCCCTCTTTGTCACTTTCAAGTTTGAGACGAAAACTATTAACGTCTTCTATTTTTCCCGAATGAATGGCTGCCTCAATATCTTCAGGCCATACTTTAGCTCCAAAAATGGAAATACTTTCCTCCTTTCCTATTACATAGAGAAAAGGCCAACGCCAAATTTTTTCTTTTTCATAACCTTCGTTTCTTAATAATTCAATAACATCAATTTTATTCTCCTTCATAAAAGTTATCATGCGTTCATACGGAATAACCTTTCCCAAATCATGTGTATTATACCTTACTAGAGGAATACCACCACGGTAAGTAATCACAATTTCACCTTCTATTTCCTCAACAAAATAAGATAGAGGATTATATTGAACAAGTGAAAAGGACTTTGGGAGTGGTTCAATTAATTTCCTATGTATTTCGTCGTCTTCAGAAATAATTTTAAAAATTAAATTAGAAAGAGGTGATCCAAAACCAATTCCTCCTGCGTCACTTGTACCATATACACTTACAAATGTATCAAGTTTCTCTTTTACTCCTAATCTTTCAACGATATACTTTCTCATGTTTTTTGAAAATTTCTCTCCTCCAAGCCAAAATTTTAGGTTTAGATTTCGCCATTTAATTCCGAAGTTCTCTCCTTCTTCTATAATCAATTTCAATAAAGAAGGATAGACTAGAATGATTGCTTGATCATAGTTAGGTGCAACCCAGTTTTGAATAAAGAAACACTCCCAATAGTTGGGAAGCATTTTATCCTGTTCAACTAATCTTGGCCAAATTGTTGGTTTACCTTCTGATCCCGAAGAAGTAGAAAATGTGTACATCTTTTCAATCCTCCCATCTAAACAGAGGTCTTTAAGAGGATTTTGTAAAATGTAATTTTTTTTATCAATTATCGGAACTCTTTTTTGGAAATCTTCAAAGGTCTTTATTTCTTTCGAATTCACTTCTTTCAATTTTAAAAATCTCTTATATGCTGGTACTTTTTCAGTTGCTTCATGAAAAATACTTATAGCCCTTTTTCTTCCTTGTCTTTCCCAAAAAGAAGCTGACATTGAACTCATAAATTTCATCGCTCTCTTTGGATTTGACATTATGAAGTTCTGGAGCACGTCACTAATTTTTGCCATATTTTTATACCTCTTCCCAAACATCTAAAAGTATAGGTTGAGGGGCTTTTTTAAGAGTCTCTCCCGAAAGCCATTTTATTATTCCCACAATAATGATTGAGGAGTTCAAAAAAGCTGCAACTCCTAATTGAGGAAAAAAAGGTTGATTAAGCAATCTTCCAATTTTTTTGTAAATTTTTAAAAAACTGGTAGGGAACGTGCTAATTGTTTTTCGAGAAAGCTCTAAATAAAATCTATTTCCTTTAAATTTTCTTTTTCCTATAATTTCTTTCATTCTTGGCGAGTCTGGAGTAAAAACTAAAACATAACCTCCCCAAATGAAATTTAACGGAAAGAACACTGGTTTTCCTGTTTCTTGAGCGTAATCGTTTACAAAATACATAATCTCATCTGGATCAGCCATGTTAACTACTACGTCAGATTTATCGATCAATTTTTTTGCCAATTTTTTGTCTCTCAAAAATGTTGGATAATATTCGACATTTACTTTTAGGTTTATATCTTTTAGTATAGATGCTAAAGCTTCCGCCTTATTTTTTCCAATATGTTCGTATCTGAAAGCTTGACGATTTAGATTGTCTAAAGTAACTTTATCTCCGTCAACTAAAATAAAATTCATAAATCCGGTTCTCACAGCTAAAAGCCCAATTTGACTGCCTAAACCGCAACCCAAAAGAAGAATTCGACATTTTTTAATTTTATCCTGAAGTTTTTTGGAAATAACAAACTTATGCCTCGAAACTAATTCTTCGTATTTCATAATTTATTTTTCCTTTTTCCGAACAAAAATAATTTTCTCCAATTCAAATCGTGAGGTTATACTGGAGTTTGTTAGAAGTTAGAGTAGAAAAAATAAAAGCAAGCATCGCGGGTAAAACTTCATTCGCTCAAACAGAAAAAAGGGAGTTTGCGGGGGATGTCACCAAAATTCTTCGATATAACCGAGCTAGACTACCGGCCCGGCTTTCTTTCTGAAAAGAAAGTCGATTAAGAAATTTAGAGCTTTCGGTTTGGGTCTATTTTGAACGTTAATAAAATTAGATTTGAAGGAAAAATTTTTATGTGCTCAAATTACAGAACATCTTCTTCAAAACATGTTTGGTGAGAAAATGTCGAAACGCTATGAATTTGAGCTTGGGAAGGCGGCGGACATCCTTGTGAGGGAGTTATTTAAACTGAAAGCTGGTGAGGAGTTTATAATAACTGCGGATACCGAAACGGACATGAGAGTTGTTGAAGCCACTGCTAGAGCAGCTTTTG
>Ga0078972_1017201_pt1 | contig 10447 bp, 9 predicted proteins | sample YelNatPaOPGAMG01_FD_67568 | JGI IMG/M metagenome (GOLD analysis project Ga0078972, IMG submission 67568) | Hot spring thermophilic microbial communities from Obsidian Pool, Yellowstone National Park, USA - OP-RAMG-01 (SPADES assembly) (version 2) | ecosystem: Environmental > Aquatic > Thermal...
TTATAGTATTTTCATTCCCAGAATCTGCCATCCAGGAAAATGTAACATTGCTGCCATTAAATTCAGAATAATCCACACTTATTTCAGAATGAACATTTGTAACCCCGCATTCATCAGCGCTACAATTTGCTTCTGTAAAATTAAACATTAACAAAGAAGTATTTGCTGGCTCATCAAATTCCATAAACTGGCTTTCTAATGTGGCTTCATTTCCAACCATTGGGTAGAGAGTAATATTCAATTGCCCAGGAGATTCTCCATATGTTAAACTGATTGTCTTAAATCCACCATACCATTTACCCTCTTTTTTCGCTGTGGCAAACAAAAGAATATCTGCTCCATAAACAGCAGCAGGCAAAGTCATATTATAAAATCCTGTTGTAATATTAAAAACATCATTAATATTTTGCCCTGTTTTTTGCCCCATGTTTTGTGGCATCATTCCTTTTGAAAAAACCATGTCTCCTGCTTCAAGCAAATATGCAATTATAGCATAATTACTAAAATTAGCACTCTCATTAAACAAAGAATAACCGCTTAATTGCACCATTTCTGTTGTTAAATTCAAATTACTAAGATTTAAGTATAGTGACTGATTTATTGAGGTTATTGTTCTATTTTCTGTTGTTCCGAGAGAAATATTGTTACCATCAGCTAAATTATTTAGTTCTATGCTAACAGGAAAAGCAGGCCCTCCTTGAGGATATATCATAAAAGAATAATTCCGGTCAGCAGGCAGATAAGCTCTTGAATTGTATTTTAATTCATTAAAGCTTTCTTCAACACCATATCCTAATTTCTTGTCTTTAAATTGATATCTAAAGCCAAACTCATTTGTAAAAAAATCTATATTTATTACTTCTCTAGAATCATTAACAATATAATACTTTTCTTCAAAAGGATCTTCAGCAAAACCTTTAACAATTAATCCCTCTGTTAAATTTACTGGCTTATCACAACTAAAATCACCTTCCCTTATAAAGATTTTATAAAAAGTATACCTGCCAGAATTGTTTCCTATTCCAAAACCTCCTCCACTTCCAGAAAAAAGCATTTTTCCAACATAACAACCTGGAACATACCAATCATGAAGAGATGTGGTAAGATTAGATGAATTATAAACATAAACATAATTCTCCCCAGAACTATTTTGCGCAGAAACAAATATTCTTCCTTCAGGTCCTAAAAACTCATTATAAGAAATTCCTCCTACTTTTAAGAGGCCTTGCGAAGATAAGTCAGTAGAATTTTCATCATTACATATAAAATTTCCTGAATCTATATTACAAACTTGAATTTCTGTCAAATTAATAAGATAAACAATATTATTTGCAAATGTAAAATCATCTATATTTGTTATATTTAAATCACAAACAGAATGATTAAAATTAAAGGTTTCATTTAGAAAAATCAAACAATCAGAGTTATTTAAATAAACATAATTTTTTTCACCAGAATTATTTATTATTTCAATTCCTGCTTTATAGTCAGTAGAAAAATTATTAAAAGGAGTGTATTCAATTTTACTTGCATCTTCTGTTACATATTCTGGCCCAGTTGCAGAAATATCAATAGTTATTCCTGGCCTTAAATAAAAATAAACAGTACCTAGATGCTCTAATTGTTCTTTTGGGAAATAAGGTAAATTAGGACCAACATATTGTGCTAATCCTTCATCATTATATTTTCTAAGAATTATTTTATACATAAAGCTCTCGTTTCCTGCGTAGGTGTCATTAATTTCTATATAAAAATATCCACTTTCATTAGATGAATTTGATATTGTAGCATTTAAAGAAGGAGGTCCATTAAAATTTGCTTGATAAATTTCAACAGTTATGTTTGTGTTGTTTAAAATCTCTATTCCTCCACTAGCATTAATTCCTTTAGTATAACCTGTTATATTAAAAGAGGCAGAAGATAAACTAATCATACATAGAAAAATTAGAAAAATAAAAGTTATTTTTAATCTCATTTAATCCTCTTTTTTACTTAAAGATATATTTTTTGATATTTATAAAGATTGTGTTTTTTATAACGAGAGTTAATCTCGCCTCGGCAAGCCTCGGCTCTTGCTCTCGCGAATTTTATATGTTGATTTTGCTGCCGCGATTTTCGCTTGCGAGCGAGCCCGGAGGGCGAGCGATTCTAGCATCAAAACGAACGCGAGGATGCGAGTCGAGCATTCCAAACGAACAGGATTGGCGAGATTCTAGCATCAAAACGAACGCGAGGATGCGAGTCGAGCAATCAAAACGAGCGAGCCCGGAGGGCGAGCGTTCGGGCGAACGAGCGAGCCGAAGGCGAGCGAGATTATCTTTTTGATATTTAAAAGAAAAATAAAAGATAAGATTTAATAATAACTAAAAAGTATAATAAATGAAAAAGATAAAAACCTTATTAAAAATATTAATTAAAAATGTTAATTTTAGGAATAGATGATGCTGGAAGAGGTCCTGTTATAGGGCCGATGGTATTGGCAGGAGTTCTAATTAATTGGGGCGATGAAACTTATATGAAAGAAATAGGAATAAGAGATAGTAAAATGCTAACTGCTAAAAGAAGAGAATTTCTTGCTGAAAAAATAAAAAAGATTGCTCTTGATTATGAGATAATTAAAATAGAACCTAAAGAAATAGACGGAAGAAATGGTGTTGGGATAAATCTTAATCAAATTGAAGCAATAAAGATGGCAGAAATTGTTAATAAAATTGTTGAAAGATATGGAAAAGATAAATGTAAAGAAGAAAAAATAAGAGTAATAGTAGATTGCCCTTCTAATAATATAAAAAAATGGGAAACTTATTTTGAGAAACATATTGAAAACAAAGAAATTCTTGAGATAAAAGCAGAATGGAAAGCAGATGTAAATCACGTTGCTGTTTCTGCAGCAAGTATTTTAGCTAAAACAACAAGAGATGCTGAAATAGAAAAAATAAAAAAACATGTTGGAGTTGATTTTGGTTCTGGCTATTCTTCTGATCCAATAACCTGTAAATTCTTGCAAGAATATTCTAGTAAATTTAAAAAAGACGGCATATTTAGAGAAACTTGGCAAACTTGGAAAGATGTGTGCAATAAAAAAGAGCAAAAGAAGCTTGGGGATTTTTAAAGATAGAGATAATCATGATTTTATAAACTTATACTCAATCTTTGGATATAGCAATCATATAATATTTCTAAATCTATAGGGGTTTTTTATATACAAAAATTATCTTATTATTAACTACTAACTTTTCTTCTCAATCTTACTTATCCCGTTTTCTTTCTTGAAATTTATAATATTTTCTACAAAATCTTCCATCTTATTCTCATGACTAACTATGATTAGTTGTTTTGTATTAAGTTGGGAGAAAACTTCCCTCATTTTGTCAAGTTGTTGCTCGCTAAATCCATCTGTTGGCTCGTCAAGAATAATAACATCTTTTGTTTTTATCTTGCTATGTAAAGAATTTATCATTTGATTTAAAGCAAGTCTATATGCAAGAGCAACTGCTGTTCTTTCCCCCCCTGACATATATTCGTAATCCAATTGATAACCATTCTGTTCTATTATTGGGGTAAAAGTTTCATCTAATCTTGTTGAAAAATTTTCAGGTACTAAAATATTAAACCATTCATTGAATAATTTAGAAAATTCCTCTATTAATTTTAACATAATATTTTTTTCTGTAAAATTAATTAATTCAATAAAATCTGTTGACATCCAATTTTCAATATCTTTTATATAATTCAGTTTTTCTTTTATCTTTTCTTTTGCTTCTATTTCTTTTTCTATTTCTGCTATTAAAGATAAAGTAAGTTCTATTTCTTTTTTTATTTCTGCTATAAAAATCTCAGAATTTTTTTCTTCTTGAAGAGATTGCTTTAAGCTTGAATTTTTTTGTTCATAAATAATTTCATATTTTTTAAATTCAGAGCTTGCTTGAAGCAAATTTCTCATCTGTTCGTTTAACATCTCTACATCTTTATTTGCTTGAATAATCTCTTTATTTATGTTTTCTATTCTTTCTTTCTTTTCTTCTATATTCTTTAATCTTAATTTTATTAAGTTTAATTCAGAAATTCTTTTATCCAGATTATTTATCTTATTTGTTATTTCTTCAAGAATTTTTGATTGTTTTTTTCTTTCAATTTCATTTTCTTCTTGCTGTTTTTTTAAAGCAATAAGAGTATCATCAAAATTATTAAGGATATAAACTTTGTAATCTTCTTTTACTTCTTGCAAACATGTAGGGCAAACTCTCAAAGATGATATTTGTTCCCTTAGCTTTTTTATTTCTTGATCTTTTGCTTTTATTGAATTTATTTTTGATAATATCTCTAAATATTTTTTGTTTGCATTTTCTTTTTCTTCTTCCAAATTTTTCTTTTCTTTTTTTAATTTTTCAAATTCCTGCTCTGAAAATTTTATTTTGTTTAATTCAGAAATTTCTTTATCTATTGTCTTTTTTTCTTTGTTTAAAGAATTAATTAGTTCATTTTTACCCACTAACATTACTTTAATTTTCTCTGCTTCTCTCTCGTATTTCTCTTTTTCTTTAATTTTTTCTTCTAGTTTTTTTAATTCTTCTTCTAGTTTTTTTCTTATTTCTTTTTTTGATTCAAAAATAGCCTGTTCTCTTTTTAAATTATCTTTTAATTTTTCCAAATCTTCTTTTTTCTTTTCTTTTCTTATTTTATCTTCTTCTAATTTAGATATTTGTCCTTCATAATTTCGTATAATTTCTCTTAACTTTAATGTTATTAATTGGGAGTTTTCTTTTATTCTTTTGTATTTATCTATACCAAAAATATGTCTTAAGGTGTCTAATCTCAATTCAGATTCTTCGAGAATAATTTGTTTCATCTCTTCTTGAGGAGTATAAACTGTAAATCTATAGAGAATGTTTGTTTTTTTAACAAATTCTTTTGGGTAATTTAGAATTTTTATGACACGATTTTTTAATTCGGTTGTTGATAATTCCTCTCTGTTGTTGTCTATTATTATAGAAGAATTTGATTGGGAGATTCCTTTGCTAGAGGCTTTTAATCCTCTTTCTATGATTATATTTTTATTATCAACTTCTATTTCCAAAATAACTTTTCCTTCTTTTTCACCATTTTTTAATAAATAAGACCCTCTTTGTCCTGGTTGTAGTCCGAATAATGCAAATTCTATTGCTAACAATATAGATGTCTTTCCTGTTCCTATGTCTCCTGCTAATAGAGTGCTTCCTAAAGAAAAATCTATTTCTGCTTTTTCATAACTTCTTATATTTTCTAGTTTTAATTTTTTTATTATCATGTTAGATTTAGTATTTTATTTATATCTACAAATAATCTTTCTGTAAATGCTGTATTTGTTTCCCCTTCATTTTTTTCCATAGTAAGAGAATTAATAATTAAAGGCAAAAGATTTTGGAATTTTCCTTTTTGTTTGTTGTAATTTTTTATTACTTCTTCTTCTAACTTGTCCATATCCTCTACTTCAATTTGAACTTGGGACTCTTCTATTTTTAATTTTGAAATATTTTTTAACAGGACATAACCGTTTTTTCTTTTTACTGCATCATCTATTTCTTTAAAATTAATATCTGCTATTTTTCCTGTTTTTATTGTTCCTTCCAGTTTTAAAAGAACTATTTTATCTTTTATGTCTCTATTATTTATTTCTTTTAATATTTTATCAGTTGCTGTTAGCGCATTATCTATTTCTATTTTTATTGATTCAACATCTTTTATTTTTATTAAGATTCTCTCAATTTGAAAAGGTTCGGTTTTTACAATAATAAAACTTCCATATTTCAATTCTTCTAATTCCTGAAAGTTATTAGGAAAAGTAGGACCAGAATAGACAAATCTTCCTTTTTCATAATGAATATGTAAATGACCTAGGGCATAATAATCTGCTTTTGGCAATTCTTCTTCTGATATAGAATCTATAGGAAGATTTTTAACAGCATCTTTTATTGAAGTATGTAAAGCAAAAATTTTAAATAATCCAGGAGAATCATTAAAATTTATTTTTCTTAATTCCTGAATTTCTAAAGATGATTTTTTTCCAGGATATCCATATATCGCAACATTTTTATGTAATATTGGATTTATTGTTATTTTGTTGTTTTTTTCTTCTGGAAAGAAACAGGGTTTACAAAAACCAGCTTTTTCCAAAACTGACAAAAAGGTTTTTCCCGAGGCAGAATAGTCATGACTTCCAGGTATAATATAACAATCTATATTTTTTTCTTTAAGTTTTTTTAATTCTGAGAAAGTTTCTGCCAAGATATCAATAGGGGGGTAAGCAGAATCAAATAAGTCCCCAGCTATAATAACAAAATCAACATTTTCTTTTATGCTTTTATCTATAGCTCTTTTGAAGCTTTCCAAATTTAAAGATTGTAATTCTGGCTGCCTCCAGCTACCCAAATGGCAATCTGATATATGTGCGAATTTCATGATACTAAATAGAAGATTTTTTAGTTTAAAATTATTGTTATATTAGTTTATAAGCTTTTTTAGATAGGATTTTTCATAATAAAGCGAGCCGAGCATTCCAAACGAACAGGATTGGCGAGCGTTTGGGCGAACAGAACGAACGCGAGAATGTGAGATTCTAGCATCAAAACGAACGCGAGGATGCGAGTCGAGCAATCAAAACGAACAGGCTTGGAATGCGAGATTATTTTAATTTTTTTAATTTGTTTAAAACAAAATCTTTGGTTGCTTTAAAATCCGGCAGTTCAGATAAAATAAAAGGCTCTAATTCTTTTTTCCATAAACTTTCAAGATTATCTATTTTTCTTTTTATTTCATTAAAATCAAATTTCATATTAAAATTAGCTAGCTTGTTTGTTATGATTTTCTTATCTATTTCCGCAAATTTTGATAAGAAGAATAAATCATACAAATCTCTTGCACTCTCTCTATTTAATATAGAATGAATCTTTTCTGCAAATATTTCTTTCAAGCTTAGAACTCTTAAAGTAAATGGGTTTATATCAACATATGAAGAAGTATAAGTTTTAACATCAAATTTATCTAAAACAGGATTTTTTATATTTATGTCAATTCTAATTGTGTTATACTTAGTTAATATCCCTTTAAATGCTATTTTAATTAGAATAGAATCTTTCATCTTTTTTATTTCTTTTATCTCGGAATTTTTAATATTTTCTATAACATTTTTCATTATTTTTTCTAAATCAATATCTTTCAATAAAGAAAAATCTAAATCTTCTGAAAATCTTTGTAAACCATAAAGTTTGTATAATGCAGTTCCTCCTTTAAAAACAAGAAGGTTTGTCTGTTTATACAAATTAAAAAGCAATAAATCTTGAAAATAATCTTTTTCTATATGCTCTTTATTCAATAATCCTTTTTGTTTTGCTATTTCTTTTAATATATCATTTGTTATCATTTTATATTAATTATTAATTTCCATTTTTTGTTTTTTATTCCTTGTTTTTTAGATAAAGGATCTAAATAAATATATCTATTGTTTAGATTATTTTTTATTTTATTAAAAATATCAAATCCTTGTTTTTCTAAAATATATCCAATTCTTTTTAATATGCTGCTTTTTTTAATTTTTTTTAGCAAATTTAACATTTTTTGGACGTCTATTTTTTCAAAAGCTTCTTCGAGAATAGAAAAAGGAATCAATCCTATAGAATCTATTATTGCTTTTTCTGGAGTTGCCATTAAAACTTTAAAACCCATGTAATCTATATTTTCAAAACCAAAAAAATAATTTGTATGGACAAATTTTATTTTTGAAGTAAATTGAATTTCTTTATTTTGTTTTGTAGTAAAACAAAAAATATCTTTTGGGATTTGGCTTATTAATTTATTATATGACAAAGCAGAGACTGATGAGATATAACTAGGTTTGACTAGAAAAGTGCTTACTAAAAGAGGATCATCATAAAAAGTATAAGCATCTCTTTTTATTTTTTTTATATTTCCTGAAAGCACTAATTTCCTTAACAATTTTTTAGCATATTCTTTTCCTGAAACAATTTGAGATACATCTGATAAAGAAAAAACAGGAAATTTCCTTAATATTAGTATATTTGATTCGTACATATAAATATTACTTTTTTAGAATTTATAAACTTTTCTATTAATAAAGTGGATATTTTTATCCCCTTTCTATTAATATTTGTTTAATTTAAGAAGTTTAGGATGAAGAATTGAGGAGGAAAGATTTAAGATAATTTTAAATAGTTTGCAAAACTATAATTATTATGTTATATGGAATATTAGCATCTTTGAAAAATCTTCCTTTAATTAAAAATAATGAAGTTTTTTTTAATATTTTGGCAGGAATTTTGATAATTGTTCTAGGTATTATTATTGCTCAAGTTGTTATTGTTGCATTAAGAAAATTTATTAAGAGAAATGGTGTTGACAAACTTATACACAAAAGTGCAATTCATTTGTTTTCTACAGTAATAAGATGGAGTATATATATTTTATTTTTAAATTTGGCATTAATAAAATTAAATATACCTGAATTAAATAACTGGCTAATCCCTATTCTTGCTATAATTCCGGCTCTTGTTGGTTCTTTAATATTAATTGCAATAGGTTTTCTTCTTGCTTTATATTTAAGAGATATAATAGAAGACAGCAAAATAGAAGAAGCAAAAATTTTATCTAAAATAGTATTTTATTTTATCATATATGTTTTTGTTATTTTTGCATTTAAAACAATAATGATAAATCAAGACAAGACAACAACAAACATAATTATTATAATTTTATCTTCTATTTCTGCGGCAGGAATTGCTTTTTGGTATGCCAAGAAAAAAGAGCAATAAGCTATTATTAGAGATAAGTTTAGAAAAAAATAGTTTTATTAGGTTATATTAAAATATTAATTAAGAAATATGTTTATTAGTCAACTCATAAACAAACAATTTTTCCATAAATAATTCTTTTTTAAAAATATTTTTTATTTTATAATCTTGTTTTATTATTTTATTAATTCTTTTTTTTGGTGTTAAAGAAGAAAGTAAAAGAAATATTTTCCCGTTTTTATTTAAATGATTTTTTGCCTGAAGCAAAAAATCTAGGATAGTTTCATCCCCAAATTTCCCTCCTGTTGTATCTTTGTTTTTGTCATATTTATCTTCTTTTAGATAAGGCGGATTAAATGCAATTATATCATATTTTTTATTTTTTAATTTGCTAAAAAGATTAGAATTAATAACTTTAATACCAAGTTTTTTTGTTTCTTTAATTGATTCTTTGTCTATATCTACTGCGGTGATATTTTTTTTATCCAAAAATTTTAATGCTGTCAGAGATTGAATTCCAGACCCACATCCCATATCCAAAAATTTTCTTTTTTCATTTTTTAATTCTTTTTTTAAAACTTCAGATAAAAAATAAGAATCTTCTCTTGGGTTATACATTTTATTTTCTAAAAAAAAGGAAATCCAGATTTATTCCTTTATTTTTCATAAGAAATATAGAAAAACCCAAGGCCGCTAAAAGAATTAGTAAAATTATTGATAGTATAATAATTTTTTTATTGCTTTTTTCTGTCATAGTAATTTGTTGTTGAATATTTTGTGTTGGTTGAGGAATAGGATAGGGATTTAGTTGGATTGGTTTTTGAACAGGCTGTTGAATTTTTACAGAATCATATCTTGGAATTTTTGGGAGTTCTTGTCTTGCTTTTTGATTTGGAGTTTGAATAGTTGGGAGATTTATTTCTATAGATGAAACTGAATTTTTAATTGCGTTTGCAGAATCTTCAACATCTTTTTCAGGATAACCTGCATTAATAAAAGATAATTTTGCTTTCTCTAAAGATTCCCCTCTGGAGATAGCTTGTTTTAATCCTGCTATAATATCCTCTCTTTCCATAGTGTTAAGAAGTAATTGTTATTTATAAATTTTAGTCTATTATCAAAGAAACTATATTTTATATTATAAAAATATTTAAATAATATGGTTTTTTAATTAAAAAATGGAAAATATTGATTATATAGAAGAGAGGAAAAAAATTTATAGATCAATATGCGAAAGATTAGTTCAGGCAGGATGTAATGTTGGTTTTGAGAGGGGCGATGATTTTCAGCATTTAATATTTAAAGATGGGGAAGAAAGTATAAGATTAGAATTAAATAATGGAATACTAAATAATATTTTAGTTTCAAAAAAAGAAGGAAAACTTTCAAAATTAGTTTTAGAATTTTTAAATAAAAAAGGTCTAAATATAGAGCTTATTGAATGTGAAGAAAGAACAAAAAGATTATTTAATATTGAAGCATATTTGCCTGTTTCTTATTATTTTATGTATAAATATAGATAAATTAAGTAAATTTATCTTTTTAAAATGAGAAAAAAGATAGTTGTTGATATTGACGAGGTTGTTCTAGATTATGTAAATGCTCTTCTCAAACATTTAAATGAAAAATTTAATATGAATATTAAAAAGAAACAGATAAAATCT
>Ga0078972_1017203_pt1 | contig 10447 bp, 16 predicted proteins | sample YelNatPaOPGAMG01_FD_67568 | JGI IMG/M metagenome (GOLD analysis project Ga0078972, IMG submission 67568) | Hot spring thermophilic microbial communities from Obsidian Pool, Yellowstone National Park, USA - OP-RAMG-01 (SPADES assembly) (version 2) | ecosystem: Environmental > Aquatic > Thermal...
CTCTTTTAAAAATTAAATTCTTTTCATCGTATAGAATTTCAAGAATTTTGTCAAGTTGTTTTTCAAGTTTCATGTTATATCTATTTATTGGTGAACGGTCTTTTTACAATTATGGCTAACTAGTTTATAGACGCTATTATGTTGCGTCTTATTTCAAGTTTTGGATGTATAAGTAAGATACAGTAATGTTCTATATTTTCAATTATTAACTTATTTTGAATAAAATAAAAATTAATCATTATGTACAAAACTATTTCAAATGAAATTATTAGAAAATTTAATCCATGTTATGATCCATCAAAATATATAACAGATGAGAATGAAGAATTACCTATAAAAGATTGGGTTCAGAAATATAGGAAAGTTGTTCCTGCCAAAGATATTCTTTGGCTACTTTTAAAAGACGAATTTCTTTCTGAAAAAGATTTAATACTCTTTGCAGTATGGTGTGCACGAGAAGCATTAAAATTAGTTGAAAATCCAGATCATAAAAGTATTGAAGCTTGTGATGTGGCTGAAAGATATGCCAATGGAGAAGCAACACAAGAAGAACTTTTGGCTGCTCGTGTTGCTGCTTATCCTGCTGTTGATATTGATCCTTATACTGTTGCTTATGCTGTTTATTATGCTGCTTATTATGCTGCTTCTACTGCTCGTGCTGCCTCTTATTTTGCTGCTCGTGTTTCTGCTTATGCTTCTGATGCTGCTTATATTACTGCTTATATTGCTGCTGCTACTGCTGCTCGTGATACTGTTTCTCGTGCTTCCGTTGATGCTTCTGATGCTGCTCGTGCTGCTACTCATGCCTCACAAATTGATCAGCTATTAACTTATTTTGAATAATATAAAAAATAATCATTATGTACAAAACAATTTCCAATGAGATTATTAGGCAAATTCAACCCTGTTATGATCCATCAAAATATATCACAGATGAGAATGAAGAATTACCAATTAAAGATTGGATTCAGAAATATAGGAATGTTGTTCCTGCCAAAGATATTCTTTGGATACTTTTAAGAAAGGAATTTCTTTCTGAAAAAGATTTAAGACTCTTTGCAGTCTGGTGTACAATGGAAACATTAAAATTGGTTAAAAAGCCAGATAAACGAAGTGTTGAAGCATGTGATGTAGCTGAACGATATGCCAATGGACAAGCAACAAAGGATGAACTTGATGCTGCTTATGATACTGGTCCTTATGTTGTTAATGATGCTGCTTATGCTGCTGCTTATTATCTTGTTAATGATGCTGCTAAAGCTGCTTATTATGCTGCTAATCATGCTAATTTTGCTGCTTTTGCTGCTGCTTTTGATTCTGCTTCTGATGCTTTTGATATTACTAATTATTATGCTATTAATGTTGCTGCTTATTATGCTAGTAATATTGCTCGTACTGCACAAGTTGATAAATTATTAACATATTTTGAATAAAAATTAATTATTATGTACAAAACAATTTCAAATGAAATTATTAGAAGTATTAATTCAAAATCTAATTTGTTGAATATGATAACAGATGAAAATGAAGAATTACCTATTAAAGATTGGGTTCAAAAATATAAGAATGTTGTGTCTGTCAACGATATTATTTGGCTACTTTTAAGAAGGGAATTTATGCCTGAAAAAGATTTAAGACTCTTTGCAGTCTGGTGTGCAAGAGAAACGCTAAAATTAATTGAAAATCCAGATGAAAGAATTGTTGATGCTTGTAATGTAGCTGAAAGATATGCCAATGGAGAAGCTACACAAGAAGAGCTTTTGGCTGCTCGTGATGCTGCTAATGCTGTTTCTACTTCTGTTTCTTATATTGCTGCTGATGTTGCTGTTGATGATAAATCCGATATTGCTCTTGCTGCTGATCGTGCTGCTTCTACTGCTGCTTCTTATGCCTCTTATGCTGCTTATGTTGTTGCTCATATTGCTTCTACTGCTGCTGCTTATGCTACTTCTGCTGCTGTTTATGATGCTACTCGTGCCTCACAATTAGATCAATTATTAACATATTTTGAATAAAAATTAATTATTATGTATAAAACAATTTCAAATAAAATTATTAGGACAATTAAACCATCTTATAATCCATCAAAGTATATTACAGATGAGAATGAAGAATTACCAATTAAAGATTGGATTCAAAAATATCGAAGCCTTATACCTACGGATGATATTATGCGGTTACTTTGTAGAAAGGAATTTCTTTCTAAAAAAGATTTAAGGTTATTTGCAGTTTGGTGTGCACGTGAAGCATTAAAATTGGTTGAAAAGCCAGATAAACGAAGTGTTGAAGCATGTGATGTAGCTGAACGATATGCCAATGGACAAGCAACAAAGGAGGAACTTAATGATGCTTATAATGCTGCTTATGCTGCTGCTACTGCTGCTATTTATTATGCTACTTTTGCTAAATTTGCTAATCCTAATTATTATGCTACTAAAGCTGCTTATTATGCCGCTGCTGCCCATGCTTCTGCTATTTCTGCTGCTCATGCTTCTGCTCTTTCTGCTCGTGATACTGTTTCTCGTGCCGCTGCTCATGCTTCTGCTCTTTATGCTCGTGATACTGTTTCTCGTGCCGCTGCTGATGCTGCTGCTCGTGCTGCTGCTGATGCTGCTCGTAAGATTGCTCGTACTGCGCAAGTTGATAAACTATTAACATATTTTGAATAAAAATTAATTATTATGTATAAAACTATTTCAAATGAAATTATTAGAAGTATTAATTCAAAATCTAATTTGTTGAATATTATCACAGATGAAAATGAAGAATTGACCGTAAGACAATGGGTTGAAAAATATAGGAATGTTGTTCCTCCCAAAGATATTCTTTGGCTACTTTTAAGAAAGGAATTTATGTCTGAAAAAGATTTAAGACTTTTTGCAGTATGGTGTGCAAGAGAAGCCTTAAAGCTAATTGAAGATCCAGATGAAAGAAGTGTTGAGGCTTGTAATGTGGCTGAAAAATTTGCTAATGGCGAAGCAACAAAGGAGGAACTTGATGCTGCTTATGATGCTGTTTATGATGCTGCTGCTGCTTATGCTGCTTATGCTGCTTATTATGTTTCTGCTCTTGCTGATTCTTATGCTGCTTATGCTGCTGCTTATGCTGCTTCTGCTGCTTATTATGTTTCTGCTCTTGCTGTTTCTTATGCTGCTGATGTTGCTTCTTGTAATACCAATGCCGATCGTGATGCTGTTCGTACTGCGCAAGTTGATAAACTATTAACTTATTTTGAATAATATAATTATGAAACATTTAACATTTTTATCAGTTATTGTATTAGTTGTTTTTGTGGTATATGAAATAATTCACAACGATTCACCATTTTGGAATAAAGATGATTTAGTAAGTGCTATTTATTCACTTGTATTAGGAGTAATGGCGGTTTTAACAATTTGTCTTATTTTCAAAATGATTTATAATAAAGACAATAAAGATAATAAAGATAATAAAGATGATGTATAAAAATAAAAATTTTATGAAACCAAGTTATTTTATTTTACTTATATTTATACTCATTATTGAAATAATATCTTTTTATCAAAAAATTGTTTTTTTGCCAAAAAATACTGATCCAATAAATATTATTAATATAATATTAATAGGCGTTATCATAGTGCTTATAATCACATTCTTAATATTCTTAATTATAAATAATAACAAAAAAAAATAATATCATTTATTTATCTTTATATATATCTAATATATTATTATATTATAAAAATTAATTATTATGTACAAAACTATTTCAAAAAAAATTATTAAAAAAATTGAATCTGCTTCTGATTTACTGAATTTTATCTCTGATGATAATGAAGAATTACCAATTAAAGATTGGGTTGAAAAATATAGAAATGTTGTACCTATCCAAGATATTTTTTGGTTACTTTTAAGAGGGGAATTTCTTTCTGAAAAAGATTTACGTTTATTTGCTGTATGGCGTGCAAGAGAATTTTTAAAATTAATTGAAAACCCAGATGAAAGAAGTGTTGAGGCTTGTAATGTAGCTGAAAGATATGCAAATGGGCAAGCAACAAAGGAGGAACTTGATGCTGCTTATGTTGCTGCTGAGAAAGTTTATTCCGATTTACTGACTATTTATGATGTTCCTGATGTTGCTTCCGCTGCTGTTTCTGTTGCTACTTATGATGTTCTTTTTTATAGTTTTGTTGCTTATGCTGCTTCTATTGTTGCTTCTGATCTTGTTTATTTCTTTTCTTATACTATTTCTATTGATATTGCTCATAATAATATCCTTTCCTATGATGTACAATTGGATAAATTATTAACCTATTTTGATTAATAAAAGAATAATATAAAAGTCTTAAATAAAAATTAAGACTTTTTTATTGTATTATTATATTTTTACATATTTTAATAATATAATGTTATTAATATTAATTATATATTTTTAACATTATAAATTTGGCGGTTTGAAATAAAGATAATATCTTTGTGCTATAAATAATTAAAACTTTATTGTTATGTACAAAACAATTTCAAATGAAATTATTAGACAATTTCAACCATGTTATGACCTATCAAAAGTTATCACAGATGAGAATGAAGAATTGACTGTTAAACAATGGGTTGAAAAATATAGGAATGTTGTGCCTGCGAAAGATATTTTTTGGCTACTTTTAAGAGAGGAATTTCTATCTGAAAAAGATTTAAGACTCTTTGCAGTCTGGTGTGTAAGAGAAGCCTTAAAATTAATTACAAATCCAGATAAACGAAGTGTTAATGCCTGTAATGTAGCTGAAAAATTTGCTAATGGAGAAGCAACAAAGGAGGAACTTTGGTCTGCTCGTATTGCTGCTTCTGCTGCTTATGTTGATTATGCTGCTTATGCCGCTGATGCTGATTATATTGCTTATAATGCTGCTATTACTGCTAGTTATTATGCTTCTGCTCTTGCTGCTACTAATTATGATTCTGCTCTTGCTGCTGCTCATGCTTCTGCTCTTGCTGCTCGTGATACCGTTTTTTGTGATGATGCTGATGCTGCTCGTGCTACTCGTGCCTTACAATTAGATCAATTATTAATTTATTTTGAATAAAATAAAAATTAATCATTATGTACAAAATAATTTCAAATGACATTATTAGACAATTTCAACTATGTTATTATCCATCAAAACTCATAAGAGATGAGAATGAAGAATTATCTATAAAAGATTGGATTCAAAAATATAGGGATGTTGTGCCTGCGAAAGATATTGTTTGGTTACTTTTAAGAAAGGAATTTCTTTCTGTAAAAGACTTAAGACTCTTTGCAGTCTGGTGTGCAAGAGAAGCGTTAAAATTAATTGAAAATCCAGATAAACGAAGTGTTGAGGCATGTAATGTAGCTGAAAGATATGTTAATGGTGAAGCTACAAAAGAAGAGTTTTTTTCTGCTTATGATGCTGCTCTTGCTGCTGTTGATATTAGTGCTTATACTGTTGCTAATCATGCTTATTATGCTGCTTATTATGCTATTGCTGCTGATACTGATTATGATCCTTATTATTTTACTGCTCTTGCTGCTGTTCATTATTCTTCTGCTCTTGCTGCTCGTGATACTGTTTCTCTTGCTAATACTAATGATGCTGCTCGTGCTGTTGCTTATGATGCTCGTAAGATTGCTCGTACTACGCAAGTTGATAAATTATTAACATATTTTGAATAATATAAAAATATTCATATATTATTTTCTTATTTAAACAAGTATCTGAAAAAAATATAATATATTTAATATAGAAATATTTTTATAAATATAATTAATAATGTTATATATTAAAATTGATATTACCGAATAAATTAAGGGATTTTTTTAAAGATTATTTAACATTATAAATTTGGTAATTTCAAAATAACAATGTATCTTTGTGGCATAAAAATAAGGATATATAAATTATACAATTATGAAAAGCGAACAAAAAATTGAAGAATTAGAAAAGCAAATTGAAGAATTGAAACAAGAATTGAAAAAAGATTCGAGACATGAAGAAATGGAACAATGGTTTAAGTCATTGTTAAATGGTTTGGAAATTGAAATTAATGATAAATATACCAATGAAGTATTTTATAAAAAAAATGGCTATATCTTTTTTGAATTATATCAAGGTTCAGAAAAAACATATTTTTTGTGTAATTTTTATTTAGTTTGGTCTGTTTTTGAAATTAAATATGATCTTAATAATGATGAAATACGTGAATTTATACAAAATATGGTAGAAAAATATTTAAAATTGAACGGAGTAAAAACCAGTTATCGAAATTTCAGAACATAAGGTAAAAAAATACTTAAAATTTGGAGGAGTAATATCATATTGATGGTAATTAATAATTATTATATATAATTAAGAATATGATTTTGGTAGTTTCAATATAATAATGTACCTTTGTCGTATCAAATTAAAAAAGAAATTCAAATAATTAAAAACTTATTATTATGTACAAAACAATTTCAAATCAAATTATTAAACAATTTCGCCCATGTTATGACCCATCAGAAGTTATCACAGATGAAACTGAAGAATTGTCTGTTAAACAATGGGTTGAAAAATATAGGAATATTGTTCCTGCCAAAGATATTCTTTGGCTACTTTTAAGAGAGGAATTTCTTTCTAGAAAAGATTTAATACTGTTTTCAGTATGGTGTGCAAGAGAAGCATTAAAATTAATTGAAAAGCCAGATAAACGAAGTGTTGAGGCCTGTAATGTAGCCGAAAGATATGCTAATGGAGAAGTTACAAAAGAAGAGCTTTTGGCTGCTTCTGATGCTGCTCTTAATGCTGCTCAAGATGTTGATCGCTATGTTGATCATGATGCTTTTTATGCTGCTTCTGATGCTGATTATGCTGCTGTTCACGCTTCTAATGCTGCTCTTGCTGCTGATTATGTTGCTGTTCATACTGCTCTTGCTGCTGATCATGCTTCTGATGCTGCTTATGATGCTGCTTTTAATGCTGCTCATTATGCTTCTGCTCTTGCTGATGCTCATGATTCTGCTTCTTCTTATATTGCTGCTCGTGATATTGTTTCTCATGCTGATGCTGCTCGTGCTGCTACTCGTGCCTCACAAATTGATTACCTATTAACATATTTTGAATAAAATAAAAACTTATCATTATGTACAAAACAATATCTAATAAAATTATTAGGGAATTTGACCTATGTTATGATCTTTCAGAGGCTATTAAGGATGAGAATGAAGAATTACCTATAAAAGATTGGGTTCATAAATATAGGGATGTTGTTCCAACCAATGATATTATTTGTCTACTTTTAAGAGATGAATTTCTTTCTGAAAAAGATTTAATATTGTTTGCAGTCTGGTGTGCAAGAGAATCCTTAAAGTTAATTGAAAATCCAGATGAAAGAACTGTTGAAGCTTGTAACGTAGCTGAAAAATTTGTCAATGGAGAAGCCACACAAGAAGAGCTTTTGGCTGTTCGTGATGATGCTAATGATGCTACTGATGCTGCTTATTATGCTGCTGATGTTGCTGTTGATGATAAAGCCGATATTGCTCATGCTGCTGCTTATGCTTCTTCTGCTGCTTATTATGCTTCTACTGCTGCTTATGCTTCTTCTGCTACTTATTCTATTTCTCATGCTGTTTCTCATGCTGCTTCTATTGCTGCTTCTTATGCTTCTGATGCTGCTTATAATGCTGCTTCTTATGCTGCTAATACTGCTGTTTATGATGCTACTCGTGCTTCACAATTAGATCACCTATTAACATATTTTGAATAATATAACAATATTCATATAATATTTTTATTACTCAAATGAGTACCTATTTTTATTTATACAGTATTTAATTGAATATTACTAAACTCTCAATAGATACTAATCTTATAGCCATAATTATATAATATAATATAATATACAAATGTATATAGAATAATTTACAAATGTATATATAATATATACATTTGTATATAAAACAATTTACAAATGTATATAAATGTATATAAAACAATTTACAAATGTATATAAATGTATATAAAACAATTTACAAATATATACAAATGTATATAAATGTATATAAAATAATACAAGATAATATAAGATAATATAAAATAATATAGAATATGTACATTTGTATATAAAACAATTTACAAATGTATATAAAATAATATAAAATATATACAAATGTATATACATATAACATACATATAATATACAAATGTATAAATTTAATTTTATCCCACCAAATATTTTAATAATTATTAATGTTTTTTATATTATGTCATAAAATATATTAAATCAATAATCTCTTTAACATGTTTTAATATATTGAATTAAGGAATTGTTTTAATATTATTTAATAATATAAATTTGGTAGTATCAAAATAACATTATATCTTTGTCGTATCAAATTAAAAAAAGAAATTCAAATAATTAAAAACTTATCATTATGTACAAAACAATATCTAATAAAATTATTAGAACATTTAATCTAGGTTATGATCCTTCAGAGGTTATTAAGGATGAAAATGAAGAATTACCTATTAAAGATTGGGTTCAAAAATATAGGGATATTGTTCCTACCAACGATATTCTTTGGCTACTTTTAAGAGAGGAATTTCTTTCTGAAAAAGATTTAATACTGTTTGCGGTATGGTGTGCAAGAGAATTGTTAAAATCAATTGAAAATCCAGATGAAAGAGATATTGAGTACTGTAATGTAGTTGAAAGATATGCCAATGGAAAAGCAACACAAGCAGATATTTGGAATGCTAGTGTTGATGTACCTAATGTTTCTAATGGTGTTTATATTACTTTTAGTCCTTATTTTAATGCTGCTCATTATGCTTCTGCTCGTGCTGCTTGTTATGCTGCTCATTCTGCTGCTAATGCTTCTCTTGCTGTTTTTGCTGTTAGTGATACTGTTTCTGATGCTGATGTTGCTGCTGCTGATGCTGCTTATTATGCCACTGATGATGCTACTCGTGACGTACAATTAGATAAATTATTAACATATTTTAAATAATATAATTAAATAAAAAATATAAAATTATGCAAACAACAATTTCAAATCAAATTATTAGACAATTTCGCCCATGTTATAATCCTTCAGAGATTATAACAGACGAAAACGAAGAATTGTCTGTTAAACAATGGGTTGAAAAGTATAAAAATATAGTGCCTCCTAAAGATATTCTGTGGCTACTTTGTCGAAATGAATTTCTTTCTGATAAAGATTTAAGGTTATTTGCTGTGTGGTGTGCACGTGAAGCCTTAAAATTAGTTGAAAATCCAGATAAACGAAGTGTTAATGCTTGTAATGTGGCTGAACGATATGCCAATGGAGAAGCTACAAAGGAGGAACTTGAGACTGCTCGTTCTTCTGCTTATGTTGTTTATGTTTCTATTCGTGATATTTGTGATGCTGCTTCTTATGCTGCTAAATCTGCTTGGTATGCTGCTCATAATGCTGCTCATGCTTATGATGCCGCTCTTAATTTTGCTCATGCTGCTGCTTATTATGCTTATTATACTGATTCTGATGCTTATTATACTGCTTATGATGCTGCTTTTGCTATGCAGCTTATACAATTATTAGGATATTTTTAACACTATAAATTTGGTAGTCTCAAATTAAATACCTATCTTTGTCGTATCAAATTAAAAAAAGCAATTCAAATAATTAAAATCTTATCATTATGTACAAAACTATTTCAAATGAAATTATTAGAAAATTTAATCTAGGTTATGATCCTTCAGAGGTTATTAAGGATGAAAATGAAGAATTACCTATTAAAGATTGGGTTCAAAAATATAGGGATATTGTTCCTACCAACGATATTCTTTGGCTACTTTTAAGAGAGGAATTTCTTTCTGAAAAAGATTTAATACTGTTTGCGGTATGGTGTGCAAGAGAAGCGTTAAAGATAGTTGCAAATCCAGATAAACGAAGTGTTAATGCTTGTAATGTGGCTGAACGATATGCCAATGGAGAAGCTACAAAGGAGGAACTTGATGCTGCTTACATTGCCGCTGATGATGTTGCTGATGCTGCATATAATACTGCTCGTGCTACTTATTATGCTGCTGATGCTAATTATGCTGCTTATAATGCTGCTCTTTCTGTTGCTAATGCTGCTTTTTCTGCTGCTAATGCTGCTCGTGCTGCTTCTAATGCTGTTCTTGCTGCTGTTAATGTTGATCTTGCTGTTTCTAATGCTGCTCGTGTTGTTTATTTTGCTGCTTTTGCTGATAGTGATACTGTTTCTCGTGATGCTGCTGATGCTGCTTATGATGCTACTCGTGACGCACAGTTAGATCAATTGTTAACTTATTTTTAATAATATAAAAAATTAAAAGTCTTAAATAAAAATTAAGACTTTTTTATATTATATAATTATATATTATAAAATATATTAAAATAATATGATATAGTTTCTTTACATATTTTAATATATTAATTTAATAATTTCTTTAACATATTTTA
>Ga0078972_1017205_pt1 | contig 10445 bp, 11 predicted proteins | sample YelNatPaOPGAMG01_FD_67568 | JGI IMG/M metagenome (GOLD analysis project Ga0078972, IMG submission 67568) | Hot spring thermophilic microbial communities from Obsidian Pool, Yellowstone National Park, USA - OP-RAMG-01 (SPADES assembly) (version 2) | ecosystem: Environmental > Aquatic > Thermal...
AAGTCAAGAAGCCAGACAAATCATTGCTGATACCGCCGAAGAGGCAATTCTGTTAAAATTATTAAGAGACCCGATTTTAATTGATTCCTTGGTAACCAAATCAGGCCTTGAAGCCGCGGTCGTTAATTCAACCCTGATCCAGATGGAAATGAAAGGAAAGGTCAAGAACCTGGGAGGCACAAGATACGTGATAAATCGATAATTTTCAAACACTCATGATTTAATTTTTAAACCTTAAGACATGAAAAAATTATTATGCATTTAGTCATCGTTGAATCTCCCGCTAAGGGAAGAACAATTAAGAATATTCTCGGTAACGGCTACAAGGTGTTGGCTTCTTTTGGCCATGTTCGCGACTTACCCCAAAAAGAATTAGGAGTCGATCTTAAAAATAATTTCCAGCCCAAATATACTGTCCCGGCCAAAGCGCGAAAAATAGTTCAACTTTTAAAGAAGGAAATTGCCAAAGCCGATAATCTGTATTTAGCCACTGATTATGATCGCGAAGGCGAAGCCATTGCCTGGCATATTATCAAAGCCGTTGGTCTTGATAAATCTAAAACCCAAAACCCAAAACTTAAAACAGCAAGAATTACTTTTCATGAAATAACCAAACCGGCTGTTTTAGAAGCCCTGAGTCATCCCCGCGAGATTGACATGAATTTAGTCGATGCCCAACAAGCCAGAAGAGTTTTAGATCGCCTGGTCGGCTATAAACTTTCGCCGTTTTTATGGCAGAAAGTGGCTCAGGGACTTTCTGCCGGACGAGTGCAATCAGTGGCCGTAAGGTTGGTGGTTGAACGCGAAAGAGAAATCCGCCAGTTTATTCCTCAGGAATATTGGCAGATAGAAGCGGAATTGGCCAAAAAAGGCGCCAACCAAACTTTTAAGGCGATTTTAGTGGCTAAGGACGGTCAAAAAATAGAAAAACTGGCGATTAAAAACCAAAAACAAGCCCAAGAAATATTAGATGATCTTGAGGGCGCGTCGTATCAAGTTCAAGATATCCAAGTCGAAACTAAAACTCGTTGGCCGCAACCGCCATTTACAACCTCCACCTTACAACAGGAAGCGGCGCGACGTTTCGGATTCTCCGCCAGACAAACCATGCGTTTGGCTCAAGGGCTCTATGAAGATGGGCTAATTACCTATATGCGAACCGATTCGGTTCAGGTCTCGCCGTTGGCGGTGGCGCAGGCGCGCCAAGTAATTATTAAGAAATACGGCTATGATTATCTGCCGGCTCAGGGACGGATTTATAAAACCAAAACCATCCGGGCTCAAGAGGCGCATGAAGCCATCCGGCCAACCGATTTATCGCGCCAAGAAATTTTAGGCCAGAGCGACCGTCAGAAACTTTATGATTTAATCTGGAAAAGAATGCTCGCCTCCCAAATGAAAGAAGCGGTTTTTGAAGAAACCAACGTTAATATTGCCGCCAAGAATTTTGGCTTTCGGGCGACCGGCGTCAAAATTAAATTTGACGGGTTTTTAAAAGTGATTGGTCAGACCGAAGAAGCGAAATTACCAGTTATTCCTCCCTTAGTCGTCAAAGAAATGCTTGATTTGAAAAATCTCAAAAAATCCCAAAATTTTACCGAACCTCCGCCCAGATACTCCGAAGGTACTCTTGTTCGCGAACTTGAAAAAAGGGGCATTGGCCGGCCGTCAACTTATGCGCCCACTTTGGCAACAATTATTGAGCGGGGATATGTGGAAAAGATCCAAGGAAAACTTATTCCCAAAGAGATAGGGGAGATTGTTAATGATTTATTGGTAGAGCATTTTCCCAGTATTGTTGATTATAAATTTACTTCCAAGATGGAAGAAGAATTAGATGAAATCGCTGAGGGCCGACTGAAGTGGCAGAAAGTTATTGGTGAATTCTACGAGCCTTTCGCCAAGGTTTTGAAGGAGAAAAGTCAGGCGGTGACCAAAAAAGCCCTTGAAGAAGATTACGATAAGAATTGCCCGGAGTGCGGTAAGCCGCTTAAGATTAAGATCGGCCGCTTCGGAAAATTTTTGGCCTGTTCTGGTTTTCCGGAGTGTAAATATACCGAACCTTTACTTGAAAACCATGTTGGTGAGGAAAAAAGCCAAAAAATTACTCAAGAAATTGCCAAAGAAAAGTGTCCGCAATGCGGCAAAAATCTGGTGGTCAAAGAAGGCAAATTTGGGACCTTCTTGGCTTGCGAAGGTTATCCGCAATGCCAATTCACCAAAAGTATCGAAATTCCCGCTAATGTTCCCTGTCCGAACTGTGGGGGCAGGCTGCTTAAAAAGAGGACTCGGAGCGGAAAAATCTTTTGGGGCTGCGAAAATTACCCTCAGTGTCAAACTGCTTTTTGGGATGAGCCGCAGACTAAAAGATGCCCGAAGTGCCAAGGTATCTTGACTTTAAATTCAAAGTTGAAAATATTAAAATGTAGTCAGTGTGACTGGAAGGAAAATGTCTAAAATCCTGCCTGATTCGGTAAGTAAACTAATTGAAGAATTTGCCAAACTGCCAGGTATTGGCCCAAAGACTGCCTCGCGCCTGACATTTTATCTTTTGACCAAAAGTGAAGGCGATTTAGAAAAATTTGGCGAGGCGATTTTAAATCTTAAAAAAACACTGAAGGTTTGCCAATCCTGCTATAATATAACTGATAAATCACCTTGCGAGATTTGCGCCGACCCCAAACGGGACCGGAGTCTTCTGATGGTGGTGGAAGAACCATTGGATATTGTCGCTTTGGAAAAAACCGGCTTTACCGGACGCTATCATGTTTTGGGAGGAGTGATCTCGCCGATTGAGGGCATTGGCCCGGAAAACTTGCGGATTAAAGAATTATTAGCCAAAATTAAAGAAGATAGAGGAATTAAAGAAATTATTCTGGCCATGGATCCCTCGCTTGAGGGCGAAGCAACAGCAATGTACCTAGCGCGGGAAATTCAGAAACTTTCTTTACCAAAATTGCTGATTACCCGAATCGCCCGGGGGCTTCCGGTGGGCGGCGATCTGGAATACGCCGACGAAATTACCTTAACTCGGGCGTTGGAGGGAAGAAAAGAATATTAACCCCCGTCTTATCAGAGGGTTGAAAGGAGGCTTATGGAGAAAACCGAACAGGCAGTTTGTCCAAATTGCGGTTGGTCAGGAGATGCCTTGGGCTTAACTAATTGTCCCGAGTGTCACCACGAACTTATCCCGCTGGATACGGAAAATTCGGAGAGCTATTTGGATTTGGATCAAGAAAAATACCCAGCAGACATCATGACTAAAGCCGAGGACGAAGCCGAGGACGAAGATGCCGGACTGGTTTAAGAGTTGATGTTAAGACTTTACAATAGCCTTACTAAAAAAATTGAAATTTTTAAGCCGATTAAACCCCGATTTGTGGGCATGTATGTTTGTGGTCCGACAGTTTATTCCAGCGATCATTTGGGGCATGCCCGGACTTGGATTTTTTTTGATTGGCTGAGGCGCTATTTTTTGGAACAAAATTTTAAAGTCAAATTTGTTCAAAATATCACTGATGTTGGTCATTTAGTTGCCGATGCCGAAGAAGGCGAAGATAAAATTGAAAAAGAGGCAAAGGAAAAAGGCAAGACGCCGACAGAAATTGCTCGATTCTGGGAAAGTCAATATTTTGAGGATTTAAAAAATCTAAATATTTTAAAGCCCGATTTTTCGCCGCGAGCGACCGATCATATCCCCGAAATCATTGATTTTATTCAGGTTTTAATTAAAAAGAATCATGCCTATGTTGTTGGGGGCAATGTTTATTTTGATCTTTCTTCTTTTCCTGCTTATGGCAAACTTTCTGGCCGCAAAATTGACGAGCTCATTTCCGGATCGCGGATTAAAATTGACCCCCGAAAAAAATCGCCGGCAGATTTTGCTCTCTGGCTTAAAGCCGATCCCTCACATTTGCAAAAATGGCCCTCGCCGTGGGGAGAAGGGTATCCGGGCTGGCATATTGAATGTTCAGTGCTTTCAACCAAATATTTAGGTCAGCCGTTTGATATTCATGGCGCGGCGACGGAGCTGATTTTTCCCCATCATGAAAATGAAATCGCCCAAAGCGAAGCTTTTGGCGATAAACCTTTGGCCCGGTATTGGCTTCATGCGGGTATGCTTAAAATTTCCGGGCAAAAAATGGCTAAAAGCGCCGGCAATTTTATTTCCATCAACGAGGCTCTCAAAAATTACGCCGCGGAGACGATTAAAATTGCCTTTATGAATACCCATTGGCGCAAGCCATTTGATTGGGTTAAAGACGCCATTTTGGAAGCCGAAAAGATTAGAATCAGACTGGTGCGGGCTAAAATTGAGGCTCAGCCAATCAAGACCGGCTTTCGAACAGAAATCAACGAGGCTTTGGAGGATGATTTTAATGTTCCTCAAGCTTTGGCAATAATTCTTAGCAATTTAAGTAAACTTTCTCGGGATGATTTTGACTATCTTGAGAAAGTCTTCGGCCTTAAACTTGAAGAGAAAATTAAATTAACTTCAAAACAGAAGAAAATGGTCCAAGAAAGAGAAAAAGCGCGCCAAAAAGAAGATTTTCAAAAAGCTGATCAAATTAGAAAAGAACTGGAAAAAGAGGGAATTATTATTGAAGACACGCCCGCCGGACCAAGAGTTATTCCCCAGCCTTGACTTTTTAGACAAAATATGCTATATTAGCCAGTTACGAAGATAAGGTAGTTTGATAATTAAAAGGAGGCCAAGGAGCGCCTCTTTTTTAGTTTAAATGCCGATAGCTGACTTGGGCAACCTGCTGGCTGAGACCTGTGGAGAGAAGACTCAAAAATAATAGAGTCTGCCCCTCCTTCCCTCGTCTTGGCTAGCAGGTTGCCCAAAAGAGCTAGCCCTCTTAAGGGAACAAGACGCGATTCCATCACAGGGAATGGAGGACACGCAGATGGTGCGATGTACCTTGATTTGTATCATCATCGGCAGCCTACTCGCCGTGGTTACCCCGGCCTTTGCTACTATCGGCCTGGGAGATCACGAGCACCAGCGGGATCTGCCGGCCAGCGCCATGGAGCTGGTGGTGCTGGATCCCGAGACCGGTCTGCCGCTTGAGCTTCCGGGGCCAGAGGGGAAGCCAATCTTGGCCTCCCCGCAGTTAGTGCCACTGGGTGCCGTTGTTTTGGTCAATCCAGTGGTTGACCTCGGCGAGCGCCGGCTTGACCGGGTGGAGATGCGGGTGGATATGGAGGTCATGGCGGTCATTCGCAAACCTCCCTTCACCTATACCATCGACACCCTTAAGCTGCTTCCCGGCCGGAGCCACTCGGTCCAGGCGCTAGTGATCCGGACCGACGGCCGCTACACCAGCGCCTTCGAGAAGTTCTGGCTGGATGCGACGCCGCTCGAGGCCTACCGGCCAAAGGCGGCGGCTAACGTCAAGCCGGAGGACCCGTTGCTCGGTCTGGCTCCGGCCACGACTGAGCAGACATTCTTCTGCAGTTACGACGAAGTTTCCCGGGTTCAACTTGGCGACCAACTTGTGGCTAAGATGAATGGCCGGGTCGTCGGACTGCTGGAGGTGGCTCATCTCGATCGCTTCGGCTATCAAGCCAAGCTGATCGCGGGTGAGGCGCCTTCGGGCGCGCAACTGTACTTCAGAAGTGGAGGCCGCTAACCATGAAGAGCCTACGTGCTGTACTAGTCGTACTGCTGTTCCTTCTGCTTGCGGCCTCCATGGCGCAGGCAAGTGTCGTCGTCGAGCCCGGCGCGCCGGCAGATTACAGCCGGCTCCGCTGGGCGGACGCGGTGATTCACACAAACCCGGTTCTCGGGAGAGGCTTGGGACCAGAGATGGTCAGCCCGGGATACCAGATCGTGCCGCTCTCGGCGACTGACCAGAATGGCCAGCCGGTCACTGCCTACATCAGTTGGATGACCGGTAGAAACGGCAAGAAGGTCTGGGTGAAGTTTCGTCCGGGCGAACCGGTCGAGGCCGTTAGGATTGGCTCACGAACAATTGAGCGTGATGGCTGCCAGTGGATAGTTGAAGCCTGGCATGCCAAGCGCGTCGTCCGCTGCGGCAACCCAACCTCGATCGACTTCTATGTCTGGAAGAAGATCGAAATCCAGACTAGAACCGTGCCGGGACCGGAACGCATCAAGGAAATACCCAAGCCGTATCCGGTCTTCCGCACCCAGCTTGTCTACACCGCTGCCCCAGTCTGGATTCCCACTCCCCACAGTTCGACTTACATAGTCGAGCACCCGGGGATTATCGGGGGGCTCCTCGGAGTCGGCGCGGCCTACGCCGGCCGGACACGGATATCGATTACCGCCACCGGCGGCTCGGCCGCGGCTTCGGCGGCGGCGGCGTCCTCATCGACCGCCACCAATAACACCTCGGTTGATGTTGACAATACCAATGTCAACATCAACCAGAATCAACAACAACAGCAATAGTCCCGGCGGGCTAGCGCCGGGATTCGTACCCAGCCCCAGTTAGAGGATAACTGGGGCTGGATCTCACCCTGTTTTCTACTTGGTAGAAGGCAGAGTCAAGATCCCCAAAGGTCGAATGCCGCCAAAGGCAAAACAGCCTCTGGCTAAAAATGGCTAAAAAATGAAAGGAATGAAAATGAACAAATTAATGTTAATTTTAGCTTCCGGCTTAGTCGCCTTAGCTTTGCCTATGGTGGCTAACGCCTCAAGCTACGCTGATGCTTTTGCTGAAGCCGGCTCGGCTCAAGCTTTTGCTGAAAGCGTTAGTACTAACTCTTTGGGTTCTGGTTCGTTTTTAAACAGCTCAAGTTCAAGTTCTTCTTCGCAGGCGACCAACAATACCAGCGTTAACGTTGCTAACACCAACGTGAATGTTAACCAGAATCAACAGCAACAGCAGCAATCTGGCGGCACTGGTGGCAATGGCGATAACGGCAGTGGCCAACAGCAGCAACAGCAACAAAACGCGGAAGTCGCTCTGAGCCAAGAGGGAAAGGTTAATGTCAATGCCAATCAGCAGCAACAACAGCAACAGGGTGGCCAAGAGCAGCAACAACAGCAGCAGCAAAAACAGGTTGCTCAAAGCCAGAGTCAAAGTTCTACCAAAGGCGGAACCTTACCCAGCTCTGGTCCGGAATTAGCCGTTCCTTTTGCCTTAGCGACTCTTGGTACTTCAGTGGCTGCTTATCTTCGTCAAAAGAAACAGCTGGCAACCCTGTCATTCATTAAGTAACCGTTTTTAATCGCACCTTACACATAAAAGTTGTCCCAAGACAACGAACCCCTGGGGTTAGAATATTTAACAGGAAAATAAAAAATTAACCCCTGGGGTTAGAAAGTCCAAGACAACGCAAGAAAACCGCCCTCAACGGCGGTTTTCTTGTTAAAATCAAAAATCAAGAAATCAGTCTTTTTAGTAAAAATTAAAAAAGTGTCAAAAATCCGCGATCGCTGAAAAATGACACTAAATGACACTCTAGATATTTTAATCAAGATCGGGTATAATTGTTTTATGGCTACCAAAGAAGAATTAAAAAAACTCTTAAAAATTGAAGAAAAAAAAGCCAAAATTGCCAAGATTCAAAACGAGATGCAAAATCCCGATTTTTGGCAAACGCCGGAAAAGTCAACCACCGTTACTCAGGAATTAGCCAACTTGCAAAAAGAAATTGAAGAATTTGAAAAAGCAGGAACGCCGGCCGAGTTACATCAATTAGAATTAAAAGCCATTTTGTCGGATAAATATGATTATAATAACGCCATCCTTTCGCTGCACGCCGGCGCCGGCGGTACCGAAGCCCAAGATTGGGCGGAAATGCTTTTGCGGATGTTTGAAAGATTCGCCGAACGTCGTGGCTGGAAATATCAAGTTTTAGAAATTTCTCCGGGCGAAGAAGCGGGGATTAAATCAGCAACTTTGAAAATCAATGGTGCCTATGCCTATGGTTTTTTGAAATCCGAAGCCGGTGTCCATCGTCTAGTTCGTCTGAGTCCCTTTGATGCCGACAAAGCCCGCCACACTAGTTTTGTTTTAGTTGAGGTCATTCCGGAAATAGAATCATCAGACGACCTAACTATTGACGAAAAAGATTTGCGAATTGATGTCTATCGTTCGCGCGGTCACGGCGGTCAGGGCGTCAACACCACTGATTCGGCAGTGAGAATTACCCATCTCCCCACGGGAATTGTTGTTGCCGTTCAAAACGAGCGTTCACAAATGCAAAACAAAGCCATGGCGATAAAAATTTTACAATCGCGTCTTTTGGCGCTAAAATTAAAGGAGAGAAAAGCCGAAGAGATGAGGTTGCGTGGCGAGCATCTCTCGGCGGGCTGGGGAAATCAGATCCGTTCATATGTTTTACATCCTTATCGGCAAGTCAAAGATCACCGGACGGGATTTACCTCAACCAACCCCGAAGATGTCTTAAATGGCAATTTAGATGGGTTTATTGAAAGTTATCTAAAGAAAATCAAAATTTAAAAATTTTTTAATTTGCTCTGTCATTTTGCCTTTTGACTTCTGCATCTTGACTTTGAGCGACTTGAGGAGCGATTATGTTTGATAAAGCCAGACAACTTTACGATTTACAAAAAAAGGCGCGGGCAATTCAGAAAGAATTAAGGGAAACTGAAGTTGAGGCTAAGGCGGCGGCCGGAGCTGTGGTCGTAGTTTTTAATGGTGAACAGCACATTCAGTCAGTCAAGATAGATGAATCAATGCTGTCACCAGCCAAGAAAAACGAATTAGAGAAAGCCCTTCAGCAGGCGATAGCCGAATGCGTTGCCCGTGTTCAGGCTCTGGCGGCCGAAAAAATGAAGACCATTGCCGGTGATTTAAATATTCCCGGAATGTAAGCCAAATATTTGTCGTATGGAAAAAGTCATACTCTACGCAACTTTATCGGTTCTGCCGTTAATTTTCGGCGCTTTCGCTGGAAGTTTTCTCAATGTCAAAGAAAAATATCTTGGCGGCATTTCGGCCTTTGGTGCCGGCGCGTTGATTGCGGCTTTGACTTTTGGGCTGATGGAGGAGTCATTTAAACTTGGTGGTTTAGACAATGCTATTATTGGTTTTATTGTTGGTGGCGTTGTTTTTGTCCTTGGCGATTTAATTATTATTAAAATTGGCGGCCGGGGACACCGTCGATTCTACGATGTGGAGAGTTCTACTGGTTGGGGAATTGTTTTAGGCGCAGTCTTGGATGGCATTCCCGAATCCATCGCTTTGGGAATTGGTTTAGCTTTGAATAAAACCGTTGGCCTTTTGGTTTTGGTTGCCATAATGGTTGCTAATCTACCGGAAGCGCTTTCATCGGCTTTTGATTTAAAAAGAACCAAAAAATCGGCCCAGCAAATAATTTTAATCTGGACGATAGTTGCCGTTGTGAGCTTGATTTTGGTGATTTTGGGTTACCTTGTCTTTGGACAAATTGCTCAAGGGGTGACCGCGGTCTTTGAGTCCTTTGCCGCCGGCGCGATTTTGGCGATGTTGGCGGTAACTATGATGCCTGAGGCTTACAAAGAAAGCGGCTTAGATGCCTCGTTGGCAACTGTCTTGGGATTTCTGGTAATATTTATTTTATCGAAAGCAGGGGTATAAAATAATTTTTAATATTGGAGTGCCAAGTGCGACTAATAATTGGCTTGGGTAATCCGGGCGAAAAATATCAAAAGACGCGCCACAATATCGGTTTTATGATACTGGAAAAAATCGCCCAAAAAAGAGGGGCGGTTTTTCGTTTGGAGCCTCGTTATGAATCGCGTTTTGCCGATATGGGGGATTTACAGAATCGAATAAAACTGGTTGAACCTCAAACCTTTATGAATGAGTCGGGCCGAGCAGTGAGAAAATGTAAAGATTATTGGAAGATCGATAGTGAAGATATTTGGGTGATTCATGACGATGTTGATTTGACCTTGGGCAAAGTGCGGATTAATTTGGGTGGCACCTCGGCCGGGCACAAAGGCGTTGAATCAATAATTCAGGCGATAGGCGAGCAGTTTTGGCGAATTCGGGTGGGGGTGGGAAGATCGGAAAGAATTTCCACCGAGGAATGGGTTTTGATGAATTTTGCGAAATCCGAAACCAAAAAATTGGCGGAAATTATTGACACGGTCTCTGATTTCGTGTTAGAATCGTTGGTTGAGGGGATTAAAGAACAAACAATTAATGTTTAGTGGGAGTCCTGTCAAATAGGACATTATGACCACCGAAAGGAAAGCATGGGTACTCAAAAGCCCGTGATCATGGGCGGTGAGCCGGAAGAAATTATTTCCGGTCCCATTGCCGAACATCACGGCAAGAAAAAAGAAAAAAAGAAAAAAGTCGAAGAGAAAATTAAGGCCAAAAAATTTCCAAAAGAAAAAGCCGAGGTATCGGAAGAGTCAGACATACAAGAAGGAAAAACAAGCGAAGCGAAATCCGCCGACTTGCCTGTCGAAGCTTCGGCGAAGGCAGAAGAAAAAGAAGTGGCAAAGAAGAAAG
>Ga0078972_1017206_pt1 | contig 10444 bp, 6 predicted proteins | sample YelNatPaOPGAMG01_FD_67568 | JGI IMG/M metagenome (GOLD analysis project Ga0078972, IMG submission 67568) | Hot spring thermophilic microbial communities from Obsidian Pool, Yellowstone National Park, USA - OP-RAMG-01 (SPADES assembly) (version 2) | ecosystem: Environmental > Aquatic > Thermal...
TGTGTTCTGTTCGGACAAGACCGGCACCCTGACCAAAAATGAAATGCAGGTGGCGGAACCCGTGGTGTTCGATGGCTTCGACGAGCGCGCCCTGTTCCTGACCGCGGCACTGGCGTTCAGACCGGAGAATCGCGACCCGATCGAAACTCCGGTTTTCCATTACATCGACGAACACTTTCCCGGTCTCGATTGGAAAGGATGGAGGCAGACTGCCTTCATGCCGTTCGACCCGGTGAGCAAGCGCACCGAGGCCCAGGTCGAACTTGGCGAGCAGAAGTTCAGCGCAGTGAAAGGGGCTCCGCAGGTACTGATCGATATGGCCGGGCTTGATGCCGACAGCGCGCAGAACATCCACAAAATGGTCGACCTGCTGGCAGCCAAGGGCTACCGCACGCTGGCGGTGGGGCGCAGGACAGCCGACAAGTTTGCCCTGGTTGGTCTGATCCCGCTGTATGACCCGCCGCGCGAGGATTCGCGTGCGGTGATCGCCGACCTGACCGATCACGGCGTCAGCGTGAAAATGGTTACCGGCGACAATATGGCCATCGCCAGGGAAATCGGCTCCATCCTCGGCATTCCGCAGCGCGTGTTGCATTCTTCACAACTGACGGGCAGCGCCAGCAACGAATTGCTGGCGCTGGCGGAAGTGCTGTCCGCTGCGATCTACCGCAAACTCAAGCCGGAAGTCACCCAGGGTGACGCGGCACGTTTCGCCAAAGAGGTGATGTCGACGGTCGCCTCCTTGTATGACACCAGCCTGCTCGAACGCGAATTCATCCACACCCACGAATCGGCCATCATCGAAATGATCGAGCAGGTCACCATCTTTGCCGAGGTGGTGCCGGAGGACAAATTCCGCATCGTCGATACCTTGCAGAAGGGCGGCCACATCGTGGCCATGACCGGCGATGGTGTCAACGATGCGCCGGCATTGAAGCGCGCGGACTGCGGCATCGCGGTGTCGAATGCCACCGATGCGGCACGCGCTGCGGCCGATATCATCCTCACCGCCCCCGGGCTGAGGGTGATCAATGACGCGGTGAAGGAGGCACGCATCACTTTCGAGCGCATGCGCAGTTATTCCGTGTACCGTATTGCCGAGACGATACGCGTGATCCTGTTCATGACGCTCAGCATCGTGCTGTTCAATTTCTACCCGGTGACGGCGCTGATGATCATCCTGCTGGCGCTGCTCAACGATCTGCCGATTCTAGCCATTGCCTACGACAACACCAAAGTGCAAAAGGAGCCGGTGCGCTGGAGCATGCGCGAACTGTTGGGTGTATCCACCATGCTCGGCCTGATCGGCGTGGTTGCCTCGTTTGGTCTGTTCTACATCCTGCGCGAAATGGGCTTTCCCAAGGAAATGATCCAGTCGATGATCTTCCTCAAGCTGCTGGTGGCGGGGCACGCCACCATCTTTCTGACGCGTACCGAAGATTGGTTCTGGAAGCGCCCGTTCCCGGCGCCGCTGCTGATGCATGCCAGCTTCTGGTCGGCCGTCGCCGGTACGCTGGTGGTGGTCTACGGCTTCATGGTCACGCCGATCGGCTGGGAGCGTGCACTGTGGATCTGGGGTTATGCCTTTGCCTGGCTGCTGCTCAACGACATGATCAAGCGCTCCGCTTACCGCATGCTGCGGGCGCGCGGCGATTAGGGGCGGGCGGCAGTCCGGCGGAGATGGAGATGCCAGGCCGTCAGCCAATCCCGGCTCAGTACAGGATGTCGAAGCCGGTGTATTCACCGTCGCCCGGCGTGCTCTCCACACGTTCCACGCGTGCCTGCGCCGGGCCGTGCTGCGCCCAGCGCACGATGGCCGCCACCGCTTCGGGTTCGCCCTGCACCATGGCTTCCACGGTGCCGTCGGGGCGATTGCGCACCCAGCCGCTTATCGTGAGCCGCTCTGCCTCGCGGCGCATCGAGTCGCGGTAGAACACGCCCTGCACCTGGCCGTGGATAATCAGGTGCAGCGTCGTGCTCATGCGGAAGTTTTCTCGGCAAGCAGCTCGCGTGCGCGCTGCAGTGCGCTGGGGATGTTGGCCACGATGTTCGGGCGGCCGAGCGCGTCGAAGAAGCCGCCCTCCTGCATCAGGAAATACGGCTGGGTGTGCGGCCCGCTGAGGATCAGGTGTTTACCGTGCTTCTGCAGCTTGTGGTGCAGGTTCTCCAGCACGTGCAGTGCACTCGCATCCATGCTGATTACCTCGTCCATTTTCAGGATCAGCACCTCGGGTTCGTTGTGCTGTTGCGCGAGCACGGTTTCCAGCTTGTCCGCCGCGCCGAAGAACAGCGCGCCGAATACGCGGTAGATGATCACGCCTTCGGGCACTGCCTTGCGCAGCAGCGTGGCGTCACCGTCGGTTTCATGCGGCGATTCCTCGGCCACGCTGACGTGGGTGAGCTCGGAGATGCGGTGGATGAAGAAGAACACCGACATCACCATGCCGACCTCCACCGCCACGGTCAGGCCGAACATCACGGTCAGCGCGAACGAGACCAGGAACACCGCGCTGTCGCCGCGCGGGTATTTTTTCATGGTGGTGAAGGCGTCCCATTCCGCCATGTTGATCGACACCACCATCAGGATCGCGGCCAGCGTGGCGAGCGGGATGTTCTTGGCCAGCGGTGCGGCGACCAGCACGATGACCAGCAGCGTCAGCGCGTGCACGATGCCGGCGACCGGGCTGGTGGCGCCGGCGCGCACGTTGGTGGCGGTGCGCGCGATGGCGCCGGTGGCCGGGATGCCGCCGAAGAACGGGGTGACGATGTTGGCCACGCCCTGCGCGATGAGTTCCTGGTTGGGGTCGTGCTTGTCGTCGATCATGCCGTCCGCCACGGTGGCCGACAGCAGCGACTCGATGGCGCCGAGCAGCGCGATGGTCATCGCGGGCGCGAACAGGTAGCGCAAGGTGGCGAAGGTGAATTCGGGCATTTCGAACGCGGGCAACCCTTCCGGGATGCCGCCGAAGCGCGTGCCTATGGTTTCCACTGGCAGTTTGAACAGCGCCACCACCACGGTGGCGGCGGCGAGCACCACGATGGGGCCCGGCACCCGCCGCGCCCAGCGCGCGGGGTAGAGCCAGATGGCGGCCATCGAGGCGGCTGCCAGCAGTGTGGTGGTGAGGTCCAGCGTGGGCAGGCCGTGGATCAGCGCCTTCAGCTTGTGCGAGAACTCGGCCGGCAGATCTTCCTTGAGGCCGAAAAAGTCGCGCACCTCGCTCAGCATGATGAGCACCGCGATGCCGTTGGTGAAGCCGATCACCAGCGGGTGCGGGATGAACTTGATCAGGTTGCCGAGGCGGAAGGCGCCCATCAGCAGCAGCATCACGCCGGCCATGATGGTGCAGATCAGCAGGTTGGCCAGCCCGTACTGGGCGATGATGCCGAATACCACCACGATGAAGGCGCCGGTCGGGCCGCCGATCTGCACGCGCGAGCCGCCGAGTGCGGAGATGATGAAGCCCGCGATGATCGCGGTGACGATGCCGGCCTCGGGCTTGACGCCGGAGGCGATGGCGAAGGCGATGGCCAGCGGGATCGCCAGCACGCCGACGGTGATGCCGGACTGGATGTCGGTGTTGAGGCGTTCGCGGTTATATCCGCGCAGCGCCTCGAAGAGTTTGGGACGGAAATACGACGAGAGTTTCACCGTAAACGAATTGTCCATAGTGGCTGTGGCAGCACCTCCTGCAAGGTTGAATCGAAAATGCCGCCATTCCGCGCAGGCGGGGATGGCGGCGCCTTTCAGATAATACTAATTGATGCGCATTCCGGGTAGGGCACCGCTGTCCGGGCTGAGGATGAACGGCCCGCCGCGCTCATCGGAGGCGGCCAGCACCATGCCCTCGGACAGGCCGAACTTCATCTTGCGCGGTGCCAGGTTGGCCACCATCACGGTCAGCCGCCCGATCAGTTTCTCCGGCGCATAGGCCGACTTGATGCCCGCGAACACGGTGCGCGGTTGCGCTTCGCCGATATCCAGCGTCAGCTTCAGCAACTTTTCCGCGCCTTCGACATGCTCGGCGTTGGCGATCTTTGCCACGCGCAGGTCGACCTTGGTGAAGTCGTCGATATTGATGAACGGTTCGAAATTTTGTTCCGCCTGTGCCGCCTCTTTCTTGGCGGCATGCTGCTGGTGCTCGGCATGGCGCTGGCGCGATTCCGCCTGCGGCTGCAGGCTTTCCTTGTTGGCGGCGACCATGGCTTCGATCAGCTTGGGGTCGAGGCGGGTGGCCAGATGTTGGTACGGATTGATTTGCGTAGTTAGCGTGACAGCGTCATCCCAAGTGAATTTCCGACCTAATCCAAAAAAATCTTTGGCAATACGTTCGGTTAGTTCAGGAAGGACTGGCGACAATAATACGGAAATCACCTTGAACTCATGCAAGATTAGCGAGCAGCGCTGATGCAATTCATTTCGTTTGCTTGGATCTTTTGCTAATTTCCAAGGTTGTACAGTATTGAAGGCCTCATTTAGTTCGCCAGCGCGTTCCATGATTCGCCGGATAACGTGCGAATATTCACGTGCCTCATAATGTTTTGCTACTTCTTCTCGAATATTGATGTCGAACGTTCTGAACTCGGAGAGATCATCAAATCCGGTGTACTTAATTTGACCGCCAAAATGTTCGGAAATAAAACCAGCAGTACGGCTCGCAATATTGATGTACTTCCCGATCAAATCGCTGTTCACCTTGGCTACGAAGTCGTCGAGGCTGAGGTCAAGGTCTTCCATGCTGCCGTTGAGCTTGGCCGCATAGTAGTAGCGCAGGTATTCGGTATTCTTCACGTGCTCCGCATAGCTCTGGGCGGTGATGAAGGTGCCGCGCGATTTGCTCATCTTTTCGCCGTTGACGGTGAGGAAACCGTGCGCGAACAGCCTGGTCGGTGTGCGGAAGCCCGCATGCTGCAGCATGGCCGGCCAGAACAGCGCATGGAAATACAGGATGTCCTTGCCGATGAAGTGGTACAGCTCGGTCTGCGAGCCGGGCTTCCAGTATTCGTCGAAGTCGAGCCCGTCGCCCTGGCACAGTTGCTTGAAGCTGCCCATGTAGCCGACCGGTGCGTCCAGCCATACATAGAAGTATTTGCCCGGCGCATCGGGAATCTCGAAGCCGAAATAGGGCGCGTCGCGCGAGATGTCCCAGTCGGTCAGCTTGTTTTCGCCGGCGCCGCCCAGCCATTCCTGCATCTTGTTGGAGGCTTCCGGCTGCAGCGTGTCGCTCCTAGTCCACTTACGCAGAAATTCCTGACAGCGCGAGTCGGACAGCTTGAAGAAATAGTGGTCGGAATTGCGCCGCTCGGGCTGCGCCCCGGATACTGCGGAATACGGGTTGATCAGTTCGGTCGGTGCGTAGGTGGCGCCGCACACCTCGCAGTTGTCGCCGTACTGGTCCTTGGCGTGGCACTTCGGGCATTCGCCCTTGATGAAGCGGTCCGGCAGGAACATCTGCTTGGCCGGATCGTAGAACTGCTCGATCGAGCGCACTTCGATCAGGTTCTCGGTGCGCAGCTTGCGGTAGATGGCCTCGGCGTAGGCGCGGGTTTCCGGCGAGTTGGTGGAGCCGTAATTGTCGAATTCGATGTGGAAGGCGTCGAAGTCGGCCTTGTGCTCCTGCCACACGCGGTCGATCAGCGCCTGTGGCGTGATGCCTTCCTTTTCAGCGCGCAGCATGATTGGCGTGCCGTGGGTGTCGTCGGCGCACACGTAGTGGCACTGGTTGCCGCGCATTTTCTGGAAACGTACCCAGATGTCGGTCTGGATGTATTCGACCAGGTGTCCCAGGTGGATGCTGCCGTTGGCGTAGGGCAGTGCGGAAGTAACCAGTATCTTGCGCGGCATGTATGTAAAACCTCTCTAAAAGAGCGGTAATTGTAGCAAACTCGCGCTATAGGCGTGGGGTGGAATCTTGGGTAGAATGCCTGTCCTTTGATGGATTTTGTCTGGAGCAGCAATGAGCTTTACCGATGCCGACGTGCAGAACGCACTCAAACAACTGACCGACCCGAACACGAAAAAGGATTTCGTGAGCGGCAAGTCGGTGAAGAACATCAAGGTCGAGGGTAACGACGTGTCGCTCGATATCCTGCTGGGCTATCCCGCGAAGAGCGTGTGGGGCGAGATCAAGGCGATGGTGGAGGATCATCTGCACAAGTCGCTGCCGGGCGCCGGCAAGATCAGCGCCAGCGTGAGCAGCAAGGTGGTGCCGCATGCGGTGCAGCGCGGCGTGAAGCTGGTGGACGGCGTGAAGAACATCATCGCGGTGGCCTCGGGCAAGGGTGGCGTGGGCAAGTCGACCACCACCGTCAACCTGGCGCTGGCGCTGGCCGCCGAAGGCGCGCGTGTGGGCATCCTCGACGCCGACATCTACGGTCCGTCGCAGCCGACCATGCTCGGCATCAAGGGGCGCCCGGTGTCCAAGGACGGCCAGTCGATCGAGCCGATGCAGGGGCACGGCCTGCAGGCGATGTCGATCGGCTTCATGATCGAGGGCGAGGATGCGCCGATGATCTGGCGCGGCCCGATGGCGACCCAGGCGCTCGATCAGCTGTTGCGCCAGACCAAGTGGGATAACCTGGACTATCTGGTGGTGGACCTGCCGCCGGGCACCGGTGACATCCAGCTGACGCTGGCGCAGAAGGTGCCGGTGACCGGCGCGGTGATCGTCACCACGCCGCAGGACATTGCGCTGCTCGACGCCAAGAAGGGGCTCAAGATGTTCGAGAAGGTGGACATCAAGATCCTCGGCATCGTGGAGAACATGAGCACCCACATCTGTTCCAGGTGCGGCCACGAAGAGCATATCTTCGGCGCTGGCGGCGGCGAGAAAATGTGTGCCGACTACAATACCGAGTTGCTCGGCAGCCTGCCGCTGGACATCCGCATCCGCGAACAGGCCGACTCCGGCGAACCTACCGTGGTGCATGACCCGGACGGGCAGATTGCCAGGGTGTACAAGCAGATCGCGCGCCGCATCGCGGTGAAGGTGGCCGAGATGGCGCAGGACCACAGCGCAGTGTTTCCCAAGATCGTGGTACAGAACACATAAGGACAGCAATGAGCATCAAGTCGGACAAGTGGATACGCCGCATGGCGGAGCAGCACGGCATGATCGAACCGTTCTCGCCCACGCAGGTGAAGGAGCTCAACGGTCAGAAGATCGTGTCCTATGGCACTTCGTCCTATGGCTACGATATCCGCTGCTCGCGCGAATTCAAGCTGTTCACCAATATCAACAGTACCATCGTCGATCCCAAGAACTTCGACCCCAACTCGTTCGTCAAGGTGGAGGCGGACTATTGCGTGATTCCGCCCAACTCGTTCGCGCTGGCGCGCACCGTGGAATATTTCCGCATCCCGCGCAACGTGCTGACCGTCTGCCTCGGCAAGAGCACCTATGCGCGCTGCGGCATCATCGTCAACGTCACCCCGTTCGAGCCGGAGTGGGAGGGTTACGTGACGCTGGAATTCTCCAACACTACGCCGCTGCCGGCGAAGATCTACGCCAACGAAGGGGTGGCGCAGGTGCTGTTCTTCGAAAGCGACGAGGTGTGCGAAACCTCCTACAAGGATCGTGGCGGCAAGTACCAGGGGCAGGTCGGCGTGACGCTGCCCAAGATTTGATGCCCCCCTGCGAATTCCCCTTGCGTCACTGTGTGAATCTGCGACAATCCGCGCCTTAAGTTTCCCCTGTCGGGAGTAAGCCATGAAATTCAGGTTCCCCATCATCATCATCGACGAAGACTTCCGCTCGGAAAATGCGAGCGGGTTGGGCATCCGCGCGCTGGCCGAGGCCATCGAGAAAGAGGGCATGGAAGTGCTCGGCGTCACCAGCTACGGCGACCTGACCTCGTTCGCACAGCAGCAGAGCCGTGCTTCGGCCTTCCTGCTGTCGATCGACGACGAGGAATTCGGCGGCGGCAGCAAGGAGGAGACCGAGGCCGCGCTGAAGAACCTGCGTGCCTTCGTCGAGGAAATCCGTTTCCGCAATGCCGACATCCCGATCTATCTGTACGGCGAGACGCGCACTTCGCGCCATATCCCGAACGACATCCTGCGCGAGCTGCACGGCTTCATCCATATGCATGAGGATACGCCCGAGTTCGTGGCGCGCCACATCATCCGCGAGGCCAAGAGCTACCTCGATTCGCTGGCGCCGCCGTTCTTCCGTGCGCTGACCCATTATGCGCAGGACGGCTCCTATTCCTGGCACTGCCCTGGCCATTCGGGCGGTGTGGCCTTCCTGAAGTCGCCGGTGGGCCAGATGTTCCATCAGTTTTTCGGCGAGAACATGCTGCGTGCCGACGTGTGCAACGCGGTGGACGAGCTCGGCCAGCTGCTTGACCACACCGGACCGGTGGCGGCGTCCGAGCGCAACGCCGCGCGCATTTTTAATTCCGATCACCTGTTCTTCGTCACCAACGGCACCTCGACCTCGAACAAGATCGTGTGGCATTCGACGGTGGCGCCGGACGACATCGTGGTGGTGGACCGCAACTGTCACAAGTCGATCCTGCATGCGATCATGATGACTGGTGCGGTACCGGTGTTCCTGACGCCGACGCGCAATCACTACGGCATCATCGGACCGATCCCGAAGGTCGAGTTCGAGATGGCGAACATCCAGAAGAAGATCGATGCCAATCCGTTCATCAAGGACAAAAAGAAAAAACCGCGCATCCTGACCATCACCCAGAGCACCTACGACGGCGTGGTGTACAACGTGGAAACGCTGAAGCAGATGCTCGACGGCAAGATCGATACGCTGCATTTCGACGAGGCCTGGTTGCCGCACGCGGCGTTCCACGATTTCTACAAGGACATGCATGCGATCGGCCGCGAACGGCCGCGCGCCGAGCAGTCGATGATCTTCGCCACGCAATCGACGCACAAGCTGCTGGCCGGCCTGTCCCAGGCATCGCAGATCCTGGTGCGCGAACCGAAGTCGCGCAAACTCAACAGCCACGTGTTCAACGAGGCTTACCTGATGCATACCTCGACCAGCCCGCAATATTCGATCATCGCCTCGTGCGACGTGGCGGCGGCGATGATGGAGCCGCCGGGCGGCACTGCGCTGGTGGAGGAGTCCATCCTGGAGGCGCTCGATTTCCGTCGCGCGATGCGCAAAGTGGAACAGGAGTTCGGCAAGGACTGGTGGTTCAAGGTGTGGGGGCCGGAAAACATCGCCGAGGAAGGTGTCGGTTCGCGCGAGGACTGGATGCTGCACGCCAGGGACAAGTGGCACGGCTTCGGCAAACTGGCCGAAGGCTTCAACATGCTGGACCCGATCAAGGCCACCATCATCACGCCGGGGCTCAATCTCAACGGAAATTTCGACGACAGCGGCATTCCGGCAGCGATGGTGACCAAGTACCTTGCCGAGCACGGGGTGATCGTGGAGAAGTGCGGCCTGTATTCGTTCTTCATCATGTTCACCATCGGCATCACCAAGGGCCGCTGGAACACGCTGCTCACCGCGCTGCAGCAGTTCAAGGACGATTACGACAAGAATGCGCCGCTGTGGCGCATCCTGCCCGAGTTTGCCGCCGCGCACCCGAAATACGAGCGCACCGGCCTGCGCGACCTGTGCCAGCAGATTCACGATGCCTACAAGAAGCATGACGTGGCGAAGATGACCACCGAGATGTACCTGTCGGACATGCAGCCGGCGATGAAGCCGTCCGATGCGTTCGCCAGGATGGCGCACGACGAGATCGAGCGCGTCGAGATCGACGACCTCGAGGGACGCATCACAGCAGTGCTGCTGACGCCCTATCCGCCGGGCATTCCGCTGCTGATCCCGGGCGAGCGCTTCAACAAGACCATCGTTGACTACCTGAAGTTTGCACGCGAGTTCAACCAGCGCTTCCCGGGCTTCGACACCGACATCCACGGGCTGGTGGCGGAGGAAAACGGCGAGATCAGGTATTACGTGGACTGCGTGCAGCAGGCCTGACATGGCCATGTTGCGCGCCGTCCGCGCCGACATCACCACGCTGGCGGTGGATGCCATCGTCAATGCGGCGAACGAATTGCTGCTTGGCGGCGGCGTGGATGGCGCGATCCACCGCGCGGCGGGTCCGCAGCTGCTGGCCGCATGTCGTACGCTGGGCGGCTGCAATACCGGCGATGCCAGGCTCACCGCGGGCTATGATCTTCCCGCCAGATACGTGATCCACACCGTCGGCCCGGTCTGGCATGGCGGCAGCCATGGCGAGGCGGAGCTGCTTGCCTCCTGCTACCGCCGTTCGCTCGAGGTGGCCGATGAACATGATGTGCATTCCATCGCGTTTCCTGCGATCAGCACCGGCGCCTACGGCTATCCCGTCGAGCAGGCGGCAGCGGTGGCGGTGTACACCGTACGCGAGGTGCTGCCGCAGACGGCCATCGAAGAGGTGATCTTCTGCTGCTTCTCCGGACGCGATCTCGAGATTTACCGCACAT
>Ga0078972_1017207_pt1 | contig 10444 bp, 6 predicted proteins | sample YelNatPaOPGAMG01_FD_67568 | JGI IMG/M metagenome (GOLD analysis project Ga0078972, IMG submission 67568) | Hot spring thermophilic microbial communities from Obsidian Pool, Yellowstone National Park, USA - OP-RAMG-01 (SPADES assembly) (version 2) | ecosystem: Environmental > Aquatic > Thermal...
AGAGGAAAACAGCGGAGAAAAGGGCCGGGGCGGCTTCAAGAATCGTGGCTAACGTGTACGCTGAAAATGGGTTAGAGGGGGTAATGGGGGGGGGGGGAAGCGTGGGGGCGGGGATCTCAGCCATGGCTATGAAAGCTCTTCCCTTTGGTGTTCCAAAGCTCTGCGTCACCACCATTCAGAACACAGCGCCCCTAGTCGGGTGGAAGGACATAGCCGTGCTCTACCCTGTAACAGACCTGTCAAACGGGGAGTGTTTAAACCGATTCGAGCAGGTTGTCCTCAGCAACGCGGCGGGAGCCATGATGGGAATGGTGGAGAGTCCTAGGCCGAAAACGGATTCCGATAAACCGCTGGTCCTCGCCTCCATGTTCGGCTCCACCACGCCCTGCGTGACCCATGCGAAGAAGATCCTGGAGAACCATGGATATGAAGTAGTGGTTTTCCACGCCCAAGGCTCAGGTGGAAGAGCCATGGAAGAGTTCATCTCCACGGAGAAGGTGAGCGGCGTCTTGGACATCACCACCCACGAGCTTGTGGATGAAATCGCGGGAGGAGCCCTCTCAGCCGGCCCGGAGAGGTTGGAGGCCGCGGGGAGAGCTGACGTGCCCCAAATCATATGTCCCGGAGCCTTGGACATCATCGTATTCTTCGGATTCTCCGCCATACCACACCGGTATAGGCGACGGCGATTCTATCAACACGCCCCCCACATAGTGAACATGAGGGCTTCAACCAGGGAAATGATCCTCCTAGCGAGGATCATGGCTGAGAAACTCAACAAGGCTAAAGGCCCAACAACCATCGCCATACCCATGAGGGGATGGAGTGAACACGATGTCGAGGGCGGGGTAACCTGCGTGAACTTTAAAGGCGAACCGTTAAAGAAGCGTTGGTTCGACCCCGCTTCAGAAAACGCCTTCACGAACACCCTTGAAAGAAGGTTGGATAAGTCTAATCCCAACCTCAAGTTGATCAAGGTCGACGCGCACATCAACGACCCTGTCTTCGCGTCCACAATCGCCCGAGAAATAATCGACCTCATCGAAGCCAGCCAGGGAAGCGCTCACGTTACGTCTCGCTAAGCCTTAACCAGTGTGAAAACCTTCCTCATCCATCCAACGAAGGGGTTAGGGGAGGGGAGTGAGAATGTATCCTAAACGTAGTTGAAGGCTAGGAAGGGTTTAGTCGCTGTCCGCTTCGACGTCGAGGCTTTAACGGCTTAGGGGGCTTCAGGAGGCCACCACGTCATATGGGTTTTAAGCTCTTCAGGGATGGGTACGATTTTCCACTTTTCTAGGGCTCTTCTTAACTCAACGCTCTCCTTAGCCGCGTCTTCTAGTTTAACCCCTCGCAGGATGGCGTTCAACGCCTCCCTCGCTGCTTTCGCTCCCGCCTTCGTTCCATCTGGGTGTCCGTGGATGCCTCCGCCCATGTTGACGGTGAGGTCGAGGCCGAGGAAGGCGATGTTCCAATGTAGGTTTCCGGGGTGAACCCCTCCCGAGGCCACGGGCATAACGGGTTTTAGGTGGAGCCAGTTTCTCTTCAACGCTCGATTGATGGCTTGGGCCTCGGTGATGGAGCCGTGCATTTTTCCAGCCGCAGTTCCGGTGTGCAGTTGGTCTCCTCCCGCGATCCTCACCAACTTGGACAACGCCAGCACGGTCATTCCATGAGTTCGACTTCGGGTGAAGGCTGCGTGGCCCGCCCTATGGCAGTGGACGGGCAGTTTGATGGAGGGATCCTCGGCTAAGGCTTGAACAGCCGACAACCCAGCCCAGACGAAGTCAACCATCAGTAAAACGCCTTTCCCAGCGTTTTTCTGAACCTTCTCCGCGACCTCGAGGATTTTATGCGCTGGGCTTGTAATGTTCAACGCGTACAGTGACTGTCGCCCCGTTTCCTCTCTAGCGGTGTCCAACGCCTCCGAGCACACGACCACCCTATCCTCCAACCTGTTGTAAGGAGGGTTGACGAGGAGCTCATCGTCCTTGATGAAGTCGCATCCACCTGAAGCGGCCTCGTAAACGATTTTCGCGTGGATTTTACAGTCGACGCCGAAGTTTGGTTTCACGATTGTTCCAAGATGCGGCCTCCTGTCAACGTCCGTGCCCACGATTTTTCTGACGCCTTCTAACCCGAACTTTGGACCTTTAAACGCCTTCAACCAGTTTTTCGGCAGGTGGAAATCCAGCAACCTGATGTTTTTGAAGTCAGCCATACCGTAGATGTTGCCGGCGACGCAGGAGAGTAGGTTCGGTAAGCCGCCAACCTCCGGGTCGTAGTTTTCAGCTGGAAACGCTATGTCGGCGATGGCGGCGTTGGGGTTATCCGGCGAAGGAAATAACCTGAACACCTTCCCACCGTATTTTCGCCTAACCTCAGGTGTTTCATATTCCACAGGGGTCCATGTGCCCGTGCTCTGCTCGGCGGCTATGTGCTCAGCGGCCACTTGAAGCGAAGTGCCTTCCTTCACCTCGTAGTAGAAGGTGGCGATGATGTTGTTTTCAACGTCAAGGCCCAGGGACTCGAAGGTGTCTACAAGCCTCGCTTCCTCTGTGAAATGCCATATTGTTTCGGTTACAGCCTTTTCCATAAAGGGCGCCTCAACGTTGAAGTAGGTTAAACGCATTTATAAAACTCATGTCTTATGGTCGGTTGGGTTGAGGAGGTTTAACGGGGAAGTCCTATGGGCAGCGTGAAGGACCTACAGGTTTTAGAGGAGCCTCGGGAGGATAGGCTGGGTTTGGGAAGGTTTGTTTTCTCGGATCGATACTCGGTTTTCGACTGGGGGGAAATGCCTGACCTCATACCCTTTAAAGGCGCCTCGCTTTGCTTAATCTCCGCTTACTTCTTCCAGAGAATGGAAGGATTATGCAACACGCATTACCTTGGCGTTGTCGAGGGAAACCGGGCGAAGACGTTAGACGAGTTGGGGGCTCCTACCAATGTGATGGAGATAAGGCTGGTTAGGGTGTTGAGGCCTCGGCTGAGGAATGGGGGACTTGACTACACGGTTTTTAAGGAGGAGAGGTCAAACTTCCTGATCCCCCTTGAGATAATATATAGGAACAGTCTCCCTCCAGGTTCAAGCGTCTTTAAGAGGCTTCAGAGAGGTGAAGTAACCTATCGGGATCTAGGCTTGAACAGCTATCCGAAGCCTGGTTGTAGACTTGAGAAACCTATTGTGGATGTGAGTACGAAGTTGGAGGATCCGGATAGGTACTTGACGTGGGATGAGGCTCGGAAAATCGCTTCGCTCACCGTCGAGGAGGTGGAGGAGATTCGGAGGCTGACGTTAAAGGTCAACTCGTTAATCACAAAGGAGGTTTTAAAGGCAGGGCTTTCCAACGAAGACGGGAAGATAGAGTTGGCCTTCGACTTGAATCGAAACATCATGGTCGTCGACGCCGTGGGAACCCCGGATGAATGTCGATTCATGTTGAACGGGTTCCACGTAAGCAAAGAGGCGGCGAGGGAGTTTTACAGGAAAACGGAGTGGTTTAAGGAGGTTGAAAAGGCCAAGAAGGCTTTAAAGGCGGGGGGTCGAGGAGACTGGAGATGTCAGGTAAGGTTGAAGCCTCCTACCCTCGACTCCGATGTGAAAAGGTTGATTTCCAACCTATACGCGGCGTGCGCTAACGAGATCACAGGTAGAAGATGGTTCGACGTCCCCAAGCTGAGGGATGTGGTCAAAGAGTATAGGTCGATGGTAGAGGGGCATTGAAGGCTGTTCTAGCTTTGGAGGACGGCACCATCGTTGAGGGGAAAGGTTTCGGCGTTGAAGGCCTCGCTGAAGGCGAATTGGTCTTCAACACCTCCATGACAGGTTACGTGGAGGCCTTAACGGATCCCTCCTACGCGGGGCAAATCCTCATGATGACCTATCCCCTCATCGGCAACTACGGCGTCGCGGAAAGAGACTATGAAAGCGACCGGATACACGTGGAAGGCTTGGTTCTCAGGGAGCTGTGCCGAACACCTAGCAACTGGAGGTCTGAGAAGACGTTGGAGCGTTTCTTAGAGGAATACGGTGTTCCAGGAGTGGAAGGCGTTGACACGAGGATGCTTACGAAGAAGGTGAGGGTGTATGGGGCCATGAAGGCTGTTTTAGCGGTGTTTGAAGACGAGTCCAAGCTGAATAGGGTGGAGCTGGCTATGAGGGCAAAGGCTCAGCCCCATATATCAGAGGTCGACTTGGTCCCAAAAGTCTCCGTAAAAAACCTTACCCACATCCATGTGGGCGGTGAACATGACGTTGTCCTACTGGACTGCGGTGTTAAAAGAAGCATCCTACACCATCTCACCCTCCGTGGGGTAAACCTCCACATCGCTCCCTTCAACTATCCTCCTGAGAAAATTTTGAATTTGAACCCAGATGGGGTGTTTGTTTCCAACGGGCCCGGCGACCCCGTGAGAGTTTGGGAAACTGTGAAAACCATTAGGAAGCTGGCTGGGAAAATTCCCTTAGCCGGCATCTGTTTGGGGCATCAGCTCACCTGTCTAGCTCTGGGGGCGAAAACCTTCAAGCTAAAGTTTGGGCATAGAGGCTCCAACCAGCCTGTCAAGGACCTTGAATCGGGCAGGGTGTTCATTTCCAGCCAGAACCATGGATTCGCGGTCGACGGGGAATCCCTCACGGGAACGGGGTTGAAGGTGACGCAGGTTAACTTGAACGACCGCACCGTCGAGGGGGTGAGGCATAGGGAGCTTCCCATACTCTGCGTTCAATATCATCCTGAGGCGGGTCCAGGACCCCATGACACCCACTTTTTCTTCGACGAGTTTCTGAGGATGCTGGAGGATTAACCATGCCTAGGAGAGTGGACGTTGAAAAGATTCTGATCATAGGTTCAGGGCCCATCATCATAGGACAAGCCGCTGAATTCGACTACTCGGGCAGCCAAGCCTGTAAGGCGTTAAAAGAGGAAGGGTACACAGTTGTCCTCGTAAACTCGAACCCTGCCACCATCATGACGGATCCTGATATGGCTGATAAAACCTACATCGAGCCTCTCACAGCCCCAGTGTTGGAGAAGATCATTGAAAGGGAGAAGCCTGACGCGTTGCTCCCCACCCTCGGCGGACAGGTAGGGTTAAACCTAGCGGTGGAGCTGTCTGAGAAAGGGATCCTCAGCCGCCACGGCGTGGAGTTGATAGGAGCCAAACTGGAGGCCATTAAGAAGGCTGAAGACCGGGAGCTTTTCAAGAAATCGATGCAGAGGATTGGAGTTGAAACCCCTCGAAGCGACGTGGCCCGATCCGTGGAGGAGGCTTTCGAAATCGCAGGTGTCCTCGGATACCCGGTGATCGTTCGACCAGCCTTCACCCTAGGGGGAACCGGTGGGGGAGTAGCCTACAACAAGGAGGAGTTGAAGATGATCGTCGACAGGGGTTTGAAGGCCAGCATGATAAGGCAGGTGCTCGTCGAGGAAAACGTTATCGGATGGAAGGAGTATGAGCTGGAGGTCATGAGAGACCTAGCTGACAACGTGGTGATCATATGTCCAATTGAAAACATGGATCCCATGGGCGTCCACACCGGTGACAGCATAACCGTCGCCCCGGCTCAAACCCTAAGCGACGAAGAGTATCAAACGCTCAGAGACGCCGCCATCAGGATCATCAGGGAAATAGGCGTGGAAACAGGGGGCTCCAACATACAGTTCGCGGTGGAGCCGAAAACAGGGAGGTTCGTGGCCATAGAGATGAACCCCAGGGTTTCCCGTTCATCCGCCCTCGCCTCCAAGGCGACAGGCTTCCCCATAGCCAAAATCGCGGCGAAGCTCGCCGTCGGATACACATTGGACGAAATCCCAAACGACATCACGAAGGAAACCCTAGCCTCCTTCGAGCCGACAATAGACTACGTCGTGGTCAAGGTTCCCAGGTTCACCTTCGAAAAATTCCCCACAGCGGATCAAACTTTAACCACGCAGATGAAATCTGTAGGGGAGGTGAATGGCCATAGGCAGAACTTTCGAGGAAGCTTTGCAGAAGGCGTTAAGATCCTTGGAGATCGGCCGCTATGGGTTGGGATCCGATGGAAAGGATGGAAAGCCAAGCCTTGAAGACATAATTGGGAAGCTGAAAACCCCCAGCCATCACAGAATATTCTACATTCACCACGCTTTTAAAAGGGGCTTCACCACCCAAGAGGTGGCGGAGCTCACGAAAATCGACCCATGGTTCCTAGAGAAAATTAAGGTAATCGTGGAGTTAGAGGAGAAGCTGCGACGCCACAATCCACCCAACGTTCCGAGAAGCCTACTTAAGGAGGCAAAGGCTCGAGGATTCTCCGACAGGCAGCTGGCGCACATATGGGGTATCAGCGAGGAGGAAGTGAGAAGGTTGAGGAAAAGCGTGGGCCTCCGCCCAGCCTATAAAATGGTAGACACCTGCGCCGCAGAATTCGAGGCGAAAACCCCATACTTCTACTCAACCTACGAGGAGGAGAATGAGGCCTTACGAACCGAGAAACGGAAAGCTGTGATCGTCGGCTCAGGCCCCAACAGGATAGGGCAGGGAATAGAGTTCGACTACTGTTGTGTTCAAGGCGTCTTCTCCCTCAGGGAGGAGGGGTTTGAAACGATCATGGTGAACTGTAACCCTGAAACCGTTTCCACGGACTATGACACGTCGGATAGACTGTACTTCGAGCCCATCACATTCGAGGATGTGATGAACATCGTTGAAAACGAGAACCCTGATGGCGTCGTGTTACAGCTGGGTGGACAGACACCGCTGAACATCTCAGGTCAACTCGCCGGAAAGGTGAAGATCCTCGGAACGTCTCCAGACTCCATAGACGTAGCTGAAGATAGACGGAGGTTCGCTAGCCTGTTGGAGGAATTGGGTATCCCCCAACCTGAAAACGGCGTCGCCTATAACGTTGAAGACGCGAAGAAAATCGCGGGGAAACTTGGATACCCGGTGCTTGTCAGGCCATCCTACGTCCTCGGGGGGAGGGGTATGGAAATCGTGTACGGTGAGGATGAGTTGGTGAAATACGTTGAGGAAGCCGCTGAAATCTCACCGAACAAGCCCATTTTAATAGACAAGTTTCTGGAAGACGCTGTAGAGGTGGAGGTGGACGCCGTGTGCGATGGAGAAGATGTGTTGATAGGAGGTGTCATGGAGCACATAGAGGCAGCGGGTGTGCATTCAGGGGACTCAGCGTGCATGCTTCCCCCACTCAGCTTGAACGATGAAACCATCGAGAAGGTTAAGGAATACACGAGGAGAATAGCTCTCTCCCTGGGAGTGGTTGGGTTAATAAACATCCAATACGCTGTAAAGGACCAGGTCGTATATGTTCTCGAAGCGAACCTGAGGGCTTCAAGAACAGTTCCATACGTAAGCAAGGCTACTGGAATACCCTTAGCGAAAATCGCGGCGAAGCTTATGGTGGGGAAGAAGCTTAAAGAGTTAGGTTTAAGGGAGAGGTTAAACCTCAACCATGTAGCCGTCAAGGAGGCTGTCTTCCCCTTCAACAAGCTACCTGGCGTCGACCCAGCCCTAGGACCTGAAATGAGGTCTACAGGAGAGGTGATGGGCCTAGACCACGACTTCGGCCTAGCCTACTATAAAGCTCAACTCGCCGCGAGCATGCCCCTACCCCACATGGGAAGGGTGCTCATCAGCGTGAAAGACAGGGATAAGCCGAAAATCGTAGATGTCGCCAGAAGATTTAAAAGCCTAGGGTTTGAACTCTACGCGACGCGTGGAACCGCTGAATACTTGAAGCGGAAAGGGGTGCCCGTAAAAACTGTGTTAAAGGTCAGCGAAGGAAGGCCGAACGTCGTGGACGCCGTGATCAACGGCGACCTCGACTTGATCATCAACACCCCCACAGGGAAAGGACCTAAAACAGACGACTACCATATTAGGAGAGCCGCCGTGGACTACAGCGTACCATACATCACCACCATACCCGGCGCCTTAGCCGCCCTCAGGGGAATAGAAGCGGCAAGAACGGGCAAGATAACGATTAAACCCATTCAAGAATATCATAAAGAGCTTGAAGAAGGCGTCGTAGCTATGGCTCAGTTAACCGCTTCAATGGAAGATGGAGAGCCTTCAATCACCTCGGCGGATCAGCGAATCGTCGACGCTTCTGAGCAGACCCCAACAGACATACAACGCGTTCCTCTTAAAAATAACTCATGATCCATCGCGACCGAACATGTGAAGTGACGTGAAGTAGAGTGGTATGGTTGGTCGATCCGCTAGGCGACGTGAAGAAAACGGTGGTTTACAAGGTTAACCCTCTTCGACCTGAACGTAGCGTAATCCAAGCGGCGGCGAAGGTGATTAGAATGGGGGGAATTGTGGCCTTCCCCACTGAAACGGTTTACGGTTTAGGAGCGAACGCTCTAGACCCTGAAGCGGTGAAGAAGGTTTACGAGGTTAAGCGTCGTCCAGCCGATAACCCTACGATCGTTCACGTAGCCGATAAAATGGAGGCGCGGCGGCTGGCCGCTGAGATCCCTGAAAAAGGCTATGAGTTAATGGAAAGGTTCTGGCCAGGACCCTTAACCTTGGTGCTGAAAAAATCTGAGATTGTTCCATCGATCACCGTCGCGGGATTGGACACGGTGGCTGTGCGCATGCCAAACCATAGGGTCGCTTTGATGTTAATCGAGGAAGCTGGGGTGCCCGTGGCCGCGCCCAGCGCGAACCTCGCTGGGAAACCCAGCCCCACCCTCGCCGAGCACGTGATCCGGGACCTAGACGGTAGAATAGACATGGTGCTCGACGGTGGTCCTACTGAAATCGGGGTGGAATCTACAGTCCTAGACTTAACAACCCCTCAACCAACGGTGCTGAGGCCGGGAGGCGTAACCCTAGAAGAGTTAAGAAGGGTTTTAGGAGAAGTCCAGTTACATCCCGCCGCCACGGCCCGGGAGGAGATCAACCTCGAGACGGCGCGATCACCCGGGATGAAGCATAAACACTACGCGCCCAACGCAGAAATGATCCTCGTCGAAGGTGAAAGGCGTGATAGGGTCAAGGAGAGGATTCGTGAGCTCGTCGAGGAGTACATGGGTAAAGGGTTAAAGGTAGGCGTCTTGGTCGCCGGGGAATGGGAGCCAAATGTCGGGCATGAAATTAAGGTTCTCGGCCCAGAAGAAGACTTGAAAACCATCGCGAAAAACCTGTTCAAAGCCCTTCGAGAGCTAGACGAGAAAAAAGTAGACGTCATCATCGCCGGAGAGGTAACCGCTACTGGGTTAGGGGTAGCTGTGATGAATAGGTTGAGAAAAGCCTCAGGGCATAGAATATTAAAAGTCTAACATAACGCTAGGGCGGTTTAACCCTCCTACATGTTGGATGGCGCGTAGGCGAGGCCTCTTATATTAATATGAATAATGAAAAGGGGATTCTCATTTGAGAGGTGAGGTTGTTTGAGGAAACTTTATATTTTTTAGAAAGTGAATCTAATCGTTGACGGAGGCTTCTTATTGGATCCACATGCTCTTTCAGGATATGAGGTTCTGGACGAAGCGTTAGGTGGAGGGTTTCCCAAGGGGAGCCTGATATTAGTGGCGGGGGGAGCCGGGAACTGGTAAGACGGTGTTTGCGACTCAGTTCTTGGTGAAGGGAGCGGGTTTAAACGAGCCCGGTGTTTGCGTTAGCTTCGCCGAGCCCAGGGAAACCTACATTGAAAACCTATCGAAGCATTTGAACGTGGATTTGGAGCGATTAGAGGCTGAGGGGAAGCTTAAGATCTTAGATTTGGTGTCGATGAGAGGTGAAGGGGTTTCAGCGTGCTCCGAAGCCATTTTAGAGCAAATGGAGAATTTGAAGGCGCGGAGGCTGGTCATTGACAGCTACAACGCGTTAGCGCAGGGCTTCAAAGACCCCTTGGAGTCGAGGGTGTTGCTTCAAACAGTTTTAAGCAAGCTCATGAAGCGCATGGAGTGCACAACCCTCCTTGTAGAGGAAAAACCCCTTGGCGAGGATAGGATTGGACTCGGCCTAGAGGAGTTCGTGGCCGACGGCGTCCTAATCCTGCGGAGAAGAATCATCGATGGGAGGCTTCTAAGGGAGTTGGAGGTGTTGAAGATGCGAGGATCAAAGCTCTCCAACCCTATACTGCTTTTCACCCTTCAAGGCGGGTTTAAATGCCTCAAACCCTTCTCGGAAAGGTGGTGGCCTCAACCGGTAGGGTTCAAGCCTGGAAGGGTGAAGCCTGGCTTCCTATCCACGGGGATATCGGATTTGGATGACATCTCCGGTGGGGGCATGGCCTTTAGAAGCTATAACCTCCTCGAGGTGGGGTCAACTGTTCCCATAACGATTCTTCGGTTGGTTAGGCCGATGGTCATCCACGCGTTAGCCCAAGGCCACCCTGTTTTCATCCTCCCCTGGCAGGGCATGAGCGCCGCTCAAATCGAGGAAGGGCTGTCCCCATACGTGGGTGTGGAAGCCCTGAACAGGTCGG
>Ga0078972_1017209_pt1 | contig 10443 bp, 10 predicted proteins | sample YelNatPaOPGAMG01_FD_67568 | JGI IMG/M metagenome (GOLD analysis project Ga0078972, IMG submission 67568) | Hot spring thermophilic microbial communities from Obsidian Pool, Yellowstone National Park, USA - OP-RAMG-01 (SPADES assembly) (version 2) | ecosystem: Environmental > Aquatic > Thermal...
ATAAAAGGTGCTACCAAAACCGTTATTAAGTGCAAACCAGTGATATTCTTTGAAGTGCATAATAAAGCAGGAAGATTGGCGGTTAGAGAATTAGAAAACCTCGATTACATAGCAATGGAACGATTTGGAGACATGTATATACTGATATCCTCATAATATTCAAGTATTGAACATGAAAGTAGTGCATGTAACACCTTTCTATGCGCCTGTTGTTGGTGGTGTTGAAGAAGTTGTTATGAAGGTGGCGGAATATTTAGTGTCACGAGGCTATGATGTCTACGTTGTTACCTGTAATAGGCTTAGACATGGAGGTATAGGTTCTCGTCCAAGGTATGAGAATATCAATGGTGTTCACGTGATTAGGCTTAAACCGGACTTTACGTGGTCTCATGGAAGCTATAGCTCAGAACTGCCCATAGTCCTTAGAGAGCTGAAACCTGATATAGTTCATGTTCACGTGTGGAGACATCCACACGTCTTTCAGGTTGCTAAGCTAAAGAGAAGACTAGGTTTCAAAGCGGTATTACACAGTCATGCACCATTCCATAAACTCTCTCAACTAGGTCTTGCAACATGGCTTTATCATCGCTTTGTTGACACCTTTCTAATTAACTATCTTAAGCTTTATGATGTCTACATAGCTTTAACACCTTATGAAGCTGAAAAGGTTGTTCAGCTAGGTTTGGAGAAGAACAAGGTTATTATCATACCAAATGGGGTTAGCGAAGATAGTTGCAGAAAAGATAGTGTGGCTGATAGGGATGAAGGATTAGTGCTTTACCTAGGTAGATTAAGTAGAGCTAAGAATATAGACCTCTTGGTAAAGGCAATGGTGTTTGTATCAAAAGCCGTAAGCAAGGCGTATCTAGTTCTGGCAGGGCCTGATGAAGGTGTGGTGGAAAGCGTCATTGAGTTTGCGAGAAAGAGGAATACTAGGTTACAGTATTTGGGCTTGGTATCAGAAGCTGTAAAGCATGAGCTGTACTTAAAGAGCTATATATATGCATTTCCATCACTTTATGAACCCTTTGGAATTACCCTCCTAGAAGCTGCACAGCATGGTTTACCATCTGTTATAACAGGGTTTGGGGGGCAGCACTACTCTGCTCCACCAAACATTGCCAGTATATGGGCAAAGCCAAATCCTTCACACTATGCACAAGGAATAGTAGAGTTGCTTACAGATAGAAACCTGTGGAGAAAACTGAGTGAAAATGCGATGAAATGGTCTCGGAGCTTTTTATGGGGCAAGATACTTCCAAAATACGAGAAACTATACAACGAACTCGTAATATAGAACAACTTCGGTATATATGAAATTAATCCCTTTGATGAGACTTTTAAGAATAAATGCAGACGATATACTCGCAGTACTAAAGAGCAAAGCTTTATTTAGAAACTGGTACATAATTCCATTACTCTACATGTTCTGCAAAGTGTTAAAACTAGACCTGCTAGAATGTAAAGTGAGGGTTGTGTGTAAAAGAGGAAGAAGCTCAATAGTACCTTTAGAAATATGGGGTCAAGTAATACGTGGCTATTATTACGGCTTTATTCAAAGTATCGCCTGCTCTGAGAACTTCATAATAGCTGACGATGTAAAAATAAATTTCTGTAAGTCAAAAGAAACCATAAATATAGGTATAGCAAGATTCAAAGAGCTATGTTATCCAATATTGAATACTTTCATAACAAATATTTACGGCTTACTCAATGTTAGAAATAAAATAGTCATCGATGTAGGTGCTTATATTGGTGACTCAGCCATATATTTCGCTTTAAGGGGGGCTAAGAAAGTTATAGCCATAGAACCTCATCCGTTAGCATTTAAGGAGATGCTTGAAAATATTAAACTTAATAATTTAGAAAAAGTAATAGCTCCGATAAATGCAGGTCTTGCCAGTAGATCTGGGGGTATATGTATTAAAAATGTTAATGTTGAGGAGACCGAGAGTACTTATCATAGTCCTGGCGCATGTGATACAAATGTACCTGCAATAACCTTAAGTGAAGTTATTAGTAAGTATGGCGTTGCAGGCGATTTATTTGTTTTAAAGATGGATTGTGAGGGTTGCGAATATGACGTTATACTCAATGAGTATGAGCACATAAAGTTATTTGAAGAACTAGTTGTAGAATATCACGGTTCTTTAGAAAATATATTAAATATGTTAAGAAAGGATTTCAATTGTCTTAATATAAAAAGATATAATCTACTATATTGCAGGAGGAGGCATGGAGATCTTGCCTTGTAAGAGAATAGTGTTTATAGCTAATGATTAAGAAAGATCCTTTTCAAATACCATATGAATTAGCACAGTTAGGTTTCAATGTAACAGTAGTTACATCTTATGATAGTATCAACGTACCTGGCTGTCAAATGCAAAAAATATTAAAAAGAATGATAATGTCAAACATAATAAAATCTTTATCCTTACCTACTTACATAACCAATATTTTACTTACCATTACCTCAGTTTACAATGTTGTAAGGACGCTAAGCTTAATTTCTCGCATGAGCACCGATATTGTGCTGACTTATTACTATCCGCTATACATAGTATTGCTAGGCATTTTAAAGATAAAAAGTAACTATAAGATTATTTGCAAAATGGATTGCGATGGCATAATAAGAGGTTCAACGATTAAGAGGTTACTTAGAAAGATAGGACTTTATATTACATTAAGGTTTTGTGATGCCATAATTATTGAGAGTTACGAGGCTTTTCTTAATGTGTATAAAGAGATCCCTCATTATGTTAATAAAACATATGTTATTTGGAATGGTTATGACGATAGATTAATAAGATATTGTGCTGATAATAAAGATAGGAAGAAACAGATCTTATGTGTTTCGAGAATCGTCCCTGTTAAAGGTATACACGACCTTATTATAGCTTTTCATAGAGTTATAAAGAAGTTTAATAATTGGAGACTAATAATAGTCGGTCCCATATACGATACACAGTACTTTAAGTATTTACTAACGCTAATTAAAAAATTAAAACTCGAAAAACACGTAACATTTCAAGGCTTAATAAGCGATGAACATCTGGCTCGTTTATATTCTGAGTCATCAATATTTGTATTACCATCTTATTTAGAAGGCTTCAGCATAGCCAGGGTCGAGGCCATGGCTTGCGGTTTGCCTGTTATTACGACGGCTACCGGCGGTTCAGAAATAGTTAAAGGTGCTGGTTTTATAGTAAGGCCCAGAGATATTAATAATCTAGCTGAAGCTCTTGAGAAACTAATTGGAGATAATGCATTACGTAACGATCTAAGTATGAAAGCAATTATGCGCGCTAAAGAATTAACCTGGAAAAAAATAGTCGAAAAGTATGTTAAAATAATAGAAAGGTTATGCTCGGCTTGATCATATTATGACTCAACATTAATCAAGGCAACGTTGATGTGTGTTTTAATGAAGATAGTTCATATATATCATCATTACTACCCTGTTATCGGAGGTCTGGAGAGAGCTGTTCAAAGCCTCGCAGAAGAGCTTGCTAAGATGGGTCACGAAGCACATGTAATCACGAGTAGGTTTGGTGCTGAGAATAGGCCAAAGGAAGAGGTTATAAACGGGGTCTATGTTCATAGGGTAAAGACTTTAAGGCCTCACTTTCCTGACCTCGCATACCCCTTGGAATATGCGGAGAAGGTTGTTAGGAATGCCGATATTGTTCATGGTCACAGCCAAAACAGTTTATTCACAGTTAAAGTTATTGAAAAAGCTAAGAAGCTGGGGATCAAGACAGTCATGTACTTCATGGCGATTGATGCTCTCTATGACCATCCAAACTCTTTGGTTAGATTCATAGGGCCTTACTATGCTAAATACGTGCTTAAGAAAGCTATTGCGTTATCTAATATCAAGCTTGTTAAGAGTTTTCGGGATCTCGAGATTTTGAGTAATAGGTATGGAGTTGAAGCTTTTTATGTGCCTGATGGTGTTAGTGAGGAAATTGTTAATGCTCCTAACATGGCTGAGGAGTTTAGAGAGAGGTATGGAATTCGAGAACCCTTCATTGTACATATTGGTAGATTACATAGGTTGAAGGGTGTTGACGTATTGATTAAGGCTATGAGCATAGCAGTGAAGGAGTACTCAAGGCTTAGAGCAGTTATTATAGGACCTGGGGATCCGAAGCCCTACAAAGAACTTGCGCGAAGATTAGGGATAGAGAGCAATGTTGTATTTCTTGGGCACGTAGATGAGAAGACAAAGATAGGAGCGCTAGACGCTTCAATAGCATTAGTGCTGCCAAGCATATGCAGTTATGTCGAGGTATTCTCAATAGTAATATCAGAGGCGTGGGCAAGAAACAAACCAGTAATAGCAACAACAGTAGGAGAAATACCATACAGGGTCAAGCACATGATAAACGGATTGCTAGTCCCACCTAAGGATCATAAAGCATTAGCTGAAGCAATGATAACGCTACTGCAAAATAAGGAACTTGTTACTAGGTTAGGTGCTGAAGGCAGGAAAGAGGTTATGACATGGAGTGAGGTAGCAGCAAAAATGCTAGAAATATATAAGAGAAAGCTTTCATAAAGGAGAGATGAGCGATGCATGCACCTACAATTAACGGGGCACGTTTCATAGGCAACCATACTGTTGATAGACCTGTTGACAAAGGCTACAAGACTAGAGTAATTGATAGTCTGAATAGTCGAAATAGTTGCAGAGCCAAGAATCTTGAGACATATTGATTTAAATGTTATGGAGCTTATAATCGGTGATCTAGTACATGAATAGATTTCAATTCTTTACAATCCATACATTAAGTGGGAAGATAATTCTTGAACTTAAAGAGATGCTTGAAAAATATAACAGAACAACGCGGGAAGTATTTATGTCAATTCGAGGAAAATTGCGACCTATGCATTTTCGAGGTATGCCATTGGTAACGATATGTATACCAACAAGAAACGAAGAGCGTTTCATAGGACAAGCTCTTCATGCCATTCAGAAAGTAAATCTTTATCCTAATGCTGAAATCATAGTAGTCGATTCAGAGTCTACCGATAAAACTGTAGAGATAGCTAAAAGGTATGGTGCTAAAATAATAAATCTCGAATATAAAATACCTCCTAAAATTGGTATGCCTAGGCATGTATGTTCACTTGAAGCGAAAGGTGAAATAATTGTACAAATCGATGCAGACACTGTGATAACCCCTTTTGCAATTCCACGAGCTGTGATATACTTAACGCAGAACGATATAGGTATTTACCATACTTCCCATTACTATTATGATGGAGATCTATTGTTAAACTTAATAGCACATTATTACAATAAATACTTTAGAAAACCCCATAACACAACAGGTCATTTTATAGTATATACCAAGACATTATACAATTACGTACAGTTTGACCCAAATATAACTTTAGGAGAAGATTACGATTTTGGCGAGCGTGCGTTTAAAAAAAATCGGCGATAAAATTTTTAGATTTGATAAGGAGATTGCCGTCCTAGTAAGTAGTAGAGGGTATAAGCGTAGGGGTTTGCTCACAAACTTTGACTATGTATTTCGAGAAGTATGAAAATAAGCTAAGCAGGCTAGGAAAACCTTAGCTTGGGTAAATAAGGAAGCCTCTACAGGAGGAATCATTTATGTATAAGCCGTTTATAAGTATCATAGTTACAGCATATAACAGAAGGAAGTACATTAGACAAGCTATTCAAAGTGTTATTAATTCCACAGTGTCGAGGGATAGTTATGAACTTATTGTGGTTAAGAACTTTAGGGACGAGTTTGTGGATAGCACCGTTGAGAAACTGAGTGGTAAAAGTATTCTAGCAGACGTAGCCTCGATAGGTGCGAAGATTTCAATAGGTATAAGGATGGCAAGAGGCGATGTTGTAACGTTTCTTGAGGATGATGACATGTACTCTCCGGTAAGATTAGAAATTTTAACAGACGTATTTCGAAGAGACCCCTCGCTAATATACTACCATAATAACGTCCTTGTAATAGATGAGTCAAATAGATTTGTATACGACAGTATTGTTGAGAGAACTAATATTCTAAGAGAAGTTATAGCTAGAGACAATGAGGAAAAAATCAATGCATTTGAGCTACATAAGTGGTACCTGGGTCTTAGACTCAGCTCTATGGCTGTTAGGAGAGGCTTCATATGTAGGTGGGCGGGTGTTATTAAGCTTTTCCCGGATCTTGTAGATGTTTTGATATACTTGCTTGCATTGGTTAGTGAGGGAACAGCGTTACACGACCCTAGAAGGCTGACTTACTATAGAGTTTCTGAAGCTAGCGCTAGTAGTGTTAGGTTCGTTGAAGATTCTTTAAATCGCTTTATCAAAGCCGTCAGAAATGCGATAAGACATACCCTTGCTAGGCACATGCTTATCACTCTAGCCAAGTACTTAGGACTCGGTAACTATGTTGGCTACGATGAAGCGACAGTGATTGGATGTATCTACGGGAACTGTGGTAGATCTCTCGCACACGTCATAGTAAATCTAGAGAACTATAAAACAATAACGTGTCTCGGTGCAACCATACTAGGAGTGACGTATTTGCTTAACCCCACACTTGCTAAAAGATTTGTTTACCTATACTACACGAGGTTGTTTAACCTATGGGGATTAAGGTTCTAATGCTTCTCGGATACTATGAGCCTGGAGGGTTCAAAACCGTTGTTGATAGCTTAAATAAATATTTAAGCATGTATGACGTTAATGTAACTGTCGCCGCTAGAGTTATAAGGGTTGAGCCTCCTAAACACGTTAACCTCATTGAATTAAAGCCGGAGGAGGTACCCCACGAGAGCAGATACTACGATGTTATCCACATACACACCTCATACCCATACACCAAGATAGCTATCAAGCAAGGCCTTCATAATATTGTCTTCACTTGGCATGGATATGCTCCAACTATTTACGTACCTGGCATTAGGAATAAGCTCATAAATATAGCATTGAGATTCGCCTATAGGAGGATCTTACCGAAAATTCTCTTTATAACAGCAGTTTCCAATTATGCAAATATGCAACTACGTAAGTTAATCGGGATATCAGGTAAGGTAGTGCCAAACGGTGTTGACTTAGAGCTTTTTAAGCCTTGCCATAAGAGAGAACACAGAGAGCGATCTGAACACTATCCTGTAATATTGAACTTAACAGCATATAATAACCTCAAGGGTAAAGACCTCCTTATTAAAAGCTTTAAAGTAATAAAACGTAAGTATCCAAAAGCAACTTTAATAGCAACAGGTTTAGATTATAATTCATTTTCTAAAGATATAATAAGAATGGACTATATACAATACAATAAGGTCCCTCAACTGTATTGCAGTGCCGATTTTTACTTGTTAACATCAAAGCATGAAAGTTTTGGTCTACCCATTATTGAAGCTTTTGCTACTGGGACACCCGTTATAGCTTATGATAAAAATGATGCTAGGCGGGAGCATATAAATAATTCTAGTGCTGGTTTGCTCTTCAGAGATACCAGGACTTTGATTCAAGCTGTTGACGAGGTTCTAAATAATTGGGAGAGCTACTCTATGAGGGGGGTAGAGTATGCTAGGAAGTTTGATTGGAGGACTATAGCTAAGGAGTATGTCGATATATACAGGAAAGTCATTGAAGGCGGGGAGAACCTTGAGCAGAAAATTGATAGTAGATAGCTTATCAGTACTCCTAGCAACATCTCTGCTTACATGGTCTTTTACCTCATTAGAAAGCATGCATATTAACGTGATTACTCAAAGCCCGTTTTTTCTATATGACAATGTAGCTTATATAGCTTCAATAATCATTAGTATAGTTGCAATTGTTATTGCGGCTTACCTACGTAAGTACCTCTTTGCATCCATAACCCTACTACTTACCTTATGGTCTCTACTTCTGATAGCACCCTACATGGTGTACTTAAAATCCTTACCTCTATATAATGACCAGCTAGGATTTGTTTTAGAAGCACTTCAAGGAATTTTACATGGGTATACCAAGCCTATACAAGGGGAGGCCTCCTCACTAGGTCATGCATACTTCACATCTGTCTACACATTGATATGCGGATTCGAACCTCTGCAGGGGGTGATCACCGTTCAAATTATGTTACCAGTACTTTACGCACTACCGCTACTAGCTGTTAAGCATGGAATATTCTACGATAAAATCTCTGTCGCGCTAATAGTACTCGCTGCTATGCTAAACCCGGTACTCTACGGTAGGACTCCCTTCGCCTGGTTTTACTTAGTACTTCTAACATTTCATCTATATAACACGGTCTTAGGAACTGAAGTAAGGGGGTTGAGCATCTCTATGGTTATAGCACTTGCACTTATATACGTTGCCTACGTGATCTCAGATCCGACTTCATTAATAGTACCAATAGCTCTATCCATAGCGACCTTATTTAATAGGAGGTTAATCCCACTTACGATTAGCACTGTTGTGACTTGGTTTTCAGTAAATTTAGTGATGTACCTCTCTGGGAGCTTTTACTCTACAATGGTACAGTTAATGGCCTTAATAGAGAGTCCTGTAAACCCCTTACCCTCATTAATAGCACCGCCAGTTAACCCAATAATCAAGCTCTACAACTACTTTAGAATGCTAACTATGTCACTAAACTTCCTTATAGGCTTAATCTCTGCGGTAATAATAACCTCTAGGACTAAGAAAGGTGTTGGAGGAGAAAATAAACTCTCGTGGACAATTTTGTATTTAGTTCTTGTAGTTCTGCAAGCAATGGCGCTAGCTATGAATAGATGGGGTATGGTACCATACTCTATGTATGTGTTAACAGCACTTCCAATACTAGTACTATTAGGACTTGAAAATAAACTGCTTAAAGCCACTATTCTACTCGTTGCAATACTGCTACTAGCACTATCCCCTATTGTAAAGTGGGGTTTCTCTCCAATAGCCTTCCCAACACCATACGACCTGGATGAGGTAAGATACTTAGTAAGCTATACAGCTCAGCAGGCAACAATATGTGCTTCGGGAGCTCACGTAATGGCAGAGTTCTACTATAAACTCTATAACGTGAGTGCACGGTTAATAACCCTCGACCCTCTACCGCATCTTAAACCTTTTCAAATACTGCGATGCAACTACATTGCAGTATTCTACAGGTCATTCAATATCTATAGGCTCGGCATCTCAGAAAATCAGTTGAAGAGCATTATAGCAGAGTTTGATCATAACTATAGTGTTATTTACCGAAACCGTATGTGGACGATATGGTTAAGGTGACATACCTATCCCTTAAAGCTCCACACGTAGGGCACTTAGTTTGGCTGAGAGTGCTTAAGGCTTTGGGTCACGAAGTTAAGGTTGCCAGTATTTACGATCTTAGAAGTGCTTTCTTAAGTCATGGTGATATACTAGTTACCGAAGGGGTTAGATCTACGGTCTTTGGTAGTCTACAGAGAGTTTTTTACAGGTGTTGGGCTTCAGTAGCGTGCTCTCCCTCCATTTTAAACCCCTTAATTAGTGAACTCCTTACATTGCCGGACCTGGTTGTAGCTGTTTCAAGCCTTGTGAGAGACTTAGTGAAGAATAAGGCAGTAGTACTCTACCCAACACCACCAGAGCTTGAGGCTCTGCTAAATATTGAAGTAACCTACGACATCAAAAAGCCTTGGATATGCTTTAGTGGAGCATTCATACCGATAAAGGGGGTTCACCTAGTACCGGAGATAGCCTACAAGTTGAATAAGGAAGGCGTAAGGGCTTCGTTTATTCTCGCAGGAGGTACTGAAAGAGAACCTCTGGGGCGATTAATTACTAGTAGAGCTAGGATGCTTGGAGTTGAGGACTACATAAAGATCGTCGGTACTCTGCCACGCATAGAGATATTTAAATTATTGAGTAACTGCTCTATATACCTACAACCATCGCTATTTGATGCGTTTTCCATCTCCGTAACCGAGGCTATGGTTTTAGGAGCCGTACCTGTAATTACTAAGTATGTAGGTTCTAGAGACTTAGTAATGCTTGTAAATGAGTCACTTATAAGAGAACCGAACCCAGAGGACATAGCTAGAGCACTGATTTCCCTGCTAACAGACTTTAGATTGCTGAAGGAGTATTCGAACCTGAGTAAAACTGTAGTTAAAGAGGCACTTTCATTTAAGTCAACTCTGGATAGAGTAAGAGACTTTGTAGAGACTTGTTTGAGTAGGAGAGATAGGTATGAACATGCTTAGGCTTGGCATAATTGTTGCAGACGAAGTTGAAAATCACTTAAAGATCGCGAAAAACATTGCAAAGTTTGTGAACGCTGAAATATGTAAACTTACCTGTAACTCTGACGTAATCGTAGCCATGGACTCATCATCGCTATACCTACCCCCGCTTGCCCTAGGAAAACTCAGGGGAGCTATTACAGTAGCCTTCATACACGATGTTCGCTCAATAAGCCATACGCACTTAATAGCCGAAGATACTGG
>Ga0078972_1017211_pt1 | contig 10443 bp, 14 predicted proteins | sample YelNatPaOPGAMG01_FD_67568 | JGI IMG/M metagenome (GOLD analysis project Ga0078972, IMG submission 67568) | Hot spring thermophilic microbial communities from Obsidian Pool, Yellowstone National Park, USA - OP-RAMG-01 (SPADES assembly) (version 2) | ecosystem: Environmental > Aquatic > Thermal...
TTTTTTCTTTTTTTTTCATTTTTCTTTTCTTCATTTTTTAATTTAACATTTTCTTCCTCAGTTTTTTCCTGTTGCAGATTTAATTGCAACATCGATAATAATTGATTACTGCCTTGAATTTGAGATAGTGCTTCTTTTATTTCAGGATTGTTTAAAATAATCATTAATCTATCTCGCGCATCTTCTAAAATAATTTTCATTTTTCTATAAACTGCATCATTCCAGAAATCAACAAAACAATTAAAATGATAGAAGCATTCTTCTTTTTTTGGTTCTATAAAATTATTGTAAGTTCCCAATAGAACATATTTATCTTCGTTTAAGTCGATTACTCCTAAACATTTGCAACATGTTCTAAATTTTTTCTCTTGGTTATCATCTCTTTTTTCCATATTAAATACACTCACTCACTATTTTTAAATGTTTCTATCCGATAATTAAATAAAATATTGTATATGATATTAGAAAAACTGGAATGAATGGAAATTCGTCAGGGATTTTCTTTTTCTTTTTATTAAAGTAACCAACCCAGAAAATTTTCCAAAATACGCCAATTAACATAAACAGTAAAGTAAATAAAAGAAATTCAGATACTGATGATAAAGTAAAAGATAAGAAAGTTACTGTTTTTATATCAGCCACTCCTGAAAAGAAATCTGCCTCCCAGAGAAGATATGCTAAAATAAATCCCAAAATTCCAAAAAACAAATTAGAAGGATTAAGAAAAGCTGAAACAAAGATCATACTTGTTAGAAGTACAGAAGGGATTTTAGAGGTTTTAAAATCGATTATAGAGATCACCAAAAGAAAAAGAAAAACTATTATTGTTTGTATATCCATCATGATATATTCTCACACTATTTTATATATAAAGATTAGTATAATGAAGTATATACAAAAGTTCGCATTAATTTCCCATACTAAAAAATAAGAGAATGTAATACAAAAAAAGTTGATATGACAGATATGACAGATATGACAGTTTTTCTTACTCGTTTCTCACATGGGAAAACGGAGTGAAACTAAGTGTCAAATCTGTCATATCTGTCATTATTGTAGCGGTTTAGTATATACAAAAGTTCGCATTAATTAATTTTTTTTGCAAATACCTTAAAATTATCCTATTTCCTATTTTTATTACTTTCTAATAAAAGGTATACTTTTATTTAACTTTTTATAACTCTTTAAGAATTACTTAAATTTTGTTGCTCTAAATATGGTTTAATTCTTGCTTTTGCAATTTCAATATATTCAGGCTCTTTTTCTATACCTATAAATTTTCTTCCTGTTTTTAAACAAGCAATAGCAGTAGTTTTTATTTCCACTTAATTCCAATCCAAATTCTAGCATAACCTCCCTTGCCATCGTAAAGCCAGTCTAAATATTTTCTTCCCTGTTCAAAACCTAACTTTTTCATTGCAATACCAATAGAATGTTCTGACATTTCCCTGTGTCTGTTTTCTTTACACCAAGAGAGGAATCGCCTGTTAAATTCTGAAACGGTTATGTAACTATTCAAATCCTCTTCGGTAAATTCTTTAACAAATTTCTCTAAAAAGTTGCTTTTTGCTTCATATCTTTCAATTCTTTCTTGAATATCCCCTTCATTATGGAATTTTCTTTCAATAAGCAAATCCCTTAACATTCCAACACATTTCAGAACAAGAGATTGATATTCTTCTTCTGGAATTTCACTTAATATGTCTTTTTCCTCTGAAAATTGATTTGGAAACTCAATAATGAACCATCTTCTATAAAAACCAATTGTCTTATCGTTCGTAGAAGGAAGGTTATTAGTGGAAATTATTATTTTAGCATAATTCACATCTTCAAAAGGGAGTTTATTCTTGTATTCAAACCCAATTAAATCCCCACCAGTTAATTTTTTTAGAATAGATGTATTTTTTAATTCATTAAAATTAGTTTCACCCATCATGCAAACTAATTTCTTGTGTAATCTGGCAATTTCAAATCTTGAGTTTAATAAAATGTCTAATTCAGTAGAGGCACAATTTTCAACACCAATAGTTTTTCTTAACAGATTCAAAAAACAGCTTTTTCCGTTCATTCCAGCACCAACAAAACAAAATAATCTGTGAATAGGGTAATCTGGAAGCATGCAATAAGCAATTATTTGATACAAAGTTTTTACATAATCTTTCCCAACCCATTCTTCAAAAATCCTATCTATTGTAGGCGTTAATTCATAATTTTCTGGATGTAGATTATGCGGAATCCTATTACACATAAAATATTCTGGAGATGGGTTAAATCTTTCCCCCGTCATAACATCAAAAATAACATCATTAAACTGAACCCAAGTTGTTTTAGCAGGCAGAGGCTTATTTTTTCTTGCCTCTTGTTTCAATGCTTCCAAAATTTCATTTTTTTCTTTTGCATTAACGGTGTTAAAAATTGCCAATCTATCAACTAAATTCAATACATCTGTTTCATCGACGATTTTCCAATACTTATCTTTAATATCCCACATCCACCACATTTTAGAAATGTCATAATAAATAGGCTGAATTTCTAATATTTTCGAGGCTAAATCCTTTTTTGAGTAAAAGTGAGTTATTGCCTTTTGCAGATCCTTAATTGTTTCAAAAACATTCTCTTTTTTTTCATTTTCATTTTCAAATTGTCTTAAATCAGCACCATAATTAAAGTCCATAGTAAGAATTAACCTCCACTAATTCTTTCTCATTGCCTGTTTTCCAATGATTAGAAAATTCCAAGGCAATCATACTTCTTTCATATGCCTTCATTTTATCCGCACCAAAATAATCAATTATTTTCTCCTTTACTTTTGTGCTTATTTTTTCAGGAAAAAAAATATGAACATGATATCCCCTGCTACCACTGAAAAATATCATATTAGCCCATTTAAGTTTTTTTAATTTTTCTTTTACCGACGGCAAACTTTCTTTATCTTCTAAATCCAAAACAATCTCATTAGGTAAAATTGTTCTATTGTTATACTTTTCTAATTTCATTAATTTTTCAAAGTCATCTATGTCAATAGGAAAACATAATTTTGAATATTTCACCCATTTAGAAGCAATAACTTCATCACCTTCTTTTTTTAAATAACATAATTCATAGTCGCATAATTGCCGTCCGTAATAGTAATATAATTTATCTAACCATCCCTTTTTAAATTGTAATTTTCTAATTGGATTCATCAGTCATCACCTTCTTTTTTTCCTCCCTGAATTCCTCAATAACCTCTATTTCATTAATAGAAAAAGTAATCCATTTGTTGTATTTGTCAATAAGAGAAACAAAAATTAGCCCAGCACCAACATCTTCTATTTCTTGTAGAATACCAGAATAATTTCTACCATTTTTTAATTTAATGAAAACATTTGCTCCTAGAAATCGATTCAATCCTTTTTTTTCTTCTTTTCCATCTTTAATTTCGTCGTTCATATCAAATTCAATTTTTTGAAGTTTATAAACCTTTTTATTTTAGAATATTATTTTTTGTTCGCTTTAATAATTAAAAATCCAATTTTAATTTTTTTTCCTTTTCAATTAATCTTTTCACTACTTCGGCATAACTTTCTTTTTTTGCGATTTTCATTTTTTTTAGTTCTTCCAATAATTCTTTATCCGCTCGCATAAAGATATTCTTTGCCATGTAAAACATAAGTAATACACATATTTAAACTTTTCTATTTAAAATTTTTAAAAAAAAGAGAGGGCAAAAAGCCCTCATAAAAAATCAAAATTAGGCTATTTCGCCACCAGTAGCGACTAGTCCAGAACCTCTTATTGCGTTTATAATTATCACAGTTAAGAGTATCAAGACAACCATTGCTCCAATAACAATAAAGATATCGAACCAATCGGTTACGGTTGCAATAGATGCTCCTGTTTTGTTTATTACACTTTTCGCAGTACTATCATTGGTTGCACTTTGAAAGTTCGAACTCATCAGCGAGAAAATCATCACTATTAAACCAATGACAAACAGCATTGTGATAAGTGTTAACAAAACAGTTAATCCTGCTACACCCTTATCCTGTTTGTATTTTGCTTTCATTTTTAAATTAACCTCCTTTCACTTATTAGAGTATAATACTTTCAGTATGTTTCAAAATATAAAAATAGTTGGATATAATGTATCCACGTTGTTGTCTTGAAATAATGTTCCAATAATTAAAATTCCAATAAATACCACAAGAGTCCAACCAAATATGTTTATTACACTTTTCGCAGTACTATCATTGGTTGCACTTTGGAAGTTCGAACTCATCAGCGAGAAAATCATCACTATTAAACCAATGACAAACAGCATTGTAATAAGAGTTAACAAAACAGTTAATCCTGCTACACCCTTATCCTGTTTGTATGCTTTCATTTTTAAATTAACTATCCAGCAACAAAAATAATGTTCCAATAATTGAAATTCCAATAACTACTCCCAGAGTCCAACCAGATATAAGACCCCCGGCCCAAAATAATAAAGAAATAACGAATGTTCCATAACCAGCAACAGCAAATCCGCCTTTGAAGTCTTCTCTTACTTTATAGTAACTTATCCAGATAATCATGAAAATACCTATTAGAACCATTTGCGAAAACCAATTATCAGAAATTTCATTTACATAACTAAATATTTCATTTAACCCTTTTGTCGTGTTTATCGATGTTGGTGATGGATATGTCATTTTAATCGCCTATTTTAACTAACCTCCATATTGCTAATATGAGCGAGATTATTAATATTCCTACTATCACAGAAGATACTATTGAAGGCATTTTTAGAGTATTTTCCAAAATATCTTTTACAACTCCAAAAGGTGTAAAGATTAGATTAGCCATATCTCTGGCAATTCCAAAAATTCCTTCTGCAATCATTCCAACAGCCGCACTCCAACCCCAGATGTTCTGCTTTTCGAATGAACTTTTTAGATTTTGAGAATTCTCTTCAATATTTGATACCGTTTCATTTAATTTTTGTATTTTTTCTGAATCAATTACATTAGAACTATCGAGATTATAATCATTAGCTACTTTTTGCATAGCTATTATAATAAGAATTCCGAATAGACTAATGAGTATAAAAGGAATTAAAAGGCCTTTGAAAGAGTCTTCTGCCATTATCTCCCCCTCCTTGAAACTAATTTATAAACTATAACCCCACCTGCACCGATTATTGAGCTTAATGCCAACCAATCTAAATCCACTAATTTCATTATTGAAATTATTATTAGTCCCAAAATAGCAAATAAAATAAATCCAGCTCCTTCTGAAACAGCCATTAATAAAATTGCAAGAACCATAAATCCACCCAATAATGCACCTGTTGTTCCAAAATAATCCTTTGCTCTTTCAACAAAATCAATCCATACTGACTTAATAAATTCGTTATTTTTGTAGATCACTGCAAAAAATGTCTTATTTCCATAAGAAAGAGGAACATAAACATCAATTGAACCTGCCATCGATTTTAATGAAGAGCCATTAACATAATTAACATCCCTTCCATTATATGAAAACACACTCAAATTAACCAACGCAGGACTATCCAAGTTAAAGTTTAAACTCACTATTCTATTGTCTTTGTTTGAGCGTATAACATACTTCCCACCCTCGTTGTCTAATATACTCCAATTGGTTTCAGTAGGAGAAGCAGATAGTGTTATTTTACATGGTGTCGATAGACATTTTGCAGTATAAGGGGATGATGTATATAATATTCTACCATTTTGACTAATTGTGAAATAATAAATAACGTCTTCTTCAACTAAATGAACGATTGTCTGTCCATTATTATCTTGTTTAGACCTCTCAACTTCATAGAATGCACCTTCACCAATATATTTCCTGAATGTGTGAACAATCGCATTTTCTACACTCAAATGATTTTCATTTGTAAATTCAAATAAAAATGAAGTACTATCTGCTATATTTAAATCGTATAAACTAATTGAACTATTAGTATAAGGATTAAACATCCCACTATTATCTAATGTTCCATTATCAAGATAATAGAATTCATTGACTTTACCTGTTGCAGAATAACCAGCAACAAAATCAATTCGATATGTTGAATAATTTAGTAATCCGTAAGGAACACAAACAGCAACAGAATTGTTATTAATCCATTGTTTATGAAAGTTCCAAGTTTGAGATGAATTTTTTAATGAAGTTACTAAAATATCAGCTTCTATATTTGCCAAGTTAGGATAGGTTACATTTACTAATGTTTTGGTTTCTTCATCTTTTAGGCTCATATTCAAAATTACTTTCCCTCCTACTAAACTACAATCATTTAAGTTTACGATATAAACTTTCTGTGTTTGAGTTGTCGTATTATATGTTGCGGAATTTGTTGCATTCCACACCCAATACCAATTTACATTATTTCCTGAATAACTTCCTGTACCAGAAGGAATTACTATTTCTTTTGTGAAATAATAAATATTAGGACTAATTGCTGTTTTAGTGTCATAACCATAATTTTTTCCATTATACCAAAGATTTGCATTTGCATTGCCAGTAGGAAAATCAGTTGAATTAATTAACAAAGTAAATGTCTGTGCTGTTCCTTCTCCTGCTGTGGCAGAACCGTTCTGAGTTATTATTAAATAATTAATGTAAAAACTTCCAGAAGTAGAATTAATATTTCCAAAAGTATCGTTTGCGTAAGCATAGATTGTTTTTATTCCGCTCGAATTCCAATTTATATTAAACGATGAATTACAGGTTACAGTAGTATTTGTAAAATTATCGGAGGTATAATACCAACACTTATTAAGATTTGCGTCTGAAGCATTTATCATATGTCTTGTTGTTACAGGAAGTGAAATTGTTGAGATATTAGTTATATTTTCTATTCTTATTGTTGGTGGTATTGTATCCACTGAAAAGTAAAATGTTGGTGCTGTATAAGGATCTTCTATATCTCCTGTTCCGTCACTTGCTCTACAAGTCCAATTATGATTTCCAACACTTAATGTTCTTGTAACCTGTAATGATAGATTTTGATTTGCAGAAGTATTGGTTATTGTGTAATTGTCTTTCCCGTCAATAATCAAAGTCAAATTCAAAACAGCAGTATCATCAGTTGCGGAGCAGTTGAAAGTGATGCTTGAGCTTGTAGAATTGTAATAATTAGCTGGAGAGTTGAGAGTTACAGATAAGCCATTTGCACTTTGTTCTGCTCCGAATGTTGGTGTTACTTGAGTAAAATTACCTCCAAATATTTTTAAATTAATATTCGATGAAGAAGGATCAGGATATAAACATATAGTATTTACATCTCCATATGTTCTTGCTGCCATCCATCGTGGCCAAGTTCCTGATGATTCTCCAAGCCTTACATAATTTGTGGTAGAAGTATAAGTCGAAAAAAATACCATAATATAAACACTTCCACCTGTTGTGACTTTTGTTTCATTTCCTCCCCATGTAAAATTATAATAACCTAATGCAATTAAGTTATTTGTGCTTGAATTTGTTCCAATCAAACTTCCAGTTATTCCATCATTCGAGCTATTTGCCCTATATAACCCTAATACAGTATTTCCAGCTCCACTTCCAGCTACCTCTGAAACATAAACTTGAACTTTCTTAATAATGTAGTTTGTTGTCCAATTAAACCTAAATCCTACTGGATAATTTCCGCCTATATTATTTATATTCAAATCCGTTGTGTCAGAGCCTAAAGAAATTTGCATTTTATCTAATAATGAATTGTCTGAAGTTGTTGTTGCTCCTGTGTTACCATAATATAAATATAATCTATCTGTTTGGTAAGGAATATAAACATAGCTTTGAACTGTTGTTGAATTACAGACCATTATATTATAACTAAACTCTGCATTTTCAGATGCATTAACAAATCTTAAATCAGAACAATCTGCATTCATATTACTGCTTTTATTAAAAGTCAAAATTATTCCTGTTCCACTTACATTTGAATCCAGATTTATTGCTTTTTTCTTTGTCCAGCCTGAATTCCACCAAGCCCAATCTGAAAGTTCTTCCGAAGATGCAACTGGAATAAAATCAATGCTTTCAGCAGGATTTTTCTTGCCTTCTAATTTCCATGTATAATTCCCCGCAGGTAAAACTTCATTATTGTACTCTTTCCAAACCTCTCTTGTCTTTGTTTCTTTCCTCACATCTGTTTGAACATTTTGACATACTTTATTTATTGTTCCATTTTTCAAATCAGTGACATCTTCACACATTGTTTCATAAATTGGAGTTTCCTCGACATATTCCTCTGTTCCAAGAATATAGATTTTATAATCTAAATCTCTTAAACTGCCAATTTTATTATAGAATTTCATATCGTCAAATAAAGCCATATCTCTATATAATACTGCCTTGCCTTCTGCCTCACAATCTATTAAACATTGTTCTGTATTTTTAGTAAGAGAATATTCTGCTATATTATCATTCTTTAGCCACATAAAAGTTTTATATAAAGTTATCACACCGTATTTTTCATTAAAATCTTCTTTTAAGAATGGTTCTAAATTTTTATTATCTTTTACCTTTTCTTTTACAACAGCAAACGGATCTAAATTAAACGCAGAAGCCAAAGGTAATATAACCATCAATGCAGTAATTAAAATCAATATTTTCTTAACCATAGTAACCTCCATATATTTCTTCTTCTTTTGAGCCCATTCTAACAAACATGATTATCCCTCCAACAACACCAATAACGGTAATCCATATTGGAAGTTTGAGCATAATGAAATTAGCACCGACAAAATTATTAAATGTGGAAGTCAATGTCGGATCTTTGATGACCTCTTCATAAGCATTAGAAATTCCAGCAGAGATTATTACTGCTATTACAGTGATGAAAATATAAGGAATGAAAAATATAGGTTTTGTTGTGACAAGGTAAGAACCAATGAAGATGCTTATAACCATCCCAACAATTAAAAATACAGATATCCAATATAGGGCTTGATAAGAAGTATTCACTTTTCCAATCGTTTCATTAACTAATTCAGTTCCGTTTTTATCTCCAAAAGTTTTATCACCCATTTTTTCCTGTAATTCACTATTTACTTTTTCACCTAAATAAATGAAAATACCAGACATAAAAACAATTATAATAGCAATAATCATAAATAGAAAGATGTCAGTTAGTCCACCTTGTTTATTCATCTTATTACCCTCCTGTCAAATTTTAAATTAATGTTCATGTTGATATTTCCAATTTCTCCATCCACTATTTTTTGTTCAATTTCATTGAATAATGGATGAGAGATTATTTCTTCTGTCAAATCTCTCAAGCTTGGTTTTTCACCTCTTTTCATCATTATCTTTTTTTGTAGTTCGTCTAATTTTTTCTTGAATTCTGGAGATACTTGTAGTGGTAATCTATTGCTTTTTTTCATTGTCTTTTAACCCTCCTTTCTGCTTCATCATAAGGAAGCCCTTTATTCATTAGTCTTTCAATTTCTTTTATTTTTGTAATCATTATGAAGTAATACGCAAATGAACCAACAATCAGAGGAAATAACCCGCCTATTAGAACAAAAAATAAAATTCTTAACATTGAAGCAATAAAAGGAGAAGATGTCAGAAAATCAGATGCCATGTTCCAGCCAACAAAAGTTATTGCCATTAGAAGAAGATATGATAGACCAAATAATCCAACTTTTGCCAAAAGATTATCAAATTTAACAAAACCAACTAAACTTAAACCCAAAAATACAATCAAAACGCCTAAAAGCCCAATATAGAAAATTGCTTTTCCAACATTAACTTCTTCTCCGTTAGGAGTAACCTCAAACCTGCTGACAAAATTATCTGGAATGCCATTAATATCTCCTACGCCTGTAACATCATATCTTCCAACATCTGTTGTATTGCAGAAAGTGTAAGTCCATAATCCACCTCCTTTATTCGTCATTGATTGATTTAATACTGCAATTGTTTTATTTGGATATTGAATGTTTATTTTAATATAAGAACATGATGCACAAACTTGCGGTATATCAATGCAAGAATTTTGTCTAACTGTTCCTAAATAGCTACTAGTATCTTCTGCATATATCAAAGGTACTAAAAAAATACTAACTATTAATATAGAAAAAAATAGTTTCATTTTTTCAAAGCCTCCTTCAATTCTTTAACTTCATTTTCTAGATCTTCTATTTTAAGTTTAGCTTCGTAAAGTGCTTGTTCATGCTTTGCAACCCATTCATCTAATGATACTCCTTCTTCAACTACAAGTGCATAAGTATCTTCTTGAATTTCCTTTTGTCTTGTTACTACTCTTGTTTTTACCTTATTTATTGAAACGTTATTAGGCATTTCCTCAGTCCAAACACCATTCTCTTCATCATAATATTCAGTTACTTCATAAGGGATTGACTTTGTTATTGTTCCATTCTTTTTAAGATAAGTCATATTTATAACATTAATTCCAATAGCAGTGTGATTTATTTTTCCGTCAGG
>Ga0078972_1017213_pt1 | contig 10442 bp, 10 predicted proteins | sample YelNatPaOPGAMG01_FD_67568 | JGI IMG/M metagenome (GOLD analysis project Ga0078972, IMG submission 67568) | Hot spring thermophilic microbial communities from Obsidian Pool, Yellowstone National Park, USA - OP-RAMG-01 (SPADES assembly) (version 2) | ecosystem: Environmental > Aquatic > Thermal...
ACTCAAAAGGGACATCGAATATTTAGGTCGGTGTCCTTGAGATGTTGAAGGATATGTGTTGACCGAGTTTTTGGAGGATTCTGCTGAAGAAACTGGTTGACGTGGCTTTTTGCTCTCAGAAGCGGTTCAACTTCCTCGTAGCCTGTTTTTCCTGGTTCTCTATTGCTTGTCCATGTGTCGCTTGTTGCCACAAATAGAGCGAGTGCAACCATAAGGAACATTCCTGACGACCAGCTGACCCATGCAATCTGCAGGTTTCCAGTTTCATATAAGACTAACGTGCCGAACAGTGACCCAAACAGGGTTGCAAAGAGACATGAAAAGAGGCAAGCGTATGCTGCCCATGTTTCTGTGTCAGTAACGTAGAGCCAAGCCATGTAAATTCTGCTCCACCAGAAGCTTGGGTCTTCAATGTTTTCTATTCCTGGGTTGGCTTCTGACTGTATCACGGATCCCCACAATATAGCACCGAAGAAAATTGCGAAACAAAGGGAAAGGGTTGCTGAATAGGCAACTGCTGCCACACCGAAAAGCACGCAAACTGTCAGAAGCACAGACAGTGCAGCCAGCATCAGTATTGGGACTATCCTCGGCATCGTTCTCTGCTCAGTACTGTACCATCAAAGCATATAGGTTTTGCTTGTTCTTGAGGATGCGTTGGGAAGCTTCACCTTTTGCTTGTCATGAGCAGACGGGATGTGGAATGGCTGTTCGGACTTAACCCTAGAAACCAACTGTTCCTCAACTTCAACCTGTCGTTGTGTTTGTGAAAAAGAGTCGGGTTTCTCCCATCGTTTTGATGTCCATCGCTTTCACTTTGGTTACAATGGGGAAGTCTCTCACGGCTTTTCCAAGTGCTAGGCAATAGTGTGGTGGCAGGTCTCGGGCGATTGATCTCACTGTTTCTGCATCGACTCTTGCGGCGCGGGAAACGACGTCTAGGTCGTGTTCATTTGTGAAGTTGAAGAGGAATATGTTGTCTGCTTGTCTGTAGATATTGTCACGGATCGTGTCCGGCTGATTTGTGATGAATGTGGTGAAGATGCCGAAGTGGCGCATGCGGGTTACTATGTCGTCCCAGTATGTCTCGCGCAGGTAGAGGTGTGCTTCTTCAGCGAAGAGGAAGACTGCTTTGAGTTTCCAACTGGTTAGTGATTCTACGAGCTTCCCCAGTACGTATTCGACGACTATCTGGCGGTCGATGCTGCCTGTGTTTCGGAGGTTTATGATTATTGCGCCGCCTTGTTCTTTTGCCTTAAGCAGACAATCTTCAAGCATTGTTGCTTCTGCGATATTATCCGTGACGAAGCCCGAATTGACTAAGGAGTGATAACGCGAGAATAATGCATCGCGTACCTGTTGATTACAGTTCCAGTTGCGTATGGTTTCGCCCAGCTCATGTAAGGTGAGGCTGTCTCTGTCTTTCAGGGATTGCCATATGCGTCTAAACTCGCGTGCAGATGTTCCAGGCAGGTGCAAAGCATGGATGAGTATTCCCAACAGAACGTGCAGGTTCAACTGATTGAGCGCCAGCTTAAAGTTTTGGGATGGGGTAAGCACGTGAATTTTGTCGTAGATAGCGTTTCTTTTTCCGTCGTTGGTCATGCCGAGGCTGTGGTATTCGCCGTTCAGGTCAAAAATCACTACGGTCGCTCCGTATCCAACGAGGTTTACCATCAGCAGCTTTGAAAGATGAGATTTCCCTGTTTCCTTCTTTCCTGTTATGATGTTAAGGCGTCCGTCAAGGGACGAAGCGTCAATCGTAAGTAGCGAAGAGTCCTTGGTGTATCCTAGAACGATTGGCAGTTTTCCCTTAACATCAGCAAGCTTCAGCAACGTCGGAAGAGGCAGTCTCTTTATTGTTGATTGTGAGCGGGATGGAAGCCATGAGTTGCTCGGGCTCAAATTCTCATTTTCAACTGTTGCACGTATCTTGCAGAAAAGGAGGCTTGCATCCTGAATGAACGTGATGTGTGGAGAGATTTCAAGTGGATCAATGTCCTCGCCCTGTATGAATTCGCCTCCGTCAGGCAGGCTTCTGAGCAGTTCCTCCAGAACGCCTGGAATGCTTGCGAACTGCACATCGATGACCTGGACTATCAGGGCTTTTCCTGCTTCACTGTCATCAACGAGTAGATAGTCACCTTTCTCAACTGTCTCGCCGGGAAAACTCAGAATCTGCAGGACGTTCTCCTCTTTTTTGTACAGTTTCATGAGTATGCCTCTCCTCTTCCGTACGGACCGAAAAGAATCCTGTGCATGTCCGGCCTGTTGAAGACATGTAGACCGAACTTGCGCATGACAAAATGCTGCATTGCGAGCACTTCATTAGCAGTAAAGGTGCACAGGATATGAGCGAAACGCAGCGTTTCAGGATAGCTTTGCGAGAAAATGTCGTTTCCCAGGAGCTTTTCAACTGCCTCGATTTTCATTTGAGGCGGTATCTCCTTGTCGATATCCACTCTGAACGCAAACTTTTCACGTGTCAGTCTGGCAACGTAGATGTTTCCGAGCAAGACGACAGGTGGTCTCGGTCTGGCAACATCAGCTTCCAGCAGGTAAGGCGGCTGGTGATCAGGCAGCAGATCCGTGATCAAGTGACCGTTGACTCGTAGACTTGTCATTTTTGAGAATGCCAACACAATGTTTGCTCTCTTTCTTGCAACGGCCAAAATTTCTTCCATTCTCCGCGTGGGCGTGTCAGGGGATCCTGAAGTTAGTGAGCCATCGAAAAGTATCAGGCCATTGTTTACTGTTTTTGACAGCATTTTCTGCAGCCATCTTTCTAGCAGAGTGGCAATCCTTGTTGGCGTCTGCAGAAGATTCGGCGCGTTTTGGCGACTGGAACCCTTCTGTGTGCCGAAATAGGCATTTTCAAGCGTGCTGTAGACTTCACTCTTGTTTTCCTCCGTCACATGGAATATGAACGGTCCGATTCGTGTGTATCGGTAGTTTCCATTTTGTTTCCACACGCTAGCACCTCTGACGGCGATTAGGATGCCAGCGTTTGTATCGCCGATTTTTATCGTCGACGTGTCCACTGCTGCGACGATGTTTTCTACATGCAGGGGTTTCAACAGAATTGGTTTAGGGTTGAGTCTTGGTGTCTGTGCAAATTCCTGTGGGCTGTCAACTTGCTGAATGTTGTGCTGATTTAGTTGAATGCGATGTTTAAGCGAGTGGAGGCAAAGTTCTGTGAATTGCTGAGGGAGCACCGTGTCCATGATGGGTTGTGGAAAGTTATATTTCGGTGTTGTTGCAATAGTGTATTGTTCAATCACCAAGATTCACCAATAGTCAATTGTTTAGGGAGGACATATTTAAGTGTTGTGCATGACCAAGATGCACAATTCAATAAGCAACAAGGTGGAACATTGACTGAAAAGGAACCCAAACCGCCAATACACTTGAAAATGAAAATAGGGGATATAGAATTCGAAATTGAATGTCAGGAAGAACAGCTTCAACCAACCGTTGACAAAATACTTTCTACAGTAACGGAGAAGCTGAAAGAAACTCCTCTCATAACCGAAAGAGCTGCACCGCCCTCGCGAGCAGAAACATGCAAGGGCATAATCCAGAAACTTTGGGAAGAAGCATGGTTCGCTAACGCAAAGGGACTCAGTGAAGTGCACAGCGAACTGGCAAAACGCGGATTTCACTACGACCGAACGGCCGTGGCACACGCACTCATTGACCTCGTCAAGGATGATGTGCTGACGAGGGAAGGCAAACCGCGAAGATACCAATATGCACAGAAAAGGCCTCCCCCCTAGCACGGTAGCTTGCACTTTCTTGTCGTGAGAAAAGGTGGGTGACCGCTCATCTTTCGCAATATGAATCCATGAGAGTGGAGAAAGAGTCTGTCTTGCGTAAGGGTTACGCTAACGTCGGAGAACTGCTACTGTGCACGTGAGCGTCATTTTTCGCCCTGATTCTAGGGAGAACTTCCTTCTGCATCTGCAGAAGGCCGAATGTTGTGATCTTATATTCGTCGTCATCAGTTTTCATTACGATTTCTGATTTCGTCAATTCGCCTAGTCTTGTGGTTGTGATCTTCATGTCTTTCCCAAGTTTCGCCTGCAGCGCATCCTTCGGCACCGTGTCCTTTTGCACTATATTCAGCTTTGACCCAATGTAGGCCGCCAGCAGCAGTAGACAGAGTGTTTCGTTGTCTGTCAGTCTGTCTCTCGGGGCAAGCAGGTGAGGTCCTTCAGGCGAGAAAGCTATAAGGCCCTCGCACTGTGACGCAAGACCCTGCAGGTCAACGTGAAGCGCGAGTTTCTCTGCAGTCTTGAAAGTTGGAAGAAAATGACTGAAAAACTTGTTTATGCTGACCCATACGTCTTCAGGTTTTCCTGAAAAAATCTGTTCAGCGTCCTTGTACATTATGTGAACCGTCACGTTGCCCGATTCGGTGCTCAACTCAATTTTCCTCTGAGCTTCGTTAGGACTTCTTGTTCTATCCATTTCTCGCCTTGGATAGTAAGTTTAAAGTCAGGCTTGTTTGGGTCAGGCTTGAACACCTGACCTCTCTTGGTCATCTCGTTGAGTCTGGCAGGTACCATACATTTTATGCCGCTTGATTCAAGAAGCTTCGTTATCTGGGCTCCTGTATTCTTCTTTTCGTCTGAAGCATACAAGGTTAAGCCTATTGCTTCGTAATGCGTCAGGTTTTCGTGAGCAACTATCACTGGTCCTTCTGTCGTCGTTTCAATTATGCCTTTAAGCTGAGCGCTTGAGGGTATCAGTCTGTTGGAAACGAAATTGCTGACTTTTTCGATGAAGTCATCTGGGAACGTTTCCAACGCCTTTAACAAGTCCTGTGCGTTTTCTCCTTCAACTATGATCTCGCCGAATGGCGTCTTTATTTTTGCCTCAACCTTGTTCACTGCGTGGGTCCTCCTGTTCGAAATGCTTCTTTCTCCGCGAGAATGTAGACGTAGCCAGCGTCAGTGTTCCATCTTTTTATTTTTTCGGCTTTAACAAGACTCATCAATATCCCGCCAAGCATGCGCCCTGGATATTCCATACCGTTTGCTTTTAATGCATCTCTGAGCTCCTCTATTGTGCGGGGTCGCCACTTTCCCCAATCTGTCTCAAGGATTCTGATTATGGCTTCCTCATAGTTTTCTGTTGGCAATATCTTCGGGTATTTCTGTGACAGCCCATTTTCTTCTTTCGCTGGTTCTGTTCTTACGGTGAGTGTAGTTATCTTCTTCGGTTTCATGTTCTCAAACGCTTTGTTAAAGTTATCGACAAGGCTCGGCAGGTCATGTAACGTTTTCAAGACTTCCTCATGTTTCCCATGAATCTCAACTTCATACTCGCCCATTCTTACTCTAAAAGCGAAGTATCCTCGGTCTGTCTTCGTTGTCTTTCCCTTCAAGTTTGTCCACATAATAGTAGAGAGAACAATTCCTTTTTAGCATTTACGTACAGTGGGCGCATGTCGCATTGTTTGTCTTAAGCTTGGATCGTCACGGCGTGAAAGTCTGCGAAGACTGAAGGTGCAGCGTTGCGCCTTCGTATTCCTCTCTTTCCATGCTCTCTTGCAGGCAGTGAATCCTCTGGTTCATGGGTCTTTCCCTCTGTTTGCGCATGTTGAAATATTCCGGTTTCGGAATATCGTATTAAATATTACGATATAATAGTTATTGTCTGTATGCACATGAAACGGCGGGAACCTCTGTGGCCAGAAAAGGACTGTGCGTGTGGTTGTTCAGCTCCTTCACGTTTATTGCAACATTGCACTTGTTTGACGCCATATCTGTCCTGTTCTTCAACGGTCAGATACGTCTGCTACAGGTCTACCCACTGATCAACCAGAAGTTGGACATGATCTCACCTGCGACCTATTTCTGGGTGAGTGCTGCTGCTTCCCTCATCTTTTGGGGTATCACCTGCGCCGTGGCGTTCAACAATCCTGTGGAACACTTCTTGAACATTTTGCTTTCAGAAGCAAAGAAACAAGGGACAGTCGAGTCGCAAATTGTCGAAGAAAAGAGCAGTGTACTAGACGCAATGTATGAGACTGTCGAGTCCAGCAATGAGACCTTGGCTCACGTTAAAGACATGGTGTATAACGTCAGAACTGAGGTAAGGCAGATGGAACCGATTACTGAATGCATGGAGAAAATAAGAGCAGAGTTGAGTAGCTTGAAAAAAGAACTTAAGAGACTGGATGAAGTCGTGAAATCTCCACACGAATGCTCGTCATACGGGAAAGAACCCTTGCCAGAGTTCAAAGTCTGCCCCGTCTGCGGCCATAATCTGAAAATGCAGCCTCAAAAAGCAATTTCACTTAAAGACTACCGATGAAAAGACATCACGTGAACAGTCATTTTCTTTTAGCGTTTTCCAGCCTTTGTTTAACGAGTTCAGTTACTAGTGCTGCATTTGCTCTGCCCCGAACTTCTTTCATTACGAGGCCTATCAGTGCTCCATACGCATCCAGTCCGCGTTCCTCAATCAGTCTTCTATGCGTCTGGATGACATTTTCGACAGTTTTGTCCAGTTCCTCTTTTGAAAGCATTTTAAGTCCACTGCTATCAACCGCTTCCACCACAGTGCTTCCCTCATGCTGCGCGAGCCAAGCGACAATTTCGGAAACAGCTTCTTTTGCTACCTGTCCTGACGCTACATGCTTGAAAATGTCACGGATTTGAGCTTCTGTAATCCTTTCAACTGGGACGCCGTCGCGTTTCAGCGCTTTCATGGTTTCAGTCATGAAAGCTGCGACTGTTGTTGCCGAAACCCTGCTTTCTTTCACGACAACCTCAAAAAGCTCCCCGTATTCTGAGTTGAGTATTTGTCTTGCAAGCTTATCGTTAAGTTCATACTCTTTGATGAGCCTTTGAAGCTTTTGCTCTGGGAGTTCAGGAAGCTGCAAGCTAATCTGCTTAACGTGTTCCTCAGTAATCTGCATCGGCGGTATGTCCGTCTCAGGATACATTCGCGCTGCTCCTGGCCGCGGCCTCATGAATCTGGTTGTTCCATCCATGTTTGACGCACGGGTCTCTTCAGGCACACCTCTCAAGGCCTCACGTGCCCTCTCAACCACAGCTCTCAATGCATCCTGCACATTTTCTAAGGAATCAGCTACAAAGACGACGGCATCATCCTTTTCTGTTTTGAGCTTACTCTTAAGCTGTTCAACGTCTTCAGCAGTGATGCCGTAAGCTGGCATTTCATCTGTGTGAAATATCCCGCCCACTCTTCCCCAGAAACGTGCTCTGTCAGCGAGTTCCGTGCCGAGACGCAAGTTGGGTGAGAGTTCCCTTCTCAGGAAACCCTTGAATTTGGGCAGTTTTACGGCCATTACTCGCTGGTTCCTGTCCAAGGCTTTCTGGATAACCTTGCACTTGGTCTGTTTGAAAACGCTGGTGACGTCGACAAAATCCTCTTTCAGTTGCTCTTGGTTCAGACCGTTTTTCTTGAGTTCTTCCGATATCTTGATGAGGTTGAGCTGGCGTTTCACCTCATATTCCACAGCCAGCGAGATTAATTCGAGCTCTTGTACACCCTTGATTTCGATGAGAGCACCGTTGGATATTGAAATGTTTATGTCTTGGCGGATCGAGCCGAGGCCTCGCATCGCTTTTCCTGTGGCTCTAAGTATGTTTCCTATCGCCAGCGCGACTTCTTCAGCTTCCTTTGGCAGCCTTATTACGGGTGCAGTAGCAACTTCGATCAACGGTATGCCCAGCCTATCTATGCGATAGTGTATAATGTTTTCCTCTTCAGCTGTTTTTCTCGCTGCGTCTTCTTCTAGGCATACATGCTGAATGGGCACAGTTTTCTCGCCTACTCTGATTTTCCCGTCCAATGCTATTATGCAGGTTCTCTGGAAGCCAGTCGTGTTTGAGCCATCTATCACTGTTTTGCGCATGACGTGAACTTCATCAACAGGCTTGCATTTCATCATGAGAGCCGCTGTAAGCACGGTGTCTACTGCTTTGCGGTTCAGCTGGTGGGGCGGCTCCTCATCCATTTCCACGAGGCATGAAGTTGCGTTGTTTGCCTCGTAGAGGATTCTGACGCCTTTCTGGAATTCGAAGAAGGCAGCTGGGTCAATTTGACCCAGTTCGCTCTGTGTGGGTCTGAGTCTTCGTATGAATGTTGTTTCGGGTTGTTCTTTGAAAAGTTGAGGTTTGCAGTTGCAGAAGAGCTTCGAGGAAGTGTCTAATTGTTGGTGTATTTCCAATCCGACTTTCAGGTCCAATTTCTCATAGTCTACTTCCAAGGCTTATTCTTCTCCTTCTCTGCAAGTTTTTTCCAGAAGAGTCCTCGGTTCCAGTTCTCCTGCGATGTTTGTTGTCAAAAGCTTCTTCGCTTCCTCAGGGTTTACTGTCTGGCCTAGGGTCCACATGAGCTTGACGAGGGCGGTTTCAGCCAACATATCCTCAAGGGGTATAACGCCTAGGGCTTGCAGGTCGCGGCCCGAGTCGTATACATTCATGTTTACACGACCCCATATGCACTGTGAAGTCATCGCGACAACGAGGCCGCTGCTCACGGCGTTTCTCACTGCATCATGGCAACGTCTGTCTATGTGTCCTAAGCCTGTGCCTTCAAGTACGATGCCTCTGTAACCGTTCTTGACATACCACCCTATAATGTCAGGATTCATGCTTGGATGGGATTTGACTAGTGCAACTCTGTCGTCGAATTCTGGCCTCAGAACAAGCCTGTTGTGCGGGTTTCTTTTTTTGTATTCTCCAGCAAGCATCGTTAGCTTTCGATCTTCAATCTTCGCTATTGGAGTTGTATTAATAGATTTGAATGCGTCTCTTCTGCTTGTGTGACACTTGCGAGTCTTGGTGCCCCGATGAATCGCTATGGTCGTGTCTGAAGGCGTCTCGTGCATGGCTACTACTACCTCAGCAAACGGTGCATTGGCTGCAGCTGTCACTGCGGCTATGAGGTTTGTAGCTGCATCTGAGCTTGGTCTGTCCGCTGAACGCTGGGAGCCTACGAGTATGACTGGGACTGGAAGATTTTGAAGTGCGAAACTTAAGGCTGCCGCCGTGTATCCCATCGTGTCTGTTCCGTGGGCAATCACTATTCCGTCAACGCCTGCACTGATATGTGCAGCTACGGCATTGGCGATTTCTGTCCAGTGTTTTGCCGTCAGGTTTTCGCTGAAAAGGCTGAAGAGTATGTGCGTTTCTATGCGTGCTATATCCGCCAGTTCTGGAACCACACTGTAAAGGTCGTTTGCACTCAAAGCTGGCCGCACACCTCCTGTGCGGTAGTCCACTCTGCTGGCTATTGTGCCGCCTGTACTTACTATGGCAACTTTGGGCAAGGATTGGTTTTGGCTTGGAAGGGGTGGCGCTGCAAAGGCTGGAGCCGTGCCTTTGCCTATTTTCTGCACTCTAGTGGTTGCCGTTAACCTCACGCCGATGTTGTACCCGTTTCTCAGTTTGACGACTATGTGATTGTCATCTTCATATTCTGACCTGGGAATCAGGGTCCCCTCGAGAACCTCATCGCCTCTTGTCAAACGTAGCATGTCGCCAATTTCGACGTCGAGGCTTTGCAGGATTTTCAAGGCGCGCCCGCGGTAACCTGATGATATTCTCTCGCTCATGTTTTAGTCCCCCAGCACTTTTGACATGTAGACTCCATCATAATCGTAGCCGAACCGTTTGTAATATTGTTTGGTGCCCAGACCACTTATGACTAGTATCTTTTTTAAACTATAGTCCTGACGGGTTAGGCGTTCAGCCTCAGCTAGGAGTATTCCTCCGTAGCCTCGATGTTGCCAAGCTTTGGGCATGTGCTTGCCGACAGGGACGAGTGAACCATAAACATGCAGTTCGCGTATTATCGAGCATGGCGCAGCTTTGATTTCTGGCCTGCTGACCTTACATGATGGTATCCTCAATCTCAGATAGCCTATCAGAACGTCGTTCTCGGGGTTCTCTGCCGAAATGAAGAGTTCTGTTCCTTCAGAAGCGGAGTAGCTTGTTGTCAGAATCTTCACCTTCTCAGGGTCTACCGTCAGGTTGCTTGGATGCGTTTGATGTCCCACTTCACGGCAACGTATGCATCTGCATCTGATACTCTGGGCTTCGAGCTTCTGCTGGATCAACTGACGCAGGTTACTTCGCTTGACACCAGCAACGATCAACGGTGCAGGAATGTCCCTCTGTATGCGCATGATACGAATCCACGTGGGAACGATCCTTTTTACCTCGACGGTGAGGTCCGCTGCATCTTCGCTAGTGTATGGTATGTACTCTCCCCTTACATACGCGTCGTAAATCTTTGTGTTCTTAAGGACTAGGCATGGATAAATCTTGATCATATCCGGCTTAAACATGGGGTCTGAGAATATTCTTCTGAAAGCTTCAAGGTCTTTCTCGCGGTCTGAGCCTGGGAGGCCTGGCATCATGTGGTACACTATTTTTAGGCCTGCGTCTTTCAGGATGCGA
>Ga0078972_1017214_pt1 | contig 10442 bp, 8 predicted proteins | sample YelNatPaOPGAMG01_FD_67568 | JGI IMG/M metagenome (GOLD analysis project Ga0078972, IMG submission 67568) | Hot spring thermophilic microbial communities from Obsidian Pool, Yellowstone National Park, USA - OP-RAMG-01 (SPADES assembly) (version 2) | ecosystem: Environmental > Aquatic > Thermal...
AAGAAAATGCTGATTTCCTATTTTCTGGTGAAGTGTTGGGGGAAAGACCAATGTCACAAAATTTTAAGGCATTAATGAGAGTTAGCGAAGAATCTGGATATAAAGATTATATAATTCGCCCTCTCAGTGCAAGACTACTTCCTGAAACACTTCCAGAAAAACAAGGTAAAGTAGATAGAGAAAGGCTTTTAAGTATAAGAGGGAGATCAAGAAAACCACAGATGGAACTCGCAAAAAAATATGGAATTACTGAATACGCACAGCCAGCTGGTGGGTGCTTGTTGACCGATCCTATGTATTCTCATAGATTAAGAGAAATTATGGAAAAACAGCCTGATTTTGATAAAAGAGATGCTGAATTATTGGCAATTGGTCGTCATTTTCGCATAGGATCAGGCGAAAAGATCATAGTCGGCAGAGATCAAACGGATAATGAAAAACTCCTCGCAATTAAAAACGATGGCGATGTTATACTTGATGTCATAGATTATCCAAGCCCAATTGCTATGATACCTAATGGCGGTTCTGAAGAAGCCATAATGATAGCAGGCTCTATAATCGCTCTATACAGTGATGCACCAAAAAATGATAAAATTAAGGTAATATATTATTACAAGGATAAATCTAATATTATTTTAGTAAGTCCATTTCCCAAAGATGAAATTGATAAAATAAGAATTTAGATGAAAAGACGATATGCAGTGTTAGAGGATAACATTTATAAAGTAAGTATTCGTTCAGTGATCTTGGGCTTATTGATAATGCCTATAAATTACTACTGGGTTGTGCAAATGGAAGTGGTTGAGAGTAGGCTTTGGTCAACAAGCTCATCTTTGTTCTTTACCTCTGTTTTTTGTCTTTTTGTATTAGTATTGTTGAATTTAGCTGTCAAGAAAATAGCTCCAAAGTTATCTTTAAAGCCCTTTGAACTTGTTGTTATTTATGTATTTCTAAACATATCATCAGCAGTTGGCGGACAAGGCATGATCATGGTGCTTATTGGCGGACTTGGACATGCCTTTCAGTTTGCTACTCCTGAAAATGAATGGAAAGAACTTTTTCATCAATATCTTCCTAATTGGCTTGTCGTAAAAGATTCAAAAGCCCTTGAGAATGTTTATTCTGGAAACTCAACGTTCTATTTATCCGAACATATTAAAGCATGGATAATTCCTGTATTGTCTTGGTCATTTTTTCTTTTTGTGCTTGTCTTTGCAATGCTTTGTATTAACGTTATACTTCGGAGACATTGGATTGAGAAGGAAAGGCTTACATATCCTATTATCCAGTTGCCTCTTGAAATGATAGTTAGCGGAGATAAGTCGGATTTTTTCAAAAATAAACTGTTATGGATCGGCTTTGCTATTGCTTTCTTCATAAGTCTTTTCAATGGATTACATATACTTTATCCTAAAATTCCCGGTTTAAAGAATATTTATGACATAACTTATATTTTCTCGGAAAAACCTTGGAGTGCAATGGCTTCTGATGGGATATATATAGCATTTTATCCCTGTGCAGTTGGGTTAGCTTTTCTTATGCCTTTGGATATGGCTTTTTCTGTCTGGTTTTTCTATTTTTTCTGGTTGGCAGAGTTATTCATAGGCGGAATAACAGGCTTAAAAAGTATGCCAGAGTTCCCATACCCAAAATATCAAGCATCTGGTGCATGTATAAGCATTGGCATATTATCTTTATGGATAAGCAGAAGGCAAATTTCAGCAGTATTCAAACGATTTATTGGAATTACATCAATAGACGATAAAAACGAGCCTATGGGCTATCGTTTCGCTGTGATAGCTTTATTTATCTGTCTAATGCTATTGGTCGTATTTTGCACAAAGATGGGAATATCTCTATGGGTAAGTTTATGTTTTCTGTTTGCATATTTCATGGTTGCAATAGCGGTAACAAGAATGAGAGCTGAATTAGGTCCGTTCTATCACGAGTTTTATTATGGCGGTGCAGAACAAGTGTTGACCGCATTGTTTGGGACGAAAAAAATAGGACCGCTAAGTTTGACAGGTTTATCTTTATTTTGGGGTATTACAAGAGCTCAAAGCAGTCATCCTATGCCTCATCAGCTTGAAAGTTTTAAATTGGCAGAGAAAACAAGGCTTTCTTACAAAGGTTCTTGTGGAGTTATAATTGTTGCTATGGCAACTGGTATTATTATGTCTTTTTGGGTATTATTAGATGTTTATTATCGTAAGGGGATGACGGGTAGCACTTTGTGGTTCGGCTATGAGATATTCTCTCGTCTGGAAAATTGGCTTCAACGTCTCTCGGGACCAGATTACATGGCATCAGCATTTATGGGATTTGGGTCTATGTTTACTTTCTTCTTGATGTTTATGCGTAGAAAGCTAATCTGGTGGCAATTTCATCCTTTAGGATATGTGGTTACTCAGGGCGATTGGGGAATTAAATTTCTTTGGTTTTCTGTATTTATAAGTTTCGTTATCAAGCAAAGATTACTTAGTTACGGAGGGGTTAAGGCATATAGAATGGCTATGCCTATATTCTTAGGACTTATACTCGGAGATTTTATTGCGGGTGGACTATGGCAAATAATAGGTTGGGTTTTTAATCTGCCTACTTATGCTTTTAAAAATTGGTAAATATACAAATCAAGTTTCCCCAAGCCTTATGCTTGTGGGATGTTTGGAAATAACTTTCAACTAAGGAGTGCAAAAAATGAATATTAAACCAGGATTTACGCCATTATTTAACGGAAAAGACCTATCTGGATGGATTGGGGACACTAAATATTGGAGTGTTAAAGACGAATGTATTGTCGCCCGTTCTGTTGACAGATTAGATAGGAATTTATTTCTTTGGACGGAAAAGGAATATTCTAATTTTGTCATGTCTTGCGAGGTAAAACTGCTGGGATTTAATAGCGGTATCCAATTTAGAAGCACTGTTGATGCAAATGGTTTTATGGCAGGTTACCAAGCGGATATTGGGAATGGATGTTGGGGGTCTCTTTACGAGGAACGTCTAAGAGGTGTTGTCGTTCCATATAAACCTGATCTGGTTGAACCTATTCTTAAAAAAGAGGATTGGAACGAGATGCAGATATTTGCGGTAGAAGATTATATTATGCAGACCTTGAATGGGGTTGTGACCGTGGAATTTTATGATCCGCCCGGAGCAAAGAAGGGTTTATTCGGTTTACAACTTCATGGCGGACCACCGCAAGAGATATTCTTCCGTAATATCTGTATCAAAGAATTTGGTATTTAGTTATTGAAAAAATTCGCTAACTCCCCTTTATTTAAAGGGGAGAAAACTTAATGGCTAAAAATGGGCATAATCCAAGTGTCTGAAAAATCAACCTAAATATGCCGATTTTCATATATAATCATCAAATATTGAGCGGATTTTTTATACTTTTTTGTCTAATATTAGACCCAATATGTCACCCAATCGTTTTCTCAATTGCTCAAGTTCTTCGGGCGGAATCTGTCTTATCACTTCGTTTGTTTCATTATCAATGATCTTTATCACAATATCCCCAGTTTCTTCATCTTTTGAGAAGGATAATCTTGCCATTGATGTATTGACACCAACAGAATCAGAAAGCGCCTCAGTAAGAGCCTTTGATCTGATAGTATCGGATTGTTGATTTTCTTCTTTTCGCTCAATATTTGCTGATTGCTCAGTGTTCACCGAAATTTTTAATTCTTGATTATATAGAGCTTTAGCTTTTGGAGGAGCTTTATCCGCACCCATAATTGCGAGGCTTTGGATACTCATTGAGTCCACCTCCCATTTAGGGAATTGTTTGTAAAATTTTATGCCCTTGTGGAGTAATAGCTACTGAATAAAGAGTATTGTTGTGAAGTAAATTCTATATTCTGTATATATATTGAACTATATTGTTTTATCAACATTTCCTCTTTTTTCTTGATCGCTGTCTCCATAATTTTAACGCGATTTTCTATGTTCTTAATTTTATCATTCATTGATTTGCTATATGAGTCTAACGTGTTTGATGACTCGTTAGTTGTTACAAACGGCTCCAATAACGTCTCAAAATTCTCCATAATGGTATCAAACAAATTTTTAACAGCACCAATATTGGATTCTACCGCAGAGTCAAGTTTGCTTGTATCAAGTTTGATGATTAGTCCAGTGTCAATTGTAATTCCCACATCAGAAAGATATTGAGGCTCATTTTCGGAATTACTGGTAACTTTGGTTCTCAACATTGAGAAAATGTTCATCCTTAAAGAAGTAAACACCGTGTCACCTGCAAGAGCACCTCGTGTATATGTCTTATTTTCGGTATCAGCGATAGTTTTTGTCTTTGCGTCAATATAACTCAACGTGCTGTTTAGGTTGCTTACGAAAGCACTCACTTTGGACCTAATGGCGACATAATCAGGTTGAACTGTAAGCGTTATTGTTTCATTCTCACCAGTTTTGCTTAAAAGATTTAATTTTACTCCGCTTATGACGCCCTCAATTCCAGTATTTGTTGATTTAGTGACGTTAATGCCGTTAACCGTGAAAGATGCGTCTATTGCATCTTGCAGGGTTGTTTTGAAATTCCCACCATCAAGAATTCCGAGGCTTTCCAATACATTGCCTTCGGTATCGCTTGCTGTTATCTGATTTTCTACCCCAGTAGATTCTGCTGTCAGAACTAAGTTGTTGTTGACTATGCTTGCAAATACGCCTTTTCCTCCATCAAATTTTGTATTGTTTATAGCATTAGCGATATTTTGAAGCGTGTCTGTTGATACAACTGTTATGGTTTTGCCATTTATTGTGAACTTTCCATCTAATCCAAGTGCTGATGTTGAACTGGTTTGTTGATCAGAACGAACGCTATGAGCTTGGGCTAAATTTGATATTGATATAGTGTATTTTCCGTTTATCGCAGTAGAATCAACTGACGCTGTGAGTTTTGAGTTATCGCTTGATATTGCAGTTTTGTTATCAAAGATCGTATTGTCACTGTCTTTCAAGTCCCCAACGATCGTATTTAACGTTTTTAGTTTTGTTTTGAGATCAGAATAAATAGCCTTTTTGATATTTAGCTGATCTTTCTGGTCATTCAACTTATTAATAGGTTGACGCTGTGAACTTATAGCAGCGCTTATAAGTGAATTAAGAAATGTTGTTGTTAAACTTCCTGTGGAAACATTGTTTGTTCCAGAAGATCCAATAAGTGCCATATCCATTCTCCAGACATCAGATTTTAGACTCGGGACAAGAATTTTGCAGTAATTCAAAAGTCCCGAGCCTATTTATCTCAAGTCTCGTGTTTCACTGAAGCCCATGTATCACGGAGTTCCTGCAATATCATGGCTGCTTTGTCAAATTCTTTTGTTCTTGCTAATTCACTACAATAATCATATATAGCTAACAGATTATCAGCAATGGGCTTAGCTTCCATATTAAGACTATCAATAAGCATTTTAATAGCGTTCCACGTTTGCTCTAGATCCTTTTGACGACAGCCATAAATAGCTCTGTCATACATCATTATTATAAGCTTTAATGGATCCGCAGACATAACGTTATTTTGATGATAGGTCTGTATTACCGAATGTGCTGACATCTGCTAATCTCCTTGATGTTGAATTATCTAAATAGCGACAAGATTCCCTGTGGAGCTGCGTTAGCTTGTGCTAACATCGCAACAGCAGTCTGCTGGAGTATCATATATTTAGCTGCTTCTACCTGTTCGTAAGCCATATCAGCGTTCATTATGCGGTTATATGACGCTTCGGTATTCACCTGATCGACGCCAACGGTGATCTCTTTGGAGTTAAGCCGTGCAGTTAGAGAACCGATATTATTAAGACTGCTTGTAACTTTTGTTATTGCGTCATCAACCGCAGACATATATGCTCGTGCAGCGGCAGCCGTTGAAACATCTACACTTACATCTCCAGCCTGTGTATATGTAAATGTTGAGGTTTGGCCAACTACTATGTTATCAAAACCAGCATCAAGGAACACCTTTAATCCGCGACCTGTATCATAGCTTGCGACACTCGCGCCAACGTCCATGTAGAAGTAAGATGCGGTTGTATTGTCAGTTGTATTATCCACACCATCAGTATCTACGTCAACAAGCTGTTCAGATGACCCAGATATTTGGTAAAGTTCCATCTTAACCTGACCTGAAGCTACATATTCAAAGTTAAGCTCTTCTCCTTCTGTTAGTCCAGCAGCAGCTACGTCAATTTTTATACCAATTTTCTTTCCATCGTTGTCAAGGAGATCTACCTCATCATTGTCATCTGATGCAGGGGCAGCTAGATTATGATAGTTCACAACGACATTACCTAACGAGTCAGTTATTGTATAGCTAAACTTATGGTCATCCCCGGATCCTGATACATCATCAATTTTAAGTTTATAGATTCCAGATGCTAATTCATATCCAGCATCGCTGGTGCCTTGTGTGATCGTTGGCAAACCGGATATAGTGTTAAGGGCGTTGAACTTTCCTAACGATGCGCTAGTAGCTTTGTCTGCAATTCTGAATTTATATGTGCCACTGTCAAATTCTATTAGATCATCAAATTTAGTTGTTGCGGTGACTCCTGTTTCACTTGATACTGTGTAGAAAGATGAACCAACTGTTGTCCCGCTTGCGATAGACAAAGTTGCCCCAGTTGCTGACCCTGATGCGACCCCTAACTCTACCGCATTATGACCTACACCTGTTGTGGCAGTTGCACTATTAGTTCTTAACAACCATTGTGTTGTATCTTCGCTAGATGCACCTGTTTGAAGTGTCTTGTTTACGCTGCCATCAAGCAACTTTGAGTCATTCCATCTTGTCTCATCTACTATGTCGTTGATCTGTTTTGCAAGAGATTCAAGCTGTTGTTGTATAGCGGCTCTTTCATCTGCACCAAGTGTATCAGATGCTGCCTGAGTTGCCTTAGCTTTCATCTCAATAAGCAAGTCGTTAATCTGTTGGAGACCTCCTTCAGCAACGGAAAGCATGTTCTTTGCATCGCCGATGTTTCCTAATGCTGCTTTTAGTCCCTCGTTACGTGCGCTTAGTTTCATAGCAATGGTCAAACCCGCAGGGTCATCTGCTGCTTGATTGATACGTTTGCCTGTCGCTAATCTCAACTGCGCAGTGCCAAGTTTTGTGTTAATAGACCTTAAAGAGTTAAGATTGTTTAATGCTGCTATGTTTGTTGAAATTCTTGTGAAATCAGCTTGTGCCATTTCTGATCTGCCTCCAATTTTAATTCATTTTGACGGCTTTCTTTTATTTCCGTCGTTGATACCAAATTAAGCCCTTTAATCTAAATATCTGGACTTAATCTTATTAGACCATCTTTTTGCTTTGATCTGCCAAAATCCAAAACTTTACTCGCTATATATATCGTAGTTAAAACTCAAAACTTTAGAAAAATTTTATTAAAAAATTTCAAAAACTCGCTTAAGAAAGTAAATAAATGTTCCGATAATAGATATGTGGAGGTGAATAGTTTGGCAAATGAAATTGAATATGAAGATATGCTTTCTGTCTTGTTGGAAGCCTTTTACGCATTTAATAAATCTGCTGATAAACTAAGCAAAGCTTATAGTCAATTGTCACAAGATACAAATATTGCTACTAAAACGTTAAAAACTTCATCTTATTACTCTTCCGCTTTGTTTGATCTAATATGTGGTTCTTTGGAATGTATTGATTATGGTATAATTATTCTTGACCGAAGCGGACGGATAATATTTTTTAATCAAGTCGCACAAGAGATAACAGAGCTTGATCCATTAGATACAATCGGAAAAAATCATAATATAATTCTCCATAATGATCAGTTTTTAGAATCAGTAGAAAATGGCGTAGAAAAGCATTATATAAAGCAATTTGATAATGGAAAGGAATTTAACGTCCTTGTAAAGCCAATAAAAGGGGGATATGGAAGAATAATTGGCGCTGTGGAAATACTATCGCCAGTCAACAAGGCATCATCCTATGAACAAAGACAAGAATCTGATTATGTTACAAAATTGGTCAAAGCTATGGGTGATGTTGTCAAAAATATAGTTCATCAAATGAAAAGTCCATTAGGTGCTATCCAACTTTTCGCCGAAATCTTAAAAGAAGACATCAGTAAAGATAAAGTCGTCATAGTAGATGAAATCTTATCCAGTGTTTATTCTTTAGATGGCGTTTTATCTAATCTTCTGTCGTCAGTCCAGCCATTAACTCCTTCTATTCAAAAAGTTGATCTTATAAATATTATTGAGGAATCTTTGGCTTTTGCGATGCCTGCCATTAGACAGCAAAATATCCGACTTATAAAAGATTATAGCAATGAGAGTCTATATTTTTATGGCGATATGGAACAACTTAAACAAGTATGCTTTAACCTTATACTCAACGCCATTCAAGCGATGCCAGAAGGTGGGCATTTAATAATAAGAACTTCACTCTTGAATGATGATAATATATATATTGAAATTGAAGATAGCGGTTGTGGAATCCCTAATGAACTTATGGATAGGGTATGGACGCCCTTTTTCACTACCAAAGAAGGTGGGACAGGGCTTGGATTATATGTTGTATATAGAATAATACACGCCCATAAAGGCAAAATTGAGATTAAAAGTATTGATGGAGTTGGAACTAAGATCACTATAAAACTACCGATCAATTGTGAGTAATACTGGTTTTTAGTTAAAACGAATTGATTATTTCTCCCTAAACTGCACTTCGGAAAAAGGGGAGTTAAAGGTATTTTATAGATTATTGAGATAAATCATCTAAAATATCCAGTGTTTTTTTCGCGTTAACAACACCATGTCCGTTGAAATCGTCTGGATTATTATATTGTGACGCCCCCATGAATATAAACTTTCGCACAAGATTGGGATCATCACATTTACGTTCCATCATCAATGCCACTATTCCCGTCACATGCGGAGTTGCTACACTTGTTCCCGAAACCCGTTGCCATTTGCCATCTTTGTCCGCGACTTGTATCCAATCACCCGGGGCAAGCACCCCATTTTCTTTTAACTCAATACCGTAATTAGACCAAGGCGCCCTTTTGTCATTCATATCTGAGCCACCTACACAAATTGTAACATTGTCTTTTGCTGGGGAATATACGCCCAATTTTCCCTCATTGCCTGACGCAGATAAAATGATCACATTATTTGAAGCCATTTTGTCTATAACCTCTTTGATTGCTATTGATTGATAAGAAGAGCCAAAACTCATATTTAATAGCTTGATGTTTTCTTTTATCGCCCACTGACAACCGTCTATTATATCCGATATATAACCTCGTCCATCTTTATCCATCACTTTGATAGCGTATAGATTTGCAGAAGGAGCAACACCAACTATGCCAATTCCATTCTTCCTTGCTGATATGACAGACGCGACATAAGTTCCATGATTATTGTCATCTTCATAAGATTTGTCATTAACAGCATCATATCCACCGATAACTGCTCCGGCAAGATCAGGATGTTTAGTGTTTATTCCCGTATCCATTACACCAATATTAATGCCTTTCCCTGTTGCAATACTCCATATTTCAGGAGCATTGATCCTTTTTACTCCCCAATCTATATTTTCCTCTTCATTAGTGTATTTTTCAGAATTATGAATAAACTCATTTTTAGCTAATAATAACTTAAAAGACTTATCTTCTAACTTGTATAACTGAACGTCTGGCTCAATATAGCGGACAAATCTAAGTGACTGGACAAACTGTTTCTCTTCGTGATCTAAATCACAGGATATGCTATTAATTATCGTTAATTTCTTTTTTATCTTAATTCCATAAGACTTTAATTCATTAATTCCCTGTGATATTTTCATACTTTGATCAAATGCGACAATATACCTGTCTGATCTATCAAAGATTGAATCTATTTTATCACATCCTATTAGATGAACAAAAAAGATCATCGTTAAAATTATTGTATTAATTATCCTCATACCTGTTTCATATCTAAATTAATGGTTCATTAAATCAAATCCTTCGCTTATATTATATAAATTAACAGTGTATAGGTAAAGCAAATTTAATAAAGCAGAATAATGATCTGTCATACTGAACGAAGTGAAGTATCTAAACAAACGAAGTGAAACTTTTAAATAGATTCTTTGCTGATGTTTAGAATAATAAGCTAAACTCTGATTCACCCTCAGTTTTTAAAGGATACAAAAATGATATGTGTTTAAATGATAGATATGTAAGAAACTCTTGAAAAATAAACAAAAAAATGGCATACCTTTATAAGTATTTTCTATATCTTTATATTCATTAAAATTAAAATGCTCCACATTTGTCATTCCCGCGCAAGCGGGAATCCAGAGAATTTGTAACAAAGGAATGGATTCCTGCTTCCGCAGGAATGACGTTTTGCTTTATCCAATGAGTATTTATTGGTTTCATATAGCTCTTGGAATTGTCGGGTGTATTTTTACGAGG
>Ga0078972_1017216_pt1 | contig 10441 bp, 16 predicted proteins | sample YelNatPaOPGAMG01_FD_67568 | JGI IMG/M metagenome (GOLD analysis project Ga0078972, IMG submission 67568) | Hot spring thermophilic microbial communities from Obsidian Pool, Yellowstone National Park, USA - OP-RAMG-01 (SPADES assembly) (version 2) | ecosystem: Environmental > Aquatic > Thermal...
GCTCTTGTGGTTTTAGCTGGGGCTGAAAAGGCCTTGCACTTTTTGCCCAATTTTTAATCCACATATATTTATGACTAGAATAATAAGCTTTATTGCGACAAGATACAGAACAATATTTAGAATTTGGACCAGCCTTATAATGCTTTCCACATCTTTGACAAACATAAGAATAAACCCTCCCAACAAGATATTTTTTGGCATGTTCAACTCCGTGAAGTCTGTTGTGTTGGAATTCTGTCAGCAACTCAAGATTTTCTGGTCTATTATCAAGTTTATCTCCATTTATATGATGGACAATTTCAAATTTTGTGAGAGGGCGACCAATTTTTTCAGACATAACTTTTCTATGTATGTAAACATAATTTTTGGAATTAGCCATTGGGTGGTTGGGGAGATGAATCATAAGATATCCGTGACAATTGACAATACCGCCCCTCCAACATTTAAACTTCCCAGCACAAGACCTAGAACAAAATTGTTGTGGTTTGCGATTAACAAAATTAAATTTATATTTAAATTCTTTTTTGCACCATTTACACTTAGGCACATAAATATTATACCAGCCAATAAAAGATTAAGTCAAAAAGTTTTGAAGTTTTTATAATATGGAAACTTGGTATCAATTATCAGCCATCTTGAGAACGATACTTTACTTCTACATTTGCCTTACCTCTTCTATTCTTACTATTCTCTATTACAGAGCCTACTGGAAGTTTAAGACAACTCCTATTATTCAATCGCTTAAAATCTTTCTTCTAACTTTGTCTTTGATGTTTGCTGTTTTGAGTCTAGTTTCGGCGTCTTATGTTCTTGGCAATGTTGAAAAATACAAACTTATGGTTTCTTTGCTTGTTTTTCCTGCTTTTTTACTTGCGATTGGAATTACTGGCTTTTATTTGAAATCAACTGATGATACTAAGAACGATAAAAAAAGTGATAAAATACAATAGAATATGACTCTTGACGATTTTATTAAGAAATATGATGGTAAGGGAATTGACTTTGATGGCAAGTTCTCAACTCAGTGCGTTGACTTATATCGGCAATATGTCAAAGAAGTCTTGGGCTTCCCTCAAAGCCCGCCAGTTGAGGGAGCTAAAGACATTTGGGATACATATTTGCCAGATTATTACAAGAGAATTGAGAACACGCCATACGGAGTTCCAGAAAAAGGAGACATTGTAATTTGGGGAACAAAAATAGGCAAGTATGGGCACGTTGCTATCTTTTTAGAAGGAGATGCAAAGAAGTTTAAGAGCTTTGACCAGAATTTTCCTGTAGGAACACTATGCCATATACAAGAGCATACTTATACAGGAGTTTTGGGCTGGCTAAAACCGATAATTAAATCTATGGAAATACCCGAATGGTTCAAAACATTGCTTCAAGAAAGAGGGCTGTCTTTAGACCGAGAAGGTGAGTTTCGTGACTTTTGGGAAAAGGCAATTAAATACGACAAGGATATTACTGACCTTCGTGAACAAATTAAAAGACTGAACGAAATAGTTGGACCAAAATTTACAGAGGTTTCTATGTTAACAGAAAAAGTAGAAAAGCTGGAAGGAGAAAAAGAAGACCTAAGGAAAGCATTAAATGAGGCAAACAAAGCGAAAGACGAATTTGAATATCAATTAAGACTTGCAAACATAGCGCTTGAAAGAACACAGAAAGATTTAGAAAGAACACAAGCCGACTTAAAAACCGCAGAAGAAGAAATCAAACGACTTAAAGACGATAATATAGCCATCTTAAACAAGATACCCCTCTCAGAATTGATTACAGCAATCATTATGCGTATTTTAGGGAGGTGAAATAAGATGATAGTAGTAAGTAAAAGATTTCAAGTTAGAAAAGAAGACCTACAAAAGGTGGGTAAGAATGCTCTGATTTTCTTTGCACCATTGGCAGTAATTTATCTCTCTTTTGTGGCAACAGAAATAGAGAAAGACGGCTTTACTTGGGAAGATTTTAGACCTAACCTAGTAGTATTAGGAGCAATGATACTTTATGTGATAAATGTCTTGCTTGACTTTTTTAGAAAATGGGCAAGTGAGACAAGATACACAGATTATGGAAAGGAGAATAAATGATTATTTTGAGACACTACACGAGAAGTGAGAGAGAGGGAATGCCAAGCACCAGTTCACGCTGAGGGTTGTCCTTGTCAAACTTGCCAAAAAACAACCTGTGATGGTTGTAATGCTACCAACGTTGACCACTTTACCCCAAAGTGCATAGCTAAAGTGTGGGGTTGGAATAGAAAGCAGACTGATGCACCTGAAAACCTGCAATGGCTTTCAAGACCTTGCCATACCGAAAAAGATAGAACAACACCAAAACGAAAACAGCTAGCCTGTAAAATTGTAAGTGGTAAAACTGTTACCCTAGATGAATACTTGAGTGCTATAAATGGGAGATAACTATTCCTATAAGTTTAAATTAAGGTATTGGATAGACTAAAAAGTTATCCCAATCTGAATCTTCACTAGCTACAAGAATGACGCCACCAGATTTAAATTTGTCATTCTCAATGATGATTTCTGATGATTTAATTTCATTGACGAAGGCAGTGAATTTTCCGTTATCAACAATGAGCCTCACTCCTAAAAATTTTGCGTCATAATTCTTATAATTATAAGACTTTTCTATTGTTTTACATTCTGAATTCTCTATAATTTCCCACCAATTGTTACCATCCGCACCCAAATTAAAAAATAGCATATTATTAAGGTCCACAACTGATACTCCTATTCCGTCGCCCATACAATTGGAATTACTACCATAGATAGGATACATTGATGCCTCAACGATGTATCTTTTCCAACTATTATCGCCTATTTTCATTACTGCAAGTTTTTTACCTCTAAACAAAAAAGGCTGTCCTTCAATTACAGAAAGTCGCCCATTTACTGATGCAAATGTTCCCACTATTTGTTCCCATTGTGGACTTATTCCATTATCAAAGTTATCATAAAATAGAAGATTTGAAGGCAGTGTGGGAGTAGGATTAATAATGATTCGAGGAGTATCAGTAATCTCGGCTGTAGAGACGTTTTCTAGTTTTGCTGGCGATGTCGGTACTTCTGTAAAGGTGGGCATTAGGCTTGCGGAACGATTTCTGAAAAAAGCTGTAAATATTACACTGATAACAATGCAAGAAATAAAAGCACCAGCGCCAAAACCTAGTAAGACAAGAGTCCAAGATGTCTTTCTTTGTGTTGGTTGTCTTGGTTGTTGTGTCCATTTCACGACGACAATCACCCAAGCTTTTCAGTCAACATCAAGGAAAATTATTGGCATTGCTTTGCTGGTTGCGGTGGTGGTTCGGTTATTGATTTTTGGATGAAGCTTAATAATATGGAATTCAAAGATGCGGTTAGTGATTTAGCAGAGAGGTTAGGGATAAAATGAACGAGATTGTTTACACAATTCCTGAGGTCGCACAATTTTTAAAAATCTCAAAAAGCAAGGTCTATTACCTTGTGAAGCGGAACGAAATCCCTCATATCAGAATTCAGAGAAATGTCCGAATTCTGCAAAGTGATCTTTTGGCCTGGCTGAAGATGAAGAAATCGCAAGAGCCAAGCCAGATGGTTTTTGCCATAGACAGGATGTTTGAAGTAATGCAAAATGATTGAAAAGTTGACATAGTTTGATACATTTAGCCTGCTTAGAGTATCTAAAAATTGATATAGTTTGATATATTTTTAACGGTTGACAAACCACTAAATAAGATAGTATTTTGGTTGTAATGGCAATAAAAGAAAGAACAATCGACAATAGAGCGCTTGCTAAATACTTCAGAGTATCCGCCTATTCGCTTCGCAAGTGGCAGAGAGAAGGTAGGCTCGTTGCCTTCGCCAGAAATGCAAGAGGAGATAGAGTTTATAGATGGAGTGATGTTGAGAAATTTATTGAGAATTGTCCTAAGGGATAAAAGCATATGGCTGCCCAGTCAATCTACAAAATCAAAATTAAAACTCCAACTGCCAAAAACGGCAGTTGGTTTATTTCATACCCGACCAATAACAAAATGACGACAATAAAAAGAGAAGATGGTAAGGTGGTATACCACCTCGTAAAACGAAAGATATTGAAATTTTTAGCTTCGGCCAAAGGGGGTAAGACAGGGGTTTCTGTCTTTTACCCACATAAGTATCGGAATGAGACAAAAATTGATAGTAACTATCAGGCTACGATCTACGCTTTAGCTTGTTTTCTCGAGGACTATTTATCACATTCAATTCTAAGAAAAGCTGAAAGAGAGTTTTTAGGTTCTATAACAAATAAAAATTACAGCCATTAGAGCTGTGGCCACCACGATCTGCTCACGGAAGGCTACAGGCTGGTGGAAACGAACCACCTAAAAAAAAGTAGTAGCTAAAGTGAGAGGGTGAAGCTGTATCCGACTGCATTCGGAACTGATATGCAGGGGAGCATTACTGACCCTAAAAAGGTGCGAGGATTTGGCTAACGCACTAGAGCCTCCTCCCCTCCACACTGTCTCGGTGTGGCTCGGGATAGCTAGTTTGCTTAATCTTGTCGGAGAGAAAACCGAATAAAACAAGATGATAACATTCCACTATTAGGGGTTCTCGTGATGTCAGGGGAGGATAAAAATATGAACAAAATAACAGATCCTAAAAAAATAAAAGAGTATGTAATCTCAACTATCAGAAGTGGAGATAAAGATAGGATTCAGAAAGTCCTAATGAGATATTTTACTGTTTTAAAAGAAGAAGAACAAAAAAATTCGGCGAGAGTAGTTGAAGAAGCGAAGAGGGTTTTTGAAGTTTAAAAATTATTGTGCGAGGCAAATTTTACAATTGCTACGGTTATTGCTACTATTGGTTTATAAGGAAGACTTAACCCCCTATATATCAGGTATTTAGATGCAATAATCCTTATATATAGGCGCCCCCGGCGAGATTCGAACTCACAACCATCTGATCCGAAGTTAGACGAGGGTTAAATTCAACCAGTTTCAACCAGTCAAATATGTCCAACTAGCCTTAAAATGCAAACTTACTCCCAGATATGGCGTGTCCATTTACTCCATTTTTTCCAATATTTCCATTATTTTTATCGTGATTCCTACGGTAATTGCTACGGTTTTAAAACCGCATCTAGCTTATCCGCAGCTTCTTTTTGCAGGTTAGGAATAAGATGGGAGTAAGTGTTTAGAGTTAGCTCAATCGAGCTGTGGCCTAAAGCTTCTTGCACCACTTTGGGATGCGTGCCTGAAATAAGCTGGATAGATGCGTAAGAGTGGCGGAGAGAATGAAAGCTTACTCTTGGCAGTCCTGCTTTCACTAGTGATTCGTGGAAGTGGCGAAGAAGATTGCGGGGTGAGATTGGATTTGAATTCGAAGTTTTAAAGATTAGACCATCTTGAGGCAGTGGCATATTTTTCAAAACCTCAACAACATACGATGGTATTCTAACCGTTCGCATAGCGGTTGGCGTTTTTGGCTCGTTTATGGATGTTTTACCTCGAATGGAGACTACTGTTTGCCTGATAGCAATTTGACTATTTTCGAGGTCTATGTCTTTTGTTTCAAGCCCTAGTATCTCGCCTTCTCTTAGACCGCAACCGATGGCAATAAGGTAAATGGGATAATAAGGATGTCCTCTTACTACCTCAAGTAATTTTCTGATTTGTTCGATAGATAATGTTTGTGGTGCTTTTTTTGCGGGAGTTGGAGGTGTAACTTTACTTGTTGGGTTGCTTGTCAGAAGCTCCCATTTTATAGCTTCATTTAGTGCCCGCCTCAAAACGGCGTGAATATAGTGGACGGTTCTTTTTGATAGACCTTCATCTAATTTTTTTGAATACAACGCCTGTATATGGGTTGGTTTTAGGTTTTTTAGCTTAATATTGCCTAGTGTCGGGAGAATGTGATTTTTGACAAGATAGCGGTATGAGTCGGCGGTTTTTGGTTTTAAATTTTTATCTACAATATCGTTCAAAAATCGGTCAAAAAGTTGTGAAACCGTTGCTCTTTCGTCAAGCAGTAATTTTCCCTCTTTTAATCTCATAAGGGAAGTCTGAAGCCACTCCCTCACGACATACTGCTTCTTGCTTCTCTTACGCCTTCTTTTACCGTTAGGCAGTGTAATCTCTGCAACCCAGCAATTTTCGGTTTGGCTGTAGAAAATAGAACCTTCGCCTGAAGCTCTTCTTTTTCTCGCCATTGACACCACCTTTAAAGATTTTACTACATTTTCCCTAAAATTGACCTAGTTTGATATAGTCTGATATCTTGACAGGGTTATTTTGAAGTCCTAATATAGAAGCAGTAAAACAAAAGGGGGAATAAAAAGATGACGCCAGAAAATATGGATACTCAAATACAAAAATTAGAAGAAACCAAACCAACTTTTCAGGTCTTAACCGTTGGCGATCTACGAACCAGAATTCAAGAAGAAACCGAGCAAAGAAAACTTATAACAGAATTTATCTCAAAGCATATGAAAGAGGGGATAGACTACGGCAAAATCAAGGTTAGAACCAAAGACGGACGGGAAGTAGAAAGCAAGCCTTCACTTTTCAAGCCAGGAAGCGAGAAGTTTTGTTCTCTATTTCATCTTAGACCAGTTTTTGTCAGAGACGATGAGACTTGGGAAATGGCGGGTAAAGTGCCTGGTCTTTTTGCATACAAATGCCAGCTGATCGCTCCGAACGGTGCAGTCGTAGGAGAAGGAAGGGGAGCAGCAAGACTTAGCGAAAAAGCAGGTTGGACCGAGAACAACGCCATCAAGATTGCTGAGAAAAGAGCACAGATTGACGCTGTTTTGAGGACAGGCGGATTATCCGACTTTTTCACTCAAGATTTGGAAGATATGCCTGAGATTATAGAAGGAGAAATTAGAGAAGTAGAAAAGAGATCTGACGCTACACAACAGGACACACCGGCCACCGAAGCACAGACCAGAGCAATTTTTGCTCATATCAAGAGGCTAGGAATAACAGAGGAAGATCTAAAGCAAAGGTTTGCTATTGAAAGTTTTTCAAATCTAACAAAGAAAGAAGCATCTGCTTTATTGTCTGATCTTAGCAGATTGAAAACTTGGTAAATATGGGTAGCTATCATCCGCCAGCCGAAGCAGTAGAGAAAAGAAGTAAAAAGTTAGGCTTATGGTTTGAAAATGTCAAGTTTAGCGGGTGGAGTGGTGAGAAGTGTTCACTTTGTGGTAGTGAGGTGTCCAAAGCGGTTTTAGATTACAGCTTGAAATTCTACGGCAAGGTCTTATGTCGATCTTGTCAGAGAGTAGAAAAAAGAATAGACGAAAACAGCGGGAGTGGGGCACAACCTAGCCGCTTACATCTATAGTTGGGGGTAAAAGAAAAAGCGTCAGAACGCTCCCGCTGCACTTTAAAATCTCTTTTTGAGGCGGATTGGCTAGATGCGAGCCTAGCGAATCCGTTATAGGCGAGTGGCTAGTAGGGCAGGCTAGCCCCGCCTCAAAAGGGGGTTTGAAAAATGAAAACTGATATTCGCAAAAAGTTTGTGGAAGAATGGGGAGAAGAATTAGCTACTGCTAAGGGTGATCTTGACTACTTAGCATTATTTTGTGGAGCTTACAATTATTATTGTCAAAAAAATGAAAACAAAAACTAACCTAACCAACCTAGCCATAGCTCTATTACTTGCTATCCTCTTTTGTGTAGCAGATGCTCAACTTGCCAAAGATCAAAAAGTAGATGCCAAAGCTGAAGCACAAGCCACTGAAGCACCGAAGCCGACAAAGGCACCAAAGCCCACTGAAGCTCCTAAAATTACAGAAGTCAAAGAAGCACCAAAAACACAAAAAGAAGAGATAGAGGCCTATATCAGGGAAGTGTTTGGAAAAGATGCAGATAAGGCCCTTTTGCTTCTTAAGGGTAAAGGAGAAGCCACTTGTGCCGAGAACAGAAACCTTAATCCCTACGCTAAGCACGAGAATATCAAGAACGGCATTGTTTATTCAACCGACTTTGGACTTTTTCAGATTAACGATAAATACCATCCTGTTTTCAAGCTCAATCTGCACAAGGACTGGAAAGCTAATGTGAGATATGCCTATCAGATGTTTGTGAATGATGGATATTCTTTCAGGAGATGGACGTGCGGTAGATATTACGGAATTTAAAAAATGGAAAAACAAAATAAAAAATATAAGGCGGTGGGAGATTGGGACTATAAGGAATTGCCTGTAAGCCAAAAAGAATTGGAAAGGGCAAGAAAAAAAGCTATTGAGTTGCTTAAAAAAGACCCAGCCAGCAGGACTTGGCGGTCTTGTTGGATTTGCAATCACGCCCATATCCATTTTCTAGAAGGCGAGTGGGGAGACTGGGTTTTGAACTGTTTTAAGTGTGGAAAATTTTTTTTATGACAAGATAGACATTACGGATTATGGGGAGCAAAATGAAAAAACAAAATAAAGATTGGAACGAAGCAATTAAAAATTTACTCGTTAAAGTTCAATGGGGATTAGTTGATGTGGGCTGGGCAACGGATAAGGTTTTATCTTTATTTAACCAACTTCTTGCTCAAAAAGAGAAGGAGATAAAAGAGAAGCAGGAAGAAATAAATAGGCTAAATAGGTTTATTACTCGTGCGATTGGAGCAAGTCATAATGGGTATGTTCCTTGCGATTATTTAAAGCTTGGATTATCAGTGAAAAATGAAAAAACAAAATAAAGATAATTTGCAGAGAGTATTTACTGACTGTTATACTAATATGGTGGAGCTACTAGGTTGCGTATCCTGCGACTAATGTCGCACGGGGCATTGACCCAGAGCCTAGGACTCCACTAATATAAAAAAATAGTTTTAAAATATGAGAATTTTATTTTGGGGTGATAGTCCTGCAGTAGCTACGGGATTGGGTAATGTCTCAAAGAATGTTTGTGATGTTCTTTCAAAAGAACACGAGATAACAGTTATTGGAGTTAATGATAGAGGAGGTTATAAAGACCCCAAGCTTTATCCATATCCGATTTATCCTGCTATCTATAACAACTATACCGATGTTTGGGGTGCAGTAAGATTATTCAACGCACTAAATCAACAAGACCCAGAAATTCCTAAACAAGATTTTGATATGCTATTTGTGAACCTTGACTTTTTTCTATTTAATGAAATAACTATTAGCGGCAAGCCACTCTTTGACTTAATTGGAAATGTTAAGATTAAGAAAGTTTTATATACTCCGATTGATAATGAAACTTTCTATCCGCAATGGCTTTTAACTTTTAAATTTTTTGATTTGATTATTGTTCCTTCAGAATGGGCCAAAGAGGTCTTAATTAAAGCATTACCCGAATTGAAAGATAGAGTTGAGGTTGTTTATTATCCTCTTGATACCAATAATTTCTTTAAGCAGAAGCCAAAGGACAAACCAAAAAATTCTTTTATTATCGGCTATGTGGGCAGAAACCAATGGAGAAAAGCACTAGATAAACTAGTTTTTGCTTTTGTAAAATTTAAGGAAAGGCATCCCAATTCTTTCTTGTATATTCATTCTAACCCCGAAGCTACCAGTGATTATGGTTGGAATTTTTGTGATTTGCTTTCTCACTTTAACCTATATTTAGGTCGTGATTATTTTTGCCCAGTTGGTATAAATGAGAATAAAGGAATTGAAAGAAAATCAATGAGAGACATTTACAATTATATGGATGTTTTCTTTTCTGCTTCAACTGGTGAAGGCTTTGGATTACCCTATGCTGAAGCCTCGTTGTGTGAAGTGCCTGTTATTATTCCAGATAATACAGTTGCCAAAGAATTTCCACTGATTACTTACCGCTCTTTATCTCAGTCCCATAGCTTTGGCTTTATTGATTACAATAGAATTCGCCATTTACCAGATATCGAAGACGGACTTAAAAAATTAGAATGGGTATATAATCACCGACAAGAAGCTAAAGAAAAAGCCAAACAGGCAAGAAAATTTTTTCTTCAGTTTGATAAAGAAAAACAAGGAAAACTTATTCACGATCTGATAGCCACATTAAAAAATAAATAACAAAAACAGTTATTATAAAAATATCTTTGTTTCTCATATTTTCTATTCCTACTTACTCACCGCAAACAAGTCGTCAAAAACATAATGGGTTTTGAGTATCCTTTTTAATTTCTTGACAAGGTAGCCGTGAATATAGTTAGGTATAGAATAAATGTCGCTTACTCGCTCAAAATAAAAACCCCCCTCTCTTGTTAAACAAATTATTACTCTATCTTTATCAAGAAAATTAAGCACTCTTTTTGCAATTTTTGTATTCTCTTTTTCTAACTCTTCAATCACAAACCTATTTACATTTATTACTTGTGTCATTTTTTTCTCACCTCCTCTTTTGTTTTTTATTGAAAATGTTTTTTGTTATATTGTTTAATGTTTTCGCTACTAAAAATGTTATCTTCGGGTTGCCAATGAATTAAATTTTCCCATTTACTAA
>Ga0078972_1017217_pt1 | contig 10441 bp, 7 predicted proteins | sample YelNatPaOPGAMG01_FD_67568 | JGI IMG/M metagenome (GOLD analysis project Ga0078972, IMG submission 67568) | Hot spring thermophilic microbial communities from Obsidian Pool, Yellowstone National Park, USA - OP-RAMG-01 (SPADES assembly) (version 2) | ecosystem: Environmental > Aquatic > Thermal...
GATCGGCGGCGGCAGCGGCGGCGCAGGCGGAAACATCACGATAACGGGAGGCGTCGTCACGGCAAGGAGCGAAGGACCGTTTAACGATTCGGGCGGCGGCGCGGGGATCGGCGGCGGGGAGTACGGAAACGGCGGCGTCATCTCCATTTCGGGAGGGACCGTTAACGCGTACGGCGGAGTGCGCGAGTACGGATCCGGCATCGGCGGAGGATACCACGGAGCGGGCGGCGCGATCACAATAACCGGCGGGACAGTGAACGCATATGGGAGCAAATACAGCGCGGCCATAGGCGGCTCATTCGCAAGCGCCGGCACGGTATCGATACGGGATGGGACGGTAACGGCGACCGGAGGCCTCTACGGCGCCGGCATCGGCGGAGACGGAGGCTCGATCGCTGTCGAGGGCGGGAGCGTAACGGCTTCGGGCGGCAAATATGCTTCGGGCATAGGCGGAAACATGTATGACGATGCGGGAACGGTTACGATCGCGGGCGGGACCGTAACGGCTGCGGGCGGCGAATCCGCCGCGGGCATCGGCGGCGGAGAATATGGGAAGGGCGGCGTTATTTCCATATCGGGCGGGAACATATTCGCTTCCGGCAGCGAAGGACAGGATATAGGCGCGGGAAGGGATGATACGGGCGGAAGCCTCGCGATATCGGGCACCGCGGCGGTTTTCTTAAGGAACGGGGTCGCAGGAAGCCTCACGCCCGACACATCCACGCACAGCCCTTACAGCCTGACAAACACGGCTGCGGGCGGCAGCCAATATGGCATACCCGTGCCGTGGGACGGAGATTTCGGAGCGTACCTGAGGCTTTATACGCTCGAATACAGTACCAACGGAGGTACGGGCGCGCCTCCCCTTACGGTCACGCAGCATATCGGCACCGCCGCGGCAGTCGCGGATATCGGCAATTATGAGCGCGCCGGCTATGCGCTCGGCTCCAAATGGAACGTTGAACCCGGAGGCGGCGGCATTTCGTACTCCCCCGACGATATTTTCGAGTTTTGGGCGAATACAACGCTGTATGCGCAATGGACGATAGTGCCTTATAAGATCACATACGACCTCGACGGCGGCTCGGTCAGTCCGGCCAACCCGGACGGTTATACTGTCGAAGACCCGCCGATCACTCTAATCAACCCCACGAAGTCCGGCTACGATTTTGACGGCTGGTCGGGCACCGGAATCACGGGCGGACCAATTATGACCGTGACCATACCGGCGGGTTCCACGGGCGACCGGACGTATACCGCCCATTGGATAAAGACTCCTCCCGGTTATTCGTTCCGCACGTTGACGGACATCGCGACAGGCATATCCGTATACGGATACATGCGCGATGACGCGGCGCTGACGGTGCAAAACATAAGCGACCCTGCCTGCGGCGCCATACGGAAACGGATGGACGACGACGATTACATTTTTCTGACGTGCAAGGATATTTCGCTGTCGCAGAGCTATGTCGGCACACTTACGATAAAGATTCCGGTGGGCGCCGGGTATAACGGGCAGACGGTCACCATCATTCACTGCGCGGACGGCAAGCATTATACCTATACCGTCAAGGTAGCAAACGGGAAAGCTTTGTTGGGAGTATCAAAACTGTCGATTTTCGCAGTGTTCGCCAAGAATGATGAATCGCCCGAACAAGATCAACCCGATCAAGGCCAACCCGATCAAGGCCAAGATCAACCCGGTCAAAATCAACCCGGTCAAAATCAGCCCAATCAAGACCTGCCCGAAGTCGTGACCGTTTCCGTAACGGAGGTATCGGCCACCGGCGCGAAACTCGGCGGCAATGTCGTTGACGGCGGCGGATCCGAAGTCAAGGAACGCGGTTTTGTTTACGGCACGGTGTCGGACCCCGTCATCGGCGGCGCGGGCGTGACGAACGTCACGGCAGGCGGCGGCATTGGCAGCTTTGCGGCGACACTGACCGGACTTAAGCCGGATACCGCCTATTACGTGCGGGCTTACGCCGTAAACGGTACGGGAACGGCATATGGCGCGGTGATCCGATTTATTACAAAGAAAGACGATACGCGCGAAATTCCCGCGGCCGGAGACGACAGCGCGCAGTGGATCTGGTGGACGCTGTACGGAGTATCCGCGGCGGGCATTGTCGCGCTGATTATATTGATTGTTATGTTAAGGAAACGCAAAAAGGCCTATAAGCGTTAATGCGATCTACCGGATAAGCGGGAGCGGCTTTTCGCTCCGCTTATCCTTGTGAGAAACAGGGTATCGTTGATAATAAAAAAATCCCCTGAAACGCCCGTTTCAAGGGATCATGGAGCCTTTTAAGGCTGCCGGTTGTTGGAGCGGATGATGGGAATCGAACCCACGTAGCTAGCTTGGGAAGCTAGAACTCTGCCATTGAGTTACACCCGCATGTAAGCGGCGCGAGAATATTATAGCACAAGATCGTTTTTTTGCAATATGCGTCGCGGGATGTTGTTTTAAACTCTTGATGGCGGCAAAAAGCGCGCCGGGGGGCTTTTTTTATCATTCTCACATATCCGCCGCAACAGAAAATCGGTATTTTTTTGGTTTTCGGATAAACTAATATTGGCTTAAAATTTATAGGCACACGACCGTTATTCAATCAAAAAAGCGGCGTTATATTATTGACGTATAAAATGTATAAAATAAGTGCCGATATATAATAATGAAAAATAAACTGTAATAAATTATATTGGAGAATAAACGATGCTTGGAGAAATGACGGCGGAAAAAACGGACAACCAGATCATGCTGGTAAACGTCATCGAAGAAATAGTAAAGAAAAAGGTAAGGCAGCTGATGACGGAATATGATATGTGCAAATGCGAAAAATGCTACTGCGACGCCTGCGCGCTTGTCCTTAATTCGCTTAAGCCGCAATATGTTACGACAAAAAAAGGGATGCTTCTCGAACTGCTTTCAGGCGGCGAAATGCAGTATTTGACCGACCTTACGGTCCGCTCGCTAAACGCGCTGAAGTTAGTCAGGAATTATCCGAGGCATTGATTAATAAATTTCAAATACCCCGACGGAGCCGTAATACGTAAAGGAGCGGCTCTTATTTATTTAGGGTAACGTTTTATTGATTTGCCCCTCGCCTAAGGAATTTATTTGCGCCCCAAAAGTAAACTTTATTTTTAAAAACACGATAAATATTTATGAATGAGCGTTTTTTGCATAGGATCATTCTCGCTCCGAATGCGGCGGTATATTTATCGTCAAACGCCAATAGCGAAAGGGGAAGACAAAAATGCCCATCATAACCGAGGATATAACGGAAATCGAAGAAGACAGCCAGAAAGGGAAATATCTCACCTTTAATTTAGGGGAAAACTCTTACGGCATCGAGATAAGGCATGTGACGGAAATCGTGGGCGTTCAGCCGTTCAATTCGATGCCCGAGCTTCCTGTATATTACAAAGGGATAATAAACTTAAGGGGAAGGATCATCCCAGTGATGGACATGAGGCTCAGATTCGATATGCCTCCTGTCGAGTACAACGACCGGACATGCATAGTGATCATCGATTCGGAGGATATTTCGGCGGGACTTATAGTAGATTGCGTCGACGAAGTCCTAAGCTTCAAAGACGAGGATATCGCCGATCCCCCGGAAGTCGGCGCCGGGAAGAAATTTATAAAAGGGATCGGAAAACACGAAGGAAACATAAAGCTGCTTCTCGATTGCGAAAAGCTGTTTTCAAATGACAACTAACAATAACAGGAAATACTTGAGGAGGAATAAGGGATGTTAAAAAACATGAGGATCCTTAACAAACTGCTGATAGCGTTCATGATTGTTATTGCGGGCATGGTTTCGATCAGCGTTTACGGATGGCTGACCATTGAAAACATGAGCGTCGTCGACAGGAGCATGTACGATCAGAACCTGAAAGGCATCAACGGGATAGGCGATATGATCCAGACTTTCGACGGCCTGAAGCTTGCGGCAGCGGAGGCGGTCAATAAAGGCGACGCCGAGGGGGCGAAGGATCTTGAGGCGGCGATAGGCGACGCGAATATGGAAATGAATTCGCAGATCCTCAGTTACCAGCATAATATTATGAACGACACCGACCAGCGGAACCTCGACGCGCTGAAGAATGACTTCGGGGCGTTCATAACGGCCGCGAGAAAGTTCGCGGGGGATATCAAATCGGGGATGCCTGTCAAAAACGGATTCGACGAGCTTATGGCCGCCGGAGATAAAGTGTCGAAAGATCTCGCGGAGATGCGTTTGTTCGCGGTCCAGCAGGGCCAGATAAAAATGGACGGCAACGTCGGCACGGGGAATAGAAGCATAACGCTGATGCTGATCGCGGCCGGGATTTTGACCGCGCTTGCCGTCGCGGTGGCGGTAGCCGTTACTTTGGGGATCACAAAGCCCCTGAAAAAGATGGTCAAAGCGTCCAATAAGCTCGCGTTAGGCGATACAAGCGTCGAACTGGATATAAAGAGAAGGGACGAGATAGGGGTTCTCGCGGAGGCGTTCGGAAACGTGGTAACATCCGTAAAAAAGGTGATCGAGGATACCCGTATGCTGTTGGACTCTGCTGTTGAAGGGAAGCTTTCCGTACGCGCGGACGCGCAGAGGCATCAGGGCGACTACCGCAGGATAGTTGAAGGCATCAACGATACGCTTGAAGCCGTTATAGCCCCGATAAACGAAGCGGTGGAGGTGCTTAAGGAACTGCAAAAAGGAAACCTGCAGGTCAACGTAAACGGGGAGTATAAAGGCGAGCACGCGGTTATAAAAGAAGCCTTAAACGATACGATAAATACTATAAAAAGCTATATAGAAAACATCTCGGACGTACTCGGCGACATGGCGGGCGGAGACCTGTCGGTCAGTATCGATTCGGAATACAGGGGAGATTTCTCCGGGCTCAAGGATTCGATAAACAACATAATCAAATCCTTCAACGGCGTCATTTCGCAGATAAACAGCGCCGCAAACGAGATGAACTCGGGGACGAAACAGGTTTCCTCGAGCAGCCAGTCGATATCGCAGGGCGCGACGGAACAGGCGGGCGCGATCGAAGAGCTGACCGTCACGATATCGCAGATAGCTCAGCAGACGAAGCAGAACGCGATGAACGCGGATCAGGCCAACTCGTTCGTAAGCGGAGCGAAGACGGACGCGGACTTGGGAAATGCGAAGATGAAGGAAATGCAAAAAGCGATGGCCGAGATAAACGCGGCGTCGGAAAGCATCTCAAAGATCATAAAGGTCATCGACGACATTGCGTTCCAGACGAACATACTCGCGCTCAACGCAGCGGTTGAGGCGGCAAGGGCGGGGACCCATGGCAAAGGCTTCGCCGTGGTGGCCGAAGAGGTAAGGAACCTCGCCGCGAGAAGCGCAAACGCCGCGAAAGAGACCGCCGATCTGATCGAAGGATCGATAAGCAAGGTTCAGGCCGGCACGAAGATAACAGACGAAACGGCGAAAGCTCTCGAGAAGATCGCGGAAATAACGGGCAAGGCGGCTCAGCTTATGGACGAGATAGCGCACGCTTCGAACGAGCAGGCGACCGCGATAGCGCAGATAAACAGCGGTATCGAGCAGCTTTCGGTAGTCGTGCAAACGAATTCCGCGACCTCCGAGGAAACCGCGGCCGCGAGCCAGCAGCTTACCGGGCAGGCGGAAATGCTAAGGGAAATGGTCGGCCAGTTCAAGCTCGCCGCCAAATCGGAAACCGCCGCGGACGAGGCGCAAAACGCGCAATACGATGCGCCGGGACCGGAAGCGGCGCCGGAAGAACCGGAAGAGATCAAACCTGAAAAACACGTAAGGATAGCGTTGAACGACACGGAGTTCGGCAAATATTGATAGTGGAGAAATAATTCCCGCCGAAACCGTGAACGTAAAGCCCCCCGTACTGAATTGAACGTCATGTTGATTTAGTACGGGGGGCTTATTAAATAAAAAAATCTCGCAAGCCGCATAACGCGGAGCTTTAATTCTAAGGAAACGCTGATTAAATGAGGGCAATAAGATTTGCGAGGAAATTTTGTGTCTGTCAAGGAGCAAAAACGAAGAAATAGCAGCGCTATTTAAGAGTTTTTGCGACACAGACAGACGCTAAATTAACCGCAAAGATATTGCACGAATTAATCAGCGTTTCCCTAATAGGCTAAGAGAGCCGCGCCTTGAATTCCTTTATGAGCTCCGGGATGACCTCGAACAAATCGCCGACTATCCCGAACGTCGCGATCTTGAACATCGGCGCGTCGGGGTCCTTGTTTATTGCGATGATGGTGTCCGACGAGGACATTCCCGCCTGATGCTGAACGGAGCCGGAAATGCCGCAGGCGAAATATACCTTCGGGCCAACCGTCTTTCCGGTCTGGCCGACCTGATGGCTGTACGGTATCCATCCCGCGTCGACGGCGGCGCGCGAAGCGCCTACCGCTCCGCCCAAAACCTTCGCGAGCTCCTCGAGCATCGCGAAATTCTCGGGAGCGGCGACGCCCCTTCCTCCGGAGACGATTATATCCGCTTCGGTGAGGTTAACCATCTCCGTAAGCTCCGTTACGACCTTGGCGACTTTCGTTTTAAGCTCGGATGGGATGGTTACTTGCGGTTTTATTATTTTTCCTTTGCGGGACGGGTCGGCCTCGAGGGGCTTCATTACCTTCGGCCTGACGGTCGACATCTGCGGCCTGTGGTTGGGGCAGATTATAGTCGCCATCAGGTTCCCTCCGAACGCCGGCCTCGTCTGCATCAATATCTTTCTCTCCGGGTCGATCTCGAGCTTCGTGCAGTCGGCGGTAAGCCCGGTGTTTATGCGCGAAGAAATCCGGGGGGCGATCGAGCGCCCGTAAGTGGTCGCCCCGAACAGCACTATCTCCGGCTTAAACCTTCTGATAAGCTGTACGAACACGTCGGTATACGGCTCGTCGGCGAAATCTTTTAGCGACGGGTCGTCCACCACGTAAACGTTGTCCGCGCCGTGCGCTATAAGCGTCTTCGCCGCTTCCTTCAGGTTTTCGCCCAAAATCACCGCGCTTAACTGCGTCCCCAATTCGTCAGCGAGCCGCCGCCCCTCGCCCAACAGCTCGAGCACGACTCCGGCGGGGACTGCGTTTTTCTGTTCCCCGAAGACCCAGACGCCGTGATACGCGGATATGTCGGGCAGGTTATCGCTTTCGTCTTTCGTAAAATCGATTGCGCCGAACTTGCAGGAGGACACGCACGCCCCGCAAAGAGTGCAGTTTTCGAGTATCCTCGCTTTTTTGTTTTCAACGATTATGGCGTTGAACGGGCAGCCCCCTATGCATAACCTGCAACCCGTGCATTTTTCGTCAATAATCTTTATGTCAGACATCATGTACCCCTATAAAAAATCACTTTGCAGTTTCGAACTGCATCGACAACAGCTTTTCGACTAATATCCTCGCCTGCTCGGCCGGTTCCCCCTGTATCATCTCGCTCTTCGTTTCGTGCACGGGAACGAAGGTGCGTATGACCTGGGTCGGCGAGCCTTTGAGGCCGCAAAGCTCTTTGTCCGCGCCGACGTCGTCCGCCGTCCAGACCGGTATCTGCGCCTTTTTCGCGCGCATCATCCCTTTAAGCGACGGGAGCCTCGGCTCGTTTATCTCCTTTACGACGGTTATCAGCGCGGGGAGCGTCATCTCTATGACCTCGTACCCGTCGTCGGTCATCCTTTCGCAGCGAATGTACCCGTCCCGTATCTCGTCTATTTTGCGCACATAGGTCGTATGCGGGATACCTAATTTTTCGGCGAGGCTCGGGCCGACCTGAGCGGTGTCGCCGTCGATGGCCTGTTTGCCGCAGATTATAAGATCGTACGCGCCTATCTTTTTGATGCCCATCGAAAGCGCGTAAGCGGTGGCGAGAGTATCCGAACCGGCGAAAGCCCTGTCGCTTAAAAGCACGGCTTCGTCGACGCCCAACGCGATCGTCTCGCGGAGCATTTCCGCAACCGACGGGATGCCCATGCTTATAGCGGTAACCTTTCCGTCCGTGCGCTCCTTGATCCTCACGCCTTCCTCTATCGCGTATACGTCGAACGGGTTGACTATCGATTCGACGCCCTCGCGTATTATGGTGTTCGTCTCGTTGTTCATCTTAACTTCGTTGGTGCCGGGCACCTGTTTGATGCAAACTATTACGTTCAATTTATCAGCTCCTTCGGTTCGACGCGCAGCAAAGCGGCGGCCGTGCGGACGGCCGCCCGGAAGCGCCTTTTACCTGTATTCCTTCATAAGCTCGAGCGCGATCACGTTTCTTTGTATCTGGTTGGTGCCCTCGTAGATCTGCGTTATTTTCGCGTCCCTCATGCGCTTCTCGACGGGGTATTCCTTCATGTATCCGTATCCTCCGAGGATCTGCACCGCGTCGGTCGTTACTTTCATGGCCGTATCGGAGGCGAACACTTTGCACATCGAGGATTCTTTTGAGAAGTTCTTGGCTCCCGAATCGATATATCTGCACGTCTGGTATACGAGCGCCCTCGCGGCCTCGATTTGGGTCGCCATGTCGGCGAGCATGTGCTGGACGGCCTGGAAAGAAGATATCGGCGCGCCGAACTGTATCCTCGTCTTCGCGTACCTTGCCGCTTCGTCGAGCGCGCCCTGCGCTATCCCCAAAGCCTGCGCGGCGACTCCCGGCCTCGTACGGTCGAGGGTCTTCATCGTTACTATAAATCCAAGGCCTTCGCTGTAAAGCAGGTTCTCTTTCGGGATCCGGCAGTCCTGGAAGACGAGCTCGACTGTGGCCGAAGCGCGGATGCCCATCTTGTTTTCCTTCTTGCCGAACGAAAACCCCGGTGTGCCTTTTTCGACGATGAACGCGGAAAATCCGCGCGGGCCCAGGCTCCTGTCGGTGCACGCGATAACCGAATATATGTCGGCCTCGCCTCCGTTCGTTATCCACTGTTTCGTGCCGTTCAGAACGTATTCGTTCCCGTCGCGCTCCGCCTTAGTCTGTATGCCCGCCGCGTCGCTGCCCGCGTTCGCTTCGGTAAGCCCGAAAGCGGCGATCTTTTTGCCGGACGCGATGTCCGGAAGGTATTTTTGTTTCTGTTCCTCGTTTCCGAACAGCAGTATCGGGAATGTGCCCAACCCGGTGCCGGCGAAAGCTAAAGCGATGCCTCCGCAGGCGCGGCTTAGTTCCTCGACCACGAGGGACATTTCAAACACCCCTCCGCCCAAACCGCCGTATTTTTCGGGCAGGTATACCCCGCACAGGTCCGAGTCCGCCAGTATTTTTATTATATCGTGCGGGAACTTTCCCTCCTCGTCATATTCGAGGGCGACGGGGGCGATCTTCTCGTCCGCGATCTTCGCGGCGAGCTCTTTGATCATCTGCTGTTCTTCGGTAAGAAAATAATTCATCCTGCTGCTTTCTCCTCAAATAAAAAGAATGATTTCTTTGTAATGCCCGATTTAGTTAGTACGGCTAAACAAATCGCTATGAGCACAAGTATAATATAAACCCGCTTTCATTGCAACCGTCCATTGCAGCCGCCGTCATGCTTTGAGCATCATTTTGAAAATCCTGTTAACAAGAGGTTTTAAAAGTTGCGCCGGAAAGAGTATATTGGTAAAATGTACTTTACGAAATAATAAAAGCATTAAGCTGAATCCGTATTAAACATACGTACATTGAAAGGCCGATATAAATGGAAACCGATTATTACCCTGAAGTCCGGACACGCGAAAATGACGGACGTCTCTTTTCCAGAGTGAATAAAAAAATACTTGCGATCATTATTATGATCATTTCCATATCGGCCGCCATAGCTATGCTTTGTGCTGGAACTTCTGAAAAGAACGAGGCAAATATCATCATAAACGAGGTAATGACAAAAAATACGGCACGCGTGAACGGGGAGATCGGCTCGCCGGACTGGATAGAGCTTTATAATCCGACTGACATGGAGATTGACCTTGCGGGATATAAGATTTTTAGCAATAACAGTGAATATACATTCGGCGGCAATAAGATAGAGGCGGGCGGATACCTTGTTGTCTATGCGGACAGTAACGTGTTCCAGGGAACAGAAGATTTGGTCGTTGCGAATATTGGGTTATCCGGAAAGGGTGAAACGGTCCGCTTTTCCGGCTCCGACGGCGCTTTAATAAGTCAGGTGAAAATCCCGGCGCTTTTAAATGACGTTTCTTATGCGCGAAGACGTGACGGAAGCTATGGATATTGCATAAGCGCTACGCCGGGCGGGCCGAATGACGAAGCCGGGATAATGACCTTTGAAGAGCTAAACGCCCGGACGGACTCGGAAGACGTCATAATTACGGAAGTTTTGCCCAAAGGAAAGGGAGGAGAGTCGTGGGTCGAGTTGTACAACAACGGGCGTTCGGCAGCGTCTCTCGGGGATTTTTACCTGACAGACAGCGAAGCGGATCCGTCAAAATGGCATATACAGGGCGGCATATTGGAACCGG
>Ga0078972_1017219_pt1 | contig 10440 bp, 9 predicted proteins | sample YelNatPaOPGAMG01_FD_67568 | JGI IMG/M metagenome (GOLD analysis project Ga0078972, IMG submission 67568) | Hot spring thermophilic microbial communities from Obsidian Pool, Yellowstone National Park, USA - OP-RAMG-01 (SPADES assembly) (version 2) | ecosystem: Environmental > Aquatic > Thermal...
CACGCACAACCTTCTTTGATTCATCAACAACATTGGCGTATTGAACACTCTTCGCAGCGACTTTAATATTACCGCCTCTTACCCTGCGGATCACAATCTCGTCTTCACCTATCGTGGTCTCAGCGGGGTATCGGTCTCGCTCATACGCCCTTCTTGAGCGTGCTGCTTTCCTCCTACCGCCTGTAATCTTCCTCTTAAGTAGGTTCTCTACAGCCTTCACCATGCCCCTGTCACAGCAGACAACACTCTCCTACTTTAGGATATAAAAGGTTGTAGGGTTCCTTGCTGCCCGATCTTAAGCATCTGTCTACTAAAAGAATTTTTTAGGATGCTGGCGCAAGAAGAAAGAGGTCTGGGAGATGGATTTGATCGTTCAACACGGTCCTGAGGCTGACGTTCAGATCCTTAAGGTTAGAGAGGGCGCTTTAGTGAATGAGGAACTGCTTGATAACGACGGCATCTTAGGCTATGATGAGGGGAGGGTGGTTTCAGTCGAAATACCCGATGCGTCAAAGAAAGGTTTGATGAACTCGCTTCTTGAGCTGGCAAAATTTAGAAGAGAAACAGTAGAGCACCTACTTTCCAAGATAAGTTGAAGCAAGCTTATGCTAAATGACTGTGGGAAGAACACAGAAGCTTTCTACAGAAAGATTTAGAAAAAGGTGATTTCAGTAAGGGTTTGCTAGATCAGCTTCATAGCCTTCGCTTGTAGCTCTTTTTTAAGTTGCTCTACATCTTGGCTTAGACCAAAGTATTCTGCGAAGGCCGGTGTGGTTCGGTAGATTTTCGTCTTCCCAGACGGCTCTCCCTCTATGAACCCCATCTGCTCGAGCTGCTTTATATGCTGATAGACCTGTGGCCCACGCTTCTCAGCCAGATCCTGGGATGTGATCGGTTGGAAGAAGGCTATGTATGTAAGCGTCTTTAGGGTTGATTGCGGGAGAAGCGGCTTCATAGAGAAGCGCTTAGCAACCTTAGCGAACTGAGGCTTCAGCTGCATCGCAAACCTGTTCCCCGAGTACTCAACTATCTGTATAGCGTGCTCAGAGGAGCTATAAGACTGCATAAGTGAGCGCGCCAGCCTTATCGCCCTCCTCTTCGAAGTAAACCCAGCGGCTTTAGCGAGCTCCTCAGCAGACAAAGGTCTACCAGACACATAGAGCGCAGCTTCGATCCTCGCCTTAGCCTCACCTTCATCAGACAAACCCTGCTGCACCAGTAATCAACAGATCTTCCTCGATCTGCTCTAAAAAGACTACGCCATCAGACGCTAGGAAGAGTAGGAAGATGAATACCCTCGCAGCCTCCACCACACTCTTACCTTTAACCAGCGTTGAGAATAGGATGGGTCCGCTTTTCAACATCTCAAGCAGCGAAGCCTTAAATGGCTCTAGGCTCTCTTTAAGCCGGTTTATGAATTGGTCGATCTCCACAACAGGCTCTCTACTAACAGGCTTAGGTCGCTCAGGTTCGGTTCTGGCTGTGATCTCCTCCACCAGCCTCTGTAGGGCTGCTATCAGATCCTCAACAGATGTTGTGTGTAGCTCGTATCTTATGGGCATCGATAGTATGAAGGGTATGTCACCTACATCGACTGGTCTCTTCTCTTCGCTCATTCTTTCGCTGAGGAAGAGTGCTTCTACCTTTAGGCGGTAGATTAGTGCTGAGGATAAGGCTGCTGAGCCGCAGAGCCGAAGATCTAAACTCTCCAGCTTAGATATGAAGTTAAGAAAGAGGTTTAAGAGGTATGCTATATCAATCCTCCAAGGCTTCTGCTTCCTGATGAGGTCTGGGTTGACCAGTATGTTCAGCGGCTCTTTGGCTATCGCTTCTTTACTCAACGCTTCTTGCTGCCACCTCTATGCTCGGTCTATACTTGACTACGTTCGATACCCCCTTAACCAAGTATACCCCATACACTGTGTTAGCCTTCGCTATGAATGTATCTCTCAGCGAAATAGCGATTATCTGAGCCTTCTCAGCCCTCTCTTTCAGCAGCGCCGCGACCTTCTCAGCGTTAACAGCATCTAAGTGAGCATCGATCTCATCGAATAAGTAGAAGGGTGAGGGGTAGACTGCTTGTATTGCAAGTATAAACGAGACCGCTGCAACAGTCTTCTCACCCCCGCTAACCGTGCTCGACTCTCTAGGTAGTTTGTTGGGGAACTGAGTCATCAAGAACACCCCACTACCAAATATGTCATCGGGATTCTCAAGTTCAAGCCAAGCTGAGCCGCCAGTGATCTTTGAAAAGACTGTGCGTAGCTCCCGATCTATCTTCTCGAAGGTGCTCATGAAGACCTTCCTCTTCTCAGCCTCAACCTTCTCGATGAACTCGATGATCTTATCCCTCTCGACTTCAAGCTGATTCCTCCGCTCTGAAAGGTTCTTATAACCTACGTAAGCTTCTTTGTACTGAGCGTCTGCCAGAAGGTTGACTTGCCTCCTGAGCTCCTCATACTCCTCACTCAGCTTCTTCAGCAACTCATCCACACCCTCAAAATACTCTAGCGGATCGGTGTACCCGTAGATCGAAAGCTCACTAAGATACCTATTCTCGGCATCAGCAAGCATCTCAAGGTTTCTGTTGTTTATCAGAAGTTCCTTTTCAACGACACTAATGGAGCGCCGCAGCGCCTCTTCTTGAGATCTAAGGTGCCTAAGCCTACTTTCATACTCCTCTATTAGAGCCCTACTCTGCTTCGACTGCTGAAGTAGTGCAGCCTCCTCCTCTTTTAGAGATTGAAGATCTTGAGATATGGTTTTCAGCCTCTCTTCAGAGGATTTTATGAGCACCTCTAGCTCCTTAGCCTCAGCCGAATATTTTTGCAGCTTCTGCTCTACATCTTGTATGCTCGGCATTAGCCTATACTCTAGATCACTCTTCTTCTTCGCTAACGCCGTCAGATGCTCTCTCATCTGAGTTGCTAGATCTTCTACGATCTTCTGCTTAGATGCGATTTCTTCAGCCGCTGAACGCTCCTCTTCTGCAGGGATCTTTGATGAAAGTTCTTTTATCCTCTCCTCTATAGTCTTCAGCATCGACTCTACCCTCCCTATAGTTTGAAGCTTTCTGTCTATCCGCCTACGCATCGCTTCGACTCTCTGCTCCTCTACCACTATTCTCCGCTTCACCTTATTCCCAAGCCTAGTGTATCTTTCTACGGCTTTTGAGAGGGCTGCTGCTTCAGCCTCTATCCGCTCAACTCTAATCCTCTTCTTAATCTGCTCCTCTTTAAGCCGAGTTAGCTCTTTATCTAGGGCTGCTAGATCGGCTTTACGCTTCCTAATCATCTCTCTTAAGGCTTGTAGAGCTTTGGCGACCTCCTCTTTACCCGATTTATACCCAAGCATCGTGGTTAGAGCCTCTAGCCTATCTGAGAACCCTATCGTGAATCCTCTACCCATGGGCTCAAACAATAAGCCTTGGAGAGTTACAGCACGCAGCCCCTGTTGCGAAGCCAAGTAAGCGTATCTAGGCGACTCAGCCAAAACCACATCACCTAATATAAAGTTCACCAACCCTCTGAAGCCAGCGTCGCAATCCACATGCTCTGCCAACGCTCCTACGATTCCTTCAAGCATAGGCGGCTTTACCGCCTCAGACTCCGAAACCTCTGACAGGGGTATAAGTTTAAGCCTCTTAACTTTGAGTTTCTTAGCAACCTCAGCCACTTTAAGCATCGCCTTAACATCAGCGACTACAAGCGCATCGCACCACTCACCAGCAGCAGACAAGACCGCAGCTTTATACTCATCTTTAAAGGAGATCAGATCCCTAAACCTACCTACTACCCCCTCTACCGCCCCATCTTTTGCTGCCTGAATCAGAAGGCTAACCGATACTTCATCTGGCGCGATCTTCTCTAAGGTTGTGTGCTGGGTGTCGAGTTGAAGGATCTTTTTGCTTGCCCTCTCGAGCACCTCTAAAGCCGCTTCGACCTCCTTCTCAACAGCCTCCTTTCTCTTAGCTAACGCCTCAGCCTCCTCTCTCAATTGAGTTAGAGCACCCTCTTCACTCTCTTTAAACTGGAGAATCTGGTTTAGGTTTTGCTCAAGGTTGCTGAGCGTCTCTAAGAAGCTTGCCGACCTCTCCTTTACGCTCTTCAGATTCTCCTCAAGCATACTCATCCTCTGCTTATCCAGCTCGACCTGAGACCTCAGCTCGGTCAAGCGGGCTGTAAGCCTACTCTGCCCAACCCTTAACCTCTCGATTCTGCCGCTTAATGTTTGTATCACCTGCTGCAGCCTCTCCTTCTCCTTTTGTAGATGAGTTATGCTCTTCTCCAGAACCTTTTTTTCACCTTCAAGCGCTTTCAACTTCTGCTCGTCTTCTTTGATCTGCTTCTCCAGCCCCTCTTTTTCAGCAACTAGGGTTTGCCGCTCCTCTTTTAATCTAGGTAGGGTCTCCTCCAACTCAAGAAGTCTGTGCGATGCCTTCGCCTTTTCGCTCCTAACTCTCTCCTCCTCATAGAGAAGCTTACCTATCTGAGACTGCAGCTCAACCAGCCTTCCGCCTGAAGTGTCAACAACTGTTGTCAAGAAGTTCCTTTTCTCCTCCTCCACTCTTGCTATCTCAGCCCTAAGATCGTTTAACCTGCTGTTAAGTTCCTGTAGCCTAGCGGAGTTCTCTTTGGCTTTGGCCTCCTCCTCTTCTTTCCTCTTTCTAGCCAAGGCTATGTTTCTCGAGGCTATCAGCGCTTTCACCCACCTTAACTCATCCTCAAGGTGTCTTAGTCGAAGTTGATCGTTCCTCTCACCTTCTAGAGAATACACTCTATGCTCTATCTCGCCTATACGCGCCATAGCGACTTGCAGCCTCATATCAGCCTCTTGGAGCTGCTTGAGTGCTTCAGCCTTCTTTGCGTCAAAAGGTGATACACCAGCGATATCCTCTATCAGCCTCCTCTTCTCATCAGGAAGCATCTCTGAGATGTGCATAACCATCCCTTGAGGAACTATATTGAACCCCTCGTGAGTGATTAGCGCCAAGTCAAGTATCTCGGTAACAACATTTCGCGAAGTCTTTTTGCCATTCAGATAATATGTGCTTTCGCCCTTCTGATCCATCTCCCTAGTAATTGTTACGGTTTCTGAGTCAATGGGGATAGATTTGTCGCTGTTATCGAAGACCACAGTAACCCTAGCAGAGGGCGGCTTATTTTCGCCGCCATCATATATCAAAGAAGATAACTTATTGACTCTAAGCGCCTTCGGGCTGTTCTCGCCTAACGCAAAGAGTATAGCATCTATTAAGTTACTCTTACCACCCCCATTAGGACCTGTTATCGCCGTCAACCCAGGCTCAAATTTTAAAGATACGGTCTTCTCACCAAAAGACTTGAAGCCTCTAATCTCAAGCCTCTTTATGAAAGCCATCTCTACTCTCGGTCTTCTAACTCTTAGTGGCTTAATGGGGATTTAAGTGTGATGGCTAACTTCTGCTTCACTTTTTGGTTTGAATAAGTGAAGCAATGTTGTAAATCTTTTGGTAGAAACTCAAAATCTTTTTCTAAACCTTACTCTTCTTAATACTCAGTACTATTTTTCTTCGATCTGCGTCGATCAAACCTTTTATTCTACCGCGCGTAGATATGTTTAGTGTTCTGATTTGAAAGAAGAAGTGCCTCTTAACTTAGCCCTACGCCTCATGCATCCGAGACCCACTGTACTAGTGAGCTGCGCCTACGCTGGCAAACCTAATATCATAACCTTAGCTTGGTCCACACCTCTATCCCATAACCCGCCTCTCTTAGGAATCTCAGTGGGGTTTGAGCGCTACAGCCACGCCATCATAGCAAAGTCTGGGGAATTTGTGGTCAACATACCTACAATAGACTTAATTAAGCAAACAGTATTCTGCGGCGAGCACTCTGGGCGTGAAGTCGATAAGTTTAAAGAAACGAAGCTAACCCCCATACCCTCTCTGAAGGTTAACGCCCCCTCTATCCTAGAGTGTGTAGCGCATCTAGAGTGCAAAGTTGTGCAAAGCGTCCGCACAGGAGACCACACATTCTTCGTAGGCGAGGTAGTAGCGGCAAGAGTTAACCAAGGTCTGTTCAAAAGAACCTTCGACCCAACTAAGGTTCAGATAATAATGCATCTAGGAAGCAGAGACTTCACCACAAACGAGCAGAGGTTAAGCCTGGCTATTGGGTCCTCAGAGTGAGGTTAGAGAAGCTTTAGGAGGAATAAGACTCCATAAGAACTTTTGAACTATCATTATGGACAACTTGTTCACAGCCGAATACTCTTCAGCTTGTTCAAGCGAAGAGTACGCTATCTTAAGGATGCGAATATGCTGTCATTTCAGTCAATCCTAGCTCCCCTGGGGATCAAGGTTGAGAAATCTATTTCCTTTTTTCCTTCGAGCCACGTGCCAATAAAGATGTGCTTATCTGCTGAGTAGTAAAGGATATAATTTCTTCTAGCGATGTTAAAAAGAAGGTTCAAGGAGTGTGAGATCCCATTTGGAGAAAGTAAGATAGAATAGAGAGGTATAGCAACCTTACTGTACCCCAATAATTGAGATAAATCCCTCAAATTAATCTTGCCAAGCTTACATTCTATAAATCCCAAATGTGCTAATTTGTTAGGCTTCACAACAACCCCACATACATCAACTTCAATTTCATACGTTTGGTAGTCTGGAAAGTAACTGTGGAAACCTTTGCTGACTAACCATTTTGATAAAACCCTCTTAGAAGTATCTTCAACATATACTCTTGCGTTTCTGAACTTGTCCCGTAACATTTTCTGGAACCACGAACACACTTCAGAATACATTTCCTTTTCACTTTTGTACAAACCGCTCACTCTTCTTTCTTCTTTGTTCACTCATTTTTGGTAGCTGTCCTTGACTTTTAACAAAATTTGCAAACCTCACACAACCCAAGTCAGCACAAATCTGCCAGTAAGCGTCATAGTGCTTTCCCCGGATTTCTGGGGGCAATTTTTCTGAGTCCTCAGAGGGATGTTTCGGCTTAGTTTTTCTTCTTTTAGGAGGATTACAAAAATCCCCCTTTGCAAACCCAGCTTTTCTATTATATTCGGCAAGTTCCGCAAGTATTTCCTGCTTATGTGACATATAAAACCCTATTTTGTCGAATTCGTCTGCAAAAATCTTTATTTGATGCTCCCTTGCCCACGCATCTACTCTCCCCTCATTATATTCTCTCAAGCTCGGGTCTCTGGTGTTAGGATGCCCCCATTGTATGACATCTACGGGTATCCCTAGATGATCTTGTAGTAAATGGCACATTTGAACAGGCAAGCGCCAATTAAATGGATTATTCAAAACATCTAAGTAAACTCTACATTTTCCCCATTTATTCCTGTTCGCCCATCGTGCAGAGCCTGCTACATCAGCAAACCCTCGAACAAATTCCTTCTTTATAGAATCACTTGCCGTAAAAATTTGTTCAGGAGTCTCAAATTCGTAATAGGAAACTTTTCCCCTTCATAAGCGTTTTAACGTTTCTTAAAAACATCGTATTCTTTAACGTTTCTAATACCAAGTAAACTGAGTGTTCGCTTTCAGTCTTTCTAACGTTAGCATCTGTGAGTTCATTAACTCTGTTTATAACCTTGTCTAAACTTAATAGTATCTTGTCCTTCTGGGTGATCTTCTTTCTTATCCCTTCAACTACTAGATTTCTAAAAGGGAACTCAATGGAAATTCTCTTTACGCTCCCATGGTAAGATATTTCTCCTCTAGCGGTTAGTAAGCCTATAAGATACGCTACATCTTCATCAAGATAATCGACCGTCGTTTTCTTCATCTTCTTTAACCTTCTCCTTTTTGAATATCAAAATATATTCATGGACTTTGTTTACAACAAACACATATGGATAACCTAAAGGTCGTAAGTTACTGTATTCTTTCCGTCTATCCCAGATTATTATGTCTTCAAGAATAAAACCTATCTCTCTCATCATATCTATTATATTTATGTGAAATGGGATGAATTGAGCACCCTGGCGAATATCCATGACAATAACTATGCAACGCTTTCCATTCTTCAGAACCGTATAAACCTTCTCAAATATGCTCTTCAACTCTTCCATAAACCTATTAAAATCAGAAATATTCCCAAGGTCTCTTTCTAGAGATGAGTAAGGTCTCGGTTCTTTATAGTCAGCTGTTCTTTTCCTTGTATGGATGTTCCAGTATGGTGGAGATGTTACTACTAGATCAACACTGTTAGGTTTAACGTATTTCAAAAGGTTAGCGGCGTCTTCGCAATAAATTTTAGGGGCTTCAACCTCGAGTTGTATAAGCTTCTGCTGCAAAAGCCTTTTCTCTGTAAGCTCGACAAAATCAGGATTAATATCAAACCCGATCCCTATGCGCTCTAAATCTCTCGCAGCAATTATTGTACTGCCGCTACCCATAAATGGATCTAGAACAACGTCTCCTCTCTTACTATAAATCTCAATTAATCTTCGGCATAATTCCACCGGGAACATGGCGGGATGCTTAAGTTTACTCTCTTCTTTCGACTTGACGATCTCCCATATGCTAATCGAATACTTTTCCCAAGTTTTCCCATCCAATTCATTTAGCCTTTCCTTATTCTTGAGTGTTGCTTGAAACTGTTGATCGTCTACCAACTTACCACTAACGCTATTCTAACAAGCAGTATTTATAAGCTTGTAACGAGTTGGCTCTTTTTGCCTCTGGCGCTATCTCTATAGAAGAATGGTTTTAGATAGGCCCTTTCAGATTAAGGAAGATAGCCCTAAATAGAGAGCGCCTTAGGCTAAAGTGGGTTGAAGGAGTTAAGGGTTCTTCAGATCGGGTTAGGTGCTATAGGGTTAGAGATCGCTAAACTCGCATCGAAGAAGAGCGGATTGAAGATAGTGGGTGCATCAGATCTAGTGAGACACGTTGGTGAAGACCTCGGAGTCATCTTAGGGTCTGGGGTTACGGGTGTTAAAGTCGTTTCAGATTATCGTAGGGCTCTTAAAGAATCTAAACCGGATCTGATTCTACACGCAACCTCCTCCTATCTGCAAGATGTGTATGAGCAGATAGTGGAATGTGTAAAAGAGGGGGCAAACGTAATCTCAACTTGCGAGGAGTTATCTTACCCATTCTATAAGCACCCTGATTTGGCGAAGAACCTCGACCACTTGGCGAAGAAGAACAGAGTCCGCATACTCGGCACAGGGATAAACCCAGGCTTCTTAATGGATACCTTAGTCACACTCCTCACAACAGTCTGCCAAGAAGTTGAGAGCATAGTTGTGGAGCGTGTTATCGACGCTTCACACCGAAGACAAGCCTTTCAGAGAAAGATCGGTGTAGCGCTTAGTGAAGAAGAGTTCGCATCTAAGATCGTGGGGAAAGAGATATCTGGGCACGTTGGGCTTGAGGAATCCATAGCGATGATATGTGACGCCTTAGGTTGGAGGCTTCAGCGTATAGAGGCTGAGCAACCCACACCAATATTAGCATCTAAGCAGGTAAGCAGCCCCTACTACACCGTACCAGCTGGTAGGGTTGCTGGGCTTCAACAGATAGCACGAGGATATGTGGATGGGGGAGCGCGCATAACCCTGCTCTTCAAAGCCTACATCGGAGCAGAAGAGGAGTATGACCGCATACACATTAGAGGCAAACCAGAGGTTAATCAGATGATAAAGCCAGCCATACAAGGAGATAAGGCGACAGCAGCCATCGTAGTGAACTCTATCTGGCCACTGCTAAAGACTAAACCAGGGCTTAAGACCATGAGGGATCTGCAACCCCTACACTACAAGTAGGACGGTAAGGGAGATGACCGTCTCCATCTACCCTATAACTGGGTTAGGCGAAATCAGAAAGGGTGTTAGGTTAGGTGAAGCTTTAGCTGAAGCGTTAGCGAAGAACAATCTAGCCATCTTGAAGGGCGATATAATTGTAGTCACCTCGAAAGCGGTTTCAAAGGCTGAGGGTAGGCTCGTTAAACTCGATGGTGTAAAGCCTTCACCGAAAGCGGTGAGGTTAGCAAGGCGCTTGAATAAAGACCCTAGAATCGTGGAGCTGATTCTAAAAGAGAGTAGGATGGTCTTGAGGGTTGAGCGTGGCATAATAATAACGAGAACAAAGCTTGGGATAGTCTGCGCAAACGCTGGAGTAGACCAGTCAAATGTGCCTGAAGGATACGCAGCCCTCCTACCTAAAGACCCAGACCGCTCAGCTGAGAAGATAGCTGAGCAGATAGAGGCGAGGACTGGTGTTAAGCCAGCAGTAATAATAACCGACACATATGGGAGACCTTGGCGCAGAGGGCAGGTTCAGTTCGCCATAGGTGTTTATGGGCTTAACCCTATCCTAGATTACAGAGGCAAACCAGACACATTTGGAAAGGTGTTGAAGGTCACTGAGATAGCGGTCGCTGATGAGCTCGCTTCAGCCGCTGAGCTCGTGATGGGTAAGACGAAGATGTGCCCAGC
>Ga0078972_1017220_pt1 | contig 10440 bp, 9 predicted proteins | sample YelNatPaOPGAMG01_FD_67568 | JGI IMG/M metagenome (GOLD analysis project Ga0078972, IMG submission 67568) | Hot spring thermophilic microbial communities from Obsidian Pool, Yellowstone National Park, USA - OP-RAMG-01 (SPADES assembly) (version 2) | ecosystem: Environmental > Aquatic > Thermal...
TCACCTATGCTTATGGAAGCGCTTCATGATGCACGTAGGGATGTTTTATTGCGTGAAGATCAGGCATACAATAGAATAACAAGAAAGTCTGGTAATAAGAAGTGATTGTTATTATGATATGTAAATTTGCTCTTTAACAACATATAATATATCTATAAATAATTTTAACAAAGGATAAAATATATAAATATTTATAATATAATGTAATACAATTACAATTCACCCGAAAATATTGTCAATCCATTATTTAATTATGATGATAATTATAGGCGCTATAAGTAACTCGACAGACAGGTAGGTGTGGAAGTGCGAAAACTTTCAAATTTGACTTACTTGTAAGTCAAATCAATGTCAAATCAATAGATAAACTCATTATAGCTCGGAAATAAAAATGAATGAACAATGCACAGATGCTAATCCTATGGAAACTTTAAAGGAGATTAAGTACGACAAGATTACCACCGATCCAAATATCTATCAAAGATTTGATACCTGGCATAAAACGATGAAAAACCTTATTTTAGAATTCCAGAATCATATGGGATTAGTAAATCGTGCAAAAGCAGAAATCAATGTATTTTGCTTGCATTATCTACCCGCTAAAGCACGTACAATTCAGACTTTGGCAAAGTATTGCAGAAACCTGATTAGCCATTTGAGATATTATTTCGCAAAATTTCATCTACTTAAATCAGGTATGTATGCTAGTGATAACAAATACCTGGACAAATACACAAAAACTTATCAAACCCTCGGGGCTGAGATTATTCAAACAAGTAACATAGCTGAGGAATTTCCCATTAAAACACCATCGGATGATAAGAATTTGTCAAGTTTTAGCTTTGATTACCTTCTTCATGTTGAGTTAAAATGTATACTGAAAGATCTATTGACTGTAGAAGGTCCGAATGATGTAAGTTTATTGCCATTATGGAAAGTAATTTACATGATGATTTATATGCTCTATAGGCAAATCCATGGAACGATAAGCTTAATGGACTGAGTGAAGGTATATGGGACATGATGTCCGATGTAGATAAAGTAAAAACTGAACTCTGGGGGCATTTACGTGACGCGATTAGTCAATCCCTACAGAAGTATGATGCCTATTTATCATCTGAGTTTGTGATACTAAGTCTTAATAAGGATGTCTCTTTACCTAAAAACTTAAATTGCGACATAAATGTCTCTTTACCTAACCCTAACCCTAAAGTTGATCCTAATTGCGAAAAAGTTGATCCTATATTAAAAGATATTGTACAAAATGATCCGGTAGGCTCGTTTTGTCCTCTCGAAAATGAAAAAGAGAAGGATTTTTTCGCTAATCTTTACCGTAATTACTCGAAACAATCAACAACTGATGAGAATAGTAATAGTAACAGTGCTCAAGTCCATAATGATGATCAACAATTAACTACAACAGCCGGTGGAAATAGTAACAGTAGCAGTAGTGATGCGAACAGTACTCAAGTCCATAATGATGATCAACAATTAATTGTAACAACCGGTGAAAATAGTAACATAAGTGGAAGTGGTGGTGTTAGTAGTGGATCCTTTAGTGGTTTAGGTCATTACTTGAGAGAAGGGATAGCAAGCAGGGTAATGAGGAAGTCAACAGTAGACATCCTTGAAACTTTTTCCTATTTACCTGAACCAGATGCGAAGCCTTCATTCTCTATAATTATTCCCAATAAGACAATGGAGGAGAATATTACAGTATTTTGTTCTACTCTAAGTGATTTACATCTAAAGCAAGTTACTATTCAAGAAAAAGCGAGACAGCTAGCCAAAGAATTTGTTGGTGTTTATGAGAAAGAAATTCGAGAAGAAAAGATTTATCTGTTAAGCTTGGTTCAGCGTGTCTGTAAGTTTTAAATTGTAGTATCTAATACTAACTTGTTTATCACACTTTATTTATGCTAGGTACGCTGTCAATCGAAACCTATAAGGAAAAGAAAAATGAAGAAAGAGGTGGTAATGATCTAGCGCTTGTTGTGAGTGGTAAGAAAACGAAGAGAAAGAGCTCAAAAATCCACTACAAGCAGATTGACCGTGACGAACAAAAGGATATCGAACAGGTATTCAAGAATGCTATGGCTACGTTAGGTGGGACAATGGTATCGTCACTGCATGAAAAATATTTCGATATTCTATGTATCAAAGATGATGTATTAGCAAAAATGTCACGTGATGATATCATGAAAAAAGTGAAAAAAAGAATTTTAGAAGATTTTCCTCACAGTGGTATAAAGGAATTGGCTGCAGCCACTGAAGGAAGGAGACTAATTATGAAAACTTCAACTATAGCAAAGCTAAATGTTGAAGATACATATGATACTGTCTTGTTAAGAAATATTGACAAGTTTATTGCAGTGGTAAGCGGTAAGAAATATGATATGTCACATGAACCTTCGGCGCGACGGCAACAGAAAAAGAAGAAAAATTTAGATGAAGAGGACGAAGAAGAAGATGATGAGGATGAAGATGAAGACTCTGAGCAAGATAATGATGAGGAAGATGAAATTTCAAGTCCTGAGAAGAAGAAGCAAAGGAATCAAGAAAGACAAGATGATGAAATTTCAAGTCCTGAGAAGAAGAAGAAGCAAAGGAATCGAGAAACAAAAGACGATGAAATTTCAAGTCCTGAGAAGAGGAAGGGAGGAAGCAAAGGAACGGTTGCATTATCTCTACGAGATAAGGAAGGTATGGAAGACATTACTACCGAGGAAGCTATTACTGCCGAGGAATTAGAGAAGAGATTCATCAAATTACTAGGTTCTAGTAACTACTGTGCTTGTATTCTTTCCGTGAATTATAAGAGGCCAACAGAGTTCCGACGTGGTATCATTCATGGAATGTTCCAATCTGGCTTCGCTTTGACTCAGTACTATAAGGATGGACAAATAAATGAGGATTTATACTTACACATGTTAGGTGAAATTTGCAAATATACAATGCCGCTGAAGTATTGGATTCCTGTAAATCACGACAACTACTCAGTGACTCCTCCCAATGGATTTTGTGGCTACATTTTACAATTGCAAATGTATCTACATTATGATGGTAGGCTTACCAATAATAATTCATCCTCCTCTTCTTCCGCGTCTGCTTTGCCTGCTGGTACCTCACAGATACCACCAGTAGCAGGATCATTTGCATATAGCAAGACATTTAAGGATATTATGGAAGCTGAACTAAAGCGCCTACAGCATATGGAAGCTGAACTAAAGCGCCTACAGCAATTACCCCATACTGATGTCGACACACGGGAACTTCGTTATACAATATATGATCTAAAGAAACTGTTAGACTTTGTGAATAATCAAGATAATGAAACTATGAATGCAAATTTTCCCAAAGACTATTGGCCTAATGGATGCAATATGTGTAACTTCTTTTTCCCAAAATCATATCCTAGAGTGATGTTTGTAGGGGATCCGGAGCAGTCGGATGAAGATGCCACTTATCGTTATGTGCATCTGACTGAAGCTCGTCGAACATCAGATATGTCTTCCATACGATGGGGGAGAGAATACACTTATGGAGACTTAGTCGATTACTTTCGTCAGCAACCAGATCATCCTTATATTGGTTGCTTGAATGGTTTGCACTTTTTCCCCCTCCCCGATATGGATTTTAAATTTACATTAAAAAACCTTGAACTCTCTTACAGACAAATTATTAAAGAATTTTCGTCACTTTTACAAAAGTTTACATACGACCCTTTACAAGTATTCAGCAAACCTCCAGAAATTGAAGAAAGAGGCACTCATGGTGAACATCACGGCTTAATGATAGATTTAATCTCACCTCCAAAATCAAAATCATTATCATCTGCAGGAAAATTATCTACAATATCATCATGTACAACATCAACCTGTACAACACATGAAAAATCAACACAAACAATCTCAGATCATATGTGTTTAACAGAGGAAGTTTCCACTCCCGTGAGTAAATTGTTATTGTGATACCATTCTTGCACATAATCGTATTTAGTTTCTGCACCTTCATGAATTGTTATAAATGTTTTGTGATACTATTCTTGCACATAATCGTATTTAGTTTCTGCATCTTCATGAATTGTTATAAATGTTTTGTGATACTATTCTTGCACATAATCGTATTTAGTTTCTGCATCTTCATGAATTGTTATATATGTTTTGTAAGGGGGAAAAAGATGATGACAGTGGATAATATTAGTATTGTACTAGTATGTTCTCTATTAGTTTTTGTAAATGATGATAAAACGGATTTATAATATTATTAAAATGCAGTTAAATAATACTTTATACTTTATACTTTATACTTTCGTTACATAATTCTGTACTATCATTAGCTTCTCTATATATTATATTTGATTTTGTTCCAGCAAACTTTTTTCTTAATGTGATCCAATCTTAGAGCTCATCTGCTAATAGCTTTTTTATCTATATCAGGTGGTCATTATACACGCTAATTAAAGCGTTGAATCGATGTTTAATATATACATCCACTAATGGAGGAAAAATGTGTTTTTGCAACATTTATTAACAAGCACTATATAAAACCTTTTCTAAGAGGCATGCTGATTTAAGTTTACAACAATACTTTAGAAAAATATGATTTTCTTTGTTTATTCTCTCATATAAAGCTACAGTGCTTGCTACAAAATTAACCTTCTTCTAACACACCAACGATCTTCTTTTGAAGTAGCAATTAAGGATTGATCTGCTCACATCAACTATATCTAAAGATGAGCTTCATTCTTGATTAGACTTGCGCTTCAAATCCATGTTCATAGTGTGCATATTCGCCAATAATATGAGAAATAAATCATTTTTTGCAGTAACACAGTAGGGAAACTGATATATTTCAAAATCAAAAATCAAAATTAAAAGCAAAATCAACAAGGTCGATTAGAATATGAAGAATCAGAAACAGGTTACTAAATCCAATTTAACTACAAAGGACATTTTGGAGAATATCCAACGTATGCAGAATGAACAGGTAGAGTGGATAATTAATCAACTAAATTTGATCCAAGAGATTGTGGATAAAATAGACGATGAGGATAACGCATTTTTGAAAGAACAAATTAAATTACTTAGAATGGATGATACTACAAAAGTAGCGGAAATAGTTTTTTACCTCAATGTCTGGTTTTCCAAGCTTTGCATTTTATATGATCACTTAGCTTTATTGAATGACGGATTGTTTAACAATCAGTATAAACAAGACTTATTGTCCAAAGTATTTATTAAGAAATACTGTTCAAAGGAAGCGGAAGGCTTGGAAAGCATACGGTTCAAGTATTGCTTTCAGATGACCGATCAATTGAAGGTAAAGTTATTTGAGGAATGCAATACGGCTAAAAAAGCAGAATCAAAACAAGAGAGAATCAGACAAGTAAGATACACAATAAACAATATATCTGTTACTTTCTGAGGCTATCTTGTTTTGTTTAGATAAATTCTATTAAAGAAGCTGGTGGTACGGTTTATGACAGATCAACAGTTTATTATTCAACTTTACCAAAGCTTCGACATGAGATAGTACGATTACTTAGCGACATTAAACATGCTTTGTTAAACTCAGCATTAACGAAAATGGTTAATAGCGAATTGGATATTAAAAGTTTTTATCCTGATGTTACAACTCACGATCCTTTCATTAAATTTACATTAAAAAACACTTCTGTAAATGATGAAATTGCCAAATCTTTTGAAGTGAATAGAGACCTTAGCTTTTGCATTAAAGACATCAGCGCTCAATCTGAAGTCTCTCCTAATTTACCCAAAGTATATTCATTCAACGATATGAAAAAAAATAACGTTGCATGGCAATCATTTTTAGCCTCTCACAAGGAAAATCTAAATACTTCTAGATCTTCTCGAACGAATACACCTAGTGCCTCTCGACGTCATATTCCACTTGTTACTACGGGGAGCATCATTGCTACTAAAACGGTTAAGCCTAGCAGAGACGCAACTCCTCGTAATTTAAATGTTGAAGCATTATCAAATCACTCTTCTGAGCAGATCTCAAGTAAGCATAGCAGTGATCCACCCAACAGTAATGAAGTCAACAAGAACAAACGAAAGCGTCTAAAAAAATGTAATGATTGGATATGTGAAGCACCTAATCCAGATTGCAGTGATGATGAATTTCCTCCTCCATCTAAACAATCAAGATTTATGGATGATGAGTACATCCCTTCTTCTCCTCCTCTAAATTCTAATAGTTGTAACATATCCAATACTTCTCATGATTCTCCGAAGGATTGGAGCAGTTCCTCACCAATGGACGATGACAACGGTGAACGTTTCTCATCTCCTCTAGTTCAAAACAGCTTGATTTTCCATTATCTTGACGAAAATGCTAGCCCCGAAACAAACTGGGTAAAAGTTCAACAAAATTTAGCAGATGTTGTCTTTACTATGATAGAATCCATGGAAAAAGTAGACGCTTTAACTGCAGAAATAGTTGAAATTTGCAAACGTCATTATTCTGGCAAAACGAACGCTGAAATTATGCTTAACATGATGGATTATTTATGGAAAATGGGTAAGCTTCTTCTGATTTACTTTAATGATAATGTATTTAACGATAATATTTTTATCTTATTAAAGAGGAATGTATAATGGATACCTATTTTGAGAAAGAGCAGGTCGCAATTCAAGAAGCTGTCAAAAATAATCATCAATTTCTTAATCCATTAATGAAAACCAATCAAACGGTGAGTAAAGTAAAGACCGCTAATCGTAAAACGGTAGAAAGAACGGTTGGACGTGTAGTTTCACTAGTCGGGAGGCAATTTTTTTATGCTCTAAATAGTGGTATGTGTTACGACGCTGAATTTATGAGAAAAATCGTTGATAGTACCGTAAATGATGTTCCGGATATTATGCAAAAGATGGGAATTGTTGCTTTGAAGGACCAACTTAGTTTGAAGGATCTTGCTACAATCTTGAACGGGACACATGCTAAGAGAAAGGATGCTAAAGTAAGGATAATGGGTAGTGCTATGTTGGAAGAGAAAACGGAAGAAGAGAAAACGGAGCATTACCTTAAGCAAATACAACATATGGCTAATGACGAACTTAAAGCCTTGCGTCCTAAAAAAAAGCGCGTCAGGTCAAAAAAGAATCCATCAATCACCGTCCCTACTACTACAATCGCTGCTACTCAATCCTCTGGTACATCTAATGCTGCGCACAGTGATTCTTCTTTGAGTAATTTTAATCCCTCATCTCCTCCCTCTACAAATAGAGTTATGCCCGTAGTATTAGAAGAATGTACTGTACCGCAAGAATCTGGTCTTGTCATGGTTAAACTCAGTTCTCTATTGATCAAAAAGTTAAGAGACATATCAGAGAAATTATCTACATCGAATACTAAAGGTGAAGAGAAGCGTATCTTAGAAGTTATTAATGCTGTTCTTAATTCAATTGAGGAGTAATTTATACAATATAGGAGAAAGGAAACGTAAGTAGAACAACACCACATTTATAATATAAGGAAATATAAGTGATAATAAGAAAGTAATAACATATAAGTGATGATAAGGAAAGTACAAAGAGATAAGGAAAGTAAAAAGAGTATGAGACAAGACAATTAAATTAATTATTATTATTTTAACTTCTATTTCCTACACGTTTATATGACCAACAACAACGATTAAAATTTAATTATTTCTTTACTATCATTATTGCTGTTGCTGCTGCTGCTATGTTGTTTACTATATTTAAACCCATTTGGAACTCTCGATCTTTTCCTCGTTGATGTTCTGGTTTCTCTCTTTCATGGTTGTTATTGTTGTTGTTCTGGTGGTTGTTGTTTTTGTTGTTTTTGTTGTTGTTGCTGTTGTTGTTGTTCCTCTTCTTCTCTTCCTTCTTGTCTGCTACTCGTGTTTCTAGTCCTTGTCACTAACAGTATAATCGCTAACAGTATTAAAGTCTATTGTATTTTTTGTTTTCTGATTTTATTACATGGTTGTCTGACGTGTCACTTTTTCCAAAAATGACTTACAATGTAAGTCATTTTTGTCAGTCACCCGTTTCAAAAAAATTTGAACAAAAAATCAAATAACTTTATTTACTATTGATATTGAATCAACACGTGAATTATGGATAAAACAGGACTTTTGGATCAACGCCCTTCTGTATACAACCCGTCAATACAAAATAGGAGTATTTGTAATGATGGTGACCATGAATATTTGAATTTGGCCAATTACCCTAACGGTACACTGCTATTATTCAAATACTATGCTTTCTATGCCAAAGTAACTGAAAGATCTTAATTCTATAGGATCAAATCAAGCTTTCCTTGGAGGAGCTAGATACGTTGGAGCTACGGATACCCAAGAATATTTGAATTTGGCCAATTACCCTAACGGTACACTGCTATTATTCAAATACTATGCTTTCTATGCCAAAGTAACTGAAAGATCTTAATTCTATAGGATCAAATCAAGCTTTCCTTGGAGGAGCTAGATACGTTGGAGCTACGGATACCCAAGAATATTTGAATTTGGCCAATTACCCTAACGGTACACTGCTATTATTCAAATACTATGCTTTCTATGCCAAAGTAACTGAAAGATCTTAATTCTATAGGATCAAATCAAGCTTTCCCTGGACGAGCTAGATACGTTGGAGCTACGAATAAGCTAGAAATTTTAAGCGGATCTGTTACTCAGTGTAGTAGTCTTTCAAATTCACTAATTGCAGGAGATGAATCAAGCACATTATCAACCAAGATAAATGAAAACTTTTCCCAAGTCAAAGATCAAATTTTTAATCAATCATTGCAGAGTGTTTCCGTTGATTCTGTACGTAGTTACAAAACGTCGATTGAGGATATGTCATTTAAAGCTCGATGTGCAGAAAACCAGAATAGAATTATTGGTGTACTGTTGACAAACGCAAGAAATTATTTCGAAAATGCTTTGAATACCGGTCAAGCATTTAAAGGACCGACTTCAGACTTTGTAAAAGATTTACGGTAACCATTTTTATTACTTATTATTATAGTAACTGTTTCTCAGTACGATTTGAATAGGTTTATGTTATCAAATGCACGTCAATATGGCAAAATATCTACAGATGACTTCTATAATCTTTCTATTTATTGCCACTGTATGAATAACTCTCAGAAGGAATATACAAATGTCGAGGTATATTCAGATGAATACCTTGTAGAAGCAAATTGTGATAATTGGCGACAAGGATGGAAACGCGGAGTAACATTTGGCCAACTTCGACTTGCTTGGTTATTCTTTGTGCGGGAAATGTTCAAAAAAACTTTTCCTGCTTCAGAAGGCAAAAACATTCTTCCAAAAGAATCGGAGGACCCTAATAATGGACAAGATTTTTCCAAAGTGGTTTTTAACACTGCTACTAAGTATTACGCTAATTTGATTTGTGAATTTGTTTTTAAAGGGTTTTGTGGCGTAACTAATCCAAAGCGAAACGATAAATCTTTACGTTATCCCAGAGGTTGCGATGAGAGAGTTTTTATAGATGATTACATTAAATTTCCAGGTGTATCAGGTACTATCAATGTCCAGGTGTATTATGCGCTACTAACACTGCAATTTTACATTTCATACTACAGATATTATTAATGTTATAAATAACTATTTTTACTCAGTAAAGAAGAAAGCAAATCAAAAAACCAAAGAACTTCTCGAAAAATATAATGAGAATCGGTATTTAAAACGTAGGAAAAGGTAAGATTTTAGAATGATTCTTAAACAACAATCATAAAATAACTAGTTCATGACAGAAAAGAGGATGCAATAGAAAGTGCACTTAAGCTACATACCAACTTGACCGAAGAAACTTACACGGCCGAAAGAGAGTCAGAACAAAGCGTTGCAGGAAACACAAGCAGTAGTAGCAAGAAACACAAATCGATTCTTGGAGGAGATGACACAACAAGAAACGAGTCAGATTACACAAGCAGTAGTAGTAAAGGCAAATCCATCCTAAGAGGAGATACACAAAACACAACAAGAAACGAGTCAAGCAGTAGCAGTAAAGGCAAATCCATCCTAAGAGGAGATACACAAAACACAACAAGAAACGAGTCAAGCAGTAGCAGTAAAGGCAAATCCATCCTAAGAAGAGATACACAAAAGACAACAGCTACAAAAGAATCAGATAACTCCACCACGATGTATAGCAGATATAGTAGTTGTTATATTCAAAGAGATAGTGATTTTGAAGATGAAGGTAAGTTCTCGATACTATTTAATAAATCCAGAAAATCTTTGAGACTGATACAATTCTTCTTGTTAGGCAATGAAAAGTAAAGAAAAAGGATAAGGATCAAAGGTAAGTTCTCGATACTATTTAATAAATCCAGAAAATCTTTGAGACTGATACAATTCTTCTTGTTAGGCAATGAAAAGTAAAGAAAAAGGATAAGGATCAAAGGTAAGTTCTCGATACT
>Ga0078972_1017222_pt1 | contig 10438 bp, 8 predicted proteins | sample YelNatPaOPGAMG01_FD_67568 | JGI IMG/M metagenome (GOLD analysis project Ga0078972, IMG submission 67568) | Hot spring thermophilic microbial communities from Obsidian Pool, Yellowstone National Park, USA - OP-RAMG-01 (SPADES assembly) (version 2) | ecosystem: Environmental > Aquatic > Thermal...
CGGGGCAGGATCTCGGCGGTCATCCGGGTGACTGCGCGCGGTTACCACACAGCTCGCCGCGTGCAGGACCTGGCAAGCGAGCTCAGCCGTTCGTTGCAGGAGTTCGGCAGGGTGAGGTGCAGCGATGAGAGAAGGCAGGGCAGCTGTCAGTCGGCCAGCGGTGGCCGGCGAGACCAAGGCCGTCCCCTGCGCGACGCCCGCCTCCGCGTAGGCGCGCGCGTTCTGCAGGGCGATTGCCGCGATGTGTGCCAGGGCGCGGGTGAGCCGGAGCTCTTGGCGTGTGTAGTGCCGTTCGCGTCGATGATCGAAAAGCTCCAGGAGGCCCACTGATCGGCCGGCGAGAACGAGGGGCACCATCAGCAGGCTCTTGTCGCCGTCGCGCCGCAGCTCACGCACCTCATCGGGGTCGGCGTGTGGATCACTCACGTTGACGACCACCGCTTCCTGAGCCTCGAGCACTCGTCGGGTGAGCGGGTAACGGGCCAAGTGGTACGGGCCCGAACGTGGTAGCCGACGACCGTCGGCGTCGCAGTCGGCTAGTGTCACAACCGTGTCCGCCGCCGGGTCGTAGTCGGAGATCGCGCAAAACTGGCAGTCCAGGAGGGCTGTCAAGCGCCGGGCGATCTGACTCAACAGGTCGGCAGGAGTGCGGCAGCCTATCAGGGCGACGACGGTGTCGACGAACGTCTCGAACTCGCGCTCGTGGGCACGCTGCGCCGTCGTGGTGGGGTCGTCGCCGATGAGGTGGGCCAATTCAAGGGCGTCTTCCCTGCGAATACGCCGATGGCCTCCGGGCGTGCGCGTGCAGGGCAGGACGCCGCTCGCTGTCCAGCGGCGTACCGTGTGCGGCGACACCCCCAACAAACGCGCCGTGCGCTGGACGTTCAGTGACATGGCGACACGGTAAGCCTGGGCGTGCGAATGGTCAAGTACGCAAAGTTTCTTTGGAGCCAGTGAGGAAACTTTGCCGAAGATGTCGGGCTAGCGGCTCTCGCACCGCTGCGAGAGAATCGCGGCGGGCGCAGGCGGAGGCGCAAGCGGGGCGAGAGATCTTCCCCGGTTGGGGGAACATCTCCGGGGCACCCCGGTACGCGGCTGGCGCGCTGCCGCAGCGCTGCCGGATCAAAGCCCTAGCCTCGCCCGAAAGACTCCGGGGGCGGTCGTATCCCCCACCCACCCTGCGACCGCCCCCGGATAGTCCTGCCGGCGGTCGCGCCGCAATCGCAGCCGCCGGCACTCCTGGGGCACAGAGCAGGAGCCGCCCCGCACCTCTCACTGTGACCCTACCCCTTCGCCCAGTATTGACCTCGTCCCTTCGCCCAGTATTGACCTCGTCCCTTCGCCGGGAGGGCACCAGGAGTGGTTTTCGCTGGGGCTCGTTGGATAGACTCTCGTAAAGGCGAGGCGAGCGAGGTGGTGGGCAACGCCGCCCAGTGGTGGAGCACGTCGGTTCACGAGGCAGATGCGGATCTTCCCGCGGCAGTACTGGTATCTGGTCGGCGGGACGCTCTTCTACCTCATCGTGACGGGCTTGGCCTTTCCGTACACGGCGGTCCTCATCAGGGCGCGCTTGAACGTTTCCGTGGGGGTCGTCGGACTCATTCTGGGCGGTACGGCGCTGGCCGGGCTGCCGCTGCAGCTGGCCGCGGGGGCGCTAAGTGATCGCCTCGGACGGCGCAGCGTGATGATCCTCTGTGCAGCCGCGGAGGCGTGCATGTATGGGGGGCTCGCTTTCGTTCGGGCTCCGTGGCTGGTTGTCCTCTGCGTCTTTGCTGATCGGGCTCTCGGCTGGCCCATGTACTTGACTGCCAGCAACGCCATGGTGGCCGATCTGACGCGGCAGCGCTTGCGTGCCGAGGGATTTGCTATCGTGCGGCTGGTGATCGGTGCAGGTACGGTTATCGGCCCGCTCATCTCGGCGCTTTTCTTGGGCATTGGCTTTTCCATCCCCTTCTTGTTTGCCCTCGCGGGGACCGGCTGCGTGGTTTTCTTCGTGTTCACCCTTACGTTGCTGGCCGAGACGAAACCGGCGGCGGGCAAGCCGGCAGCGGCGCACCGCGTTGGGGAGGGTTGGCTGCCGCGGTGGCGCGGTCTTTCGGCCGATGCTCAGCACGCTGTCCTCAGCGTTGAGGGCTCCGCGCCCGAGATCGGGCAAGCGGCAACGGCTCCAGCTACTAACCCGGGCGCCGGCGGCTACCGGGAGGTGTTCGGCAACCGCGCCTTCCTCCTCTTCTGCCTCGTCTCGCTCATCCCGCTGTTCATCTTCGGGCAGCTCTACTCGACCTACCCCATCCTGGCCACCAGTGTGCTCAGAGTGCACCCAAGCCTTTGGGGCTTGCTCCTCTCGGTTAGTGCGGCAGTGATCGTCGTTCTGCAGTACCCGGTCGTGCGCTGGCTCAAGCGCTTCGACGGCAGGCTGCAGATCGCTCTAGCTTGCGTGTTGTTCGGCGTTGGCACCGGCGCCGCGCCGTTCGTTGGTCCGGGCTGGCCGCTGTTCGTGCTGATTGCTTTGTTCGGGCTGGCGCAGGTCATCTTTTCGCCGGTGTCGGTTGCCGTCGTCAGTCAGATGGCACCGCAGGCGCTGCGGGGGCGGTACATGGGTGCCTGGACACTTGTCTGGACGGCTGGTCTCTCGGCCCTCGGGCCTCTCGGTGGCGGCTTCCTCATGGACGTTGCCGGGCCGCGGCTGAGCTACGCGATGATCCTCGCGCTGGGTGTGGTTGGCGCCGGGCTCTTCGTTGCCCTGTACCGGCACAACGCCAACGTGTCCTCGGCGGCCTGAGACCTTAGTTTCGTCTGCCGAATCCGGTAGGATGGCGGGGTACGCTCAGTGGCCACCTGCCCGGAGATGATGAGCAGCTTCAAAGTCATTCGCGATTTGCGCGCCTATCCGCGCATGTTTTGGATCCTCGTCCTGGCGACATTCGTCTATTGCGCGGGATCCGGGCTTGCCTTTCCGCTCGAGGGTATTTACCTGCGCACGCACTTGCATGCCTCTTGGTTTACCATTGCTGTTCTGTTCGGGCTCCTGGGCGTGCTGGCCTCACCCTTTCAGATCATCGGTGGGGCGGTGACCGACCGGGTCGGGCGCAAGATCACGATGCTCGTCGCATCCTTGAGCGGCATCACCTGGTTCGTGGGGTTTGCCTTCGCCAACCAGGCCTGGCAGGTCGGTGTGCTGGTCGTTGTCGAGAGCGCCCTGGGCTGGCCACTCTTCTTGACGTCGAGCAACGCGATGATCGCCGACGTGCTGCCGCAGAGCAAACGCGCCGAGGCCTACAGCATTATCCGAACGGCGATGAACGTCGGTGTCGTCCTGGGACCGGCGATTGGTGGTTTAGCCCTCGGCATGGGGGTGAGCTTTCGCGACATGTTCTTGAGCGCCGCGGGTGGCTGCGCTCTGTTTCTCATGCTGATCGTGGTATGGGTAGAAGAGACGCGGCCGCTCTCAGCCTTGCAGCGCGGCGTGGAACGGCCGATCGGCTATGGCGTTGTCCTGCGTGACAGACGCTTCCTCGCTTACTGCGCGGTGGCCCTCTTGCCCCTCATCGCCTTCGGGCAGTTCGGAGCCATCTACTCAACGTACATTACGACGGATATGGGCGTGAGCTACAGCACCTGGCCCTTCCTTTTGGCGCTCAACGCGGTCATCGTCGCCTCGCTGCAGTTTGCCGCCGTCCATCTGGCGCGCAACCGTGATCCGATGATGCTGATGGCCTTAGCCAGCTCGCTCATCGCCGTCGGCGTTGGCGGGGTGGCCTTCGCCCACTCGTTGACGATGCTCGTCGTTCTGGTCGTCATCATGAGCCTGGGCGAGATCTTCTTCTCGCCCATCGCTTCGTCCATCGTCTCGGATATGGCGCCCGAGGCGATCCGCGGCCGCTACATGGGTGCCTGGACGGTGATGTGGAACGGTGGCGCCTCGGTGGGTCCACTCTTGGGAGGCATGCTCATCGGCTGGGTTGGGGGACGACAGTCATTCGCCGTCGTCCTTGTCTTGGGATTGATTGGCGCCGGCCTGTTCGTGCTCTTGGCGCAGGGCCGACCGCTCACGACCGTGGTCGAGGAATCGGCCCCGGTCGTGCGTGACGCCGAACGGCCGACGTAGGTTGGTGATGGTCGCCCGCGTGCGCCACGTGCTGGTCGACCTGCGCCGTTTCCCGGCGCAACTCTGGTTGCTCGTGTTGGGCACGTTCGTCTTCAACTTGGCCATCGGTATCGGCATGCCGTTCGAGACGATCTACCTCACCGATACGCGCCACATCTCACCCGGCACGACGGGGGCCATCTGGACTTTCTCGGCTCTCGTAAGCCTGCCGATGCTGATCGTGAGCGGCGCCCTCGCCGACCGGCGAGGGCGCCGCCTCCTCCTGGCGATCTCCGTCTGTGCGGTCATCTTCTTCTACCTTGGCATGGCTGTCTCGCACGTGGTCTGGCAGTTTGTCTTGATCACGACCGTCGAGGGATTCTTCGGCTGGCCGATGTTCCTCACAGCGAGCAACTCGATGATTGCCGACCTCGTCTTGCCCGAACGTCGGCCGGAGGCCTACGGTCTGCTGCGAGCCGCCATGAGCGCCGGCATCGTCTTTGGCCCTTTGATCGCGGCACTGGCTCTCGATCACGGGGCCACGTATCCTCTGCTCTTTCTCGCCGCGGCGAGCGGCTGTGCCGTCTTCCTCGTGATCATCGTGGTGTGGATCGGTGAGACGCGCCACCTTGCCCTCCCGGTGGCGCAGCACCTGGAATACGTGGATGAGGGCTCCTTGCGCGGCTATCGCCGCGTTTTCTCTGACCGGCACTTCCTGGCCTTCAGCGGTGCGGCCGTCCTGACGCTGTTCGCCTACGGTCAGTTCCTCTGGATCTTTCCCCTCTTCTTGCGCCAGGTGCTGAACGCCCCGGCCAGCGACTGGGGCCTGCTGCTGTTCCTCAATGGCCTCGTGCTCACGACGCTGCAGTACCCGTTGGTGCGCTTGGCGAAGCGAACGGCGCCGCTCTACGCGATGGCCTGGTCGGGGGTCCTCATCGCCGTTGGCGTGGGCGCGATTGCCTTCGCGACGGCGCCGTGGCAGGCCGTGCCGCTGGTGATCGTGTTCAGCCTGGGAGAGGCGATCCTGTGGCCGATTTCCTCGACGGTTATCGCTGGGCTGGCTCCGGCGGAACTGCGCGGTCGCTATACGGGCGCCTGGACCATCGTCGATTGCGGTGGGCGCGGGTTAGGGCCGTTCTTCGGTGGATTCGGCATGGACCGATTCGGGGCGCGACGCACGTTCGTCGGCATTATGGGCTTGGGGCTGCTGGGGGCGGCGCTGTTCCCGGCGCTGCAGCGCCGGGAACAGCGCCGCCCCCAGCAGCCCATCGAGTAATGGCGCCCAGTCCGTCACGCCTTGGGGAGGCTCATGACCGGCGGGGTCCCTCCACCCGTGCTGTGCTTACGACGCTGCCAGGCTAGCGACGATTGCCGTGAGCTCCCGCTCTTGGGCGTCAGTCAAGAGGGGTTCGCGGTGAGCTGCCTCGGCAATGATCTGGCGCACGCGGGCGACCGCTTCGCGGTACTCGTCGCTGCCCTTGGCGCGCCACTGCTCGAACGACAGCCGCTGGGCGATCGTCGGCAAGAACTGTTCGCCGGCGCGCAGACGGCGGCGTGTCTCCTTCTCACCCAAGTAGTTGCCGTCGAAGCCGAGCCGCTCAATCGCCTCACTCATCGCGGTGGTGGGCGAGATCTCCACTTCACGGAGGAGGCGGCGAATCATCTCGGCAATCTCGGCGTCGATGATCATTTGCGGGAGCGACATGGTATTGGCGCCGTTCAGCAGGCCGATGCCGCCGGTGATGAGGTCGGCGCCGGCACTGGCAACCACGAGCCCTTTCAAGGCTTTCTCGTAGCCTGCCTGGATGCCGGCGTAATGGGCGTCAGTGGCGAGGCCCGGCGCGAGCACGGGCACGCCGAGCTCGTGATGGGCAATCTCGACGCAGGCGGCGGCCATCTGGCCAGCTTCGAGGGCGCCGAAAGAGAAGGTGGCGGACCTCATGTCGAGCAAGCTCGCGCCAGCGCCCATAATCAGGGGCGTTCCCGGTTGCGCGACTTGAAAGGCCGTCGCTGCCCCAAGGAACTCGGCCACGTTCATGACGATCGCGCCGGCGACGGTGAGCGGGGCATTTGCTCCCGCGATGGGCATGGGGTAGATGAGGACGGGCACGCCCGCGCTTGCCGCGGCGATGCAGGCATCGAGGAAGGCGCCGTCGACGTGCAGCGGTGACGAGGTGCAGCACACGATGCTGAGCCGCGGCCGGTGACGAAACTGGCCCAGGTCGCCGGCGAGAACCTCGGCGATGCGGAGGAGCGGCGCCACCTCCGCCTCGCGGGTGATCTCGTGCTGCACGTGTTTGCCTGTGTGGCGCAGCATCGTGACCAGGTCGTTCAGCGTGCGCTGTTCCTCGGGGACGTCGGTGCCGGTCACGGTGGCCCACATGATGTCGACCGGCTCGAGGGCGTCGCAGACGATGGTTGAGCGGCGTAGATCTTCGACCGTGCTAGCACGGTAGGCGCCCGTCTCGAAGTCGACCGTGTGCGTGGCCGTACCCGAGGGCACGAAGTGAGGGCTGCCATCGAGGGCACAGTCGTCCTCCGGCGTCGCGCCAGCGAGGAGGACATCGCGAGGGCAGGCCGCGAGGGCGCGCTCGACCAGCTCGCCGGAAAGGCGCGCCACGCCCGCTTGGCGGTCGACCTGCGCGCCAGCCGCGGCGAGCTGGTCGAGCGCGCGGCACGGTCCGAACTTCATCCCGCGCCGCTCCAGCACACGGAGGGCTTCCTCGTACAGCAGGCGTCCCTCGCCGTCCTCTAACCACGTGACTCGTGCGCGCATCGTTTCCCCCTTGCCCTTCGCCAGGCCATTCTGCGGCCGTATCGTAGCCTCCGAGAGAGGGTGCGGTAGCCCCCGACAGAGCGTGCGCTGACGTGCGCGCGCCGCTCGGTTGGCGTCTGCGCCGGGCCGCGCAGGAGCGGCTCAGACAGAGCCTGTGACCGGTTGCGCGGCGGCCGCGGTGACAGGATACTGCTGCATGCTGCCGTGGGCGGTCAACGAAGCGTTTCGGGGGGCTGGCAATGGCGAACGATCAGCGTGGCGCTGGAGGCGCCGTGCGCCGCCTTATGGCGGCGTGCCTGCGGCGCCTCCAGCGCCACGCGGCCTACCGTCGCCTGGCTGGGCGGCTGCCTCTGCCGGTTTCGATTCGCGCAGCGAGTGCGCACGAGGTAGCGGTCCTGTGGCGCATAGCGGGCCGGCAGGGTCAAGCGCCGGTGTACGGCAGTGCGACGCGCACGAGGCACTACGTCGTGCGCGTCGCTGGACTGCTGGCCGGGCACGCTTTACTTGTGGCCCAGCCGCCTGACAGCCAGTACTGGCCGGGCTACTGGATCAACGACGTGTTCGTGCGCACGCCGTTCCGGGGTCAAGGCCTTGGGCGGCGACTCTTGCAGTACGTGATGCACGCCGCCGCCGAAGACGGCGCGGCAGAGGTCTTCTTGCTCGTAAACCAAGGGAACGAACCGGCGCTGACCCTCTACCGCAGCCTGGGTTTCCGCGCGTTCCACAACTCTCAGGTGGACGGCGTCCTAGCTCGACAGGCGCAGCTGTACGGGGTGCGCCGCTTGGCTCTGCGGGCGCCGCTCGGCGAGCGAGCGGCGGAGGCTGGTTCTGACATCTCCGACAAGGGAGTGCCTCAGTCGGGGTGAGTGGCTTCTTCGCCGGCCGCGCGTGCAGGCGCGGCTTTCCGCGTGTGACCGTCCGGCCGGTACTGTGCCAGGTCCACCGTTCACGCTCGGCCACGGACACGCTCCGGGATGGTAGGTATTTCGCGCACCAGCGGCGCTCTGTACTATGTGCTCAGAGTGCTGCCGTGGACAGGGAACTGCGAGGGTGGGGGTTATTCTGAAGGGCGAGCGGACTGGGGGGAAAAGCGGCCTTGGGGCCGTGCCGAACGGAGCCGGCGAAGCGCGCAGTGCGCTGCACATCTGGCGGACCTTGCGTCTCGTGTGGCACATTGCGCCTGGTTGGATGGCGGCCCAGATCGTCTTGGCCGTCGCTCAAGGCTTGTTGCCACTGGTGGCGCTCTACCTTTACCGCGATATCGTCAACGCCGTCATTCACGGTGTGACCGCGGCCGACAAGGCGGGCGCTTTCCGGCACGCCGGCATGCTTGTCCTGTGGGCGGGGTTGACTGGCTTAGCCATGGCGCTGGCTCGTTCAGTGACTACGCTGGTGAGCGAGGCACAGGCACAAGTGGTCACCGACAAGGTCTCGGACATGATCCACGCCAAGTCGGTCGCCGTCGACCTCGAGTACTACGAGAACTCCCGCTACTACGACGTCTTGCATCGCGCGCAGCAAGAAGCGCCGTACCGGCCGACGCGCATCGTCAACGACCTGGTGAACGTGGGGCAGAGCGCCATCACGGTGGCTGCCATCGCTGGTTTGCTCATCTCGTTGCACTGGATCGTTGGCGTCATCATCATCGGCGCTGCTGTCCCGGGAGCGCTCGTGCGCATGCGCTTTTCGGGGAGGCTCTACCGTTGGCAGCGCGAGCGCACGATGGCTGACCGCCAGTCTTGGTACCTTCACTGGTTACTCACGGACGGCACGCGGGCCAAGGAGATTCGCCTCTTCGACCTGGGTGCCCTCTTCATGGGCTGGTTTCGCGATCTGCGCAAGGTGTTACGTCGCGAGCGCTTGAGGATCACGATGAAGCGCTCGGCGGCCGACTTGGGTGCCGGTGCAGGTGCGACAGTTGCGGTGTTTGGCACCTTCGCCTACATCGCCTATCGGACCATCTACGGCACGATCTCGGTCGGTGGCATGGTCATGTACTACCAGGCCTTCCAGACTGGTCTCTCGGCGCTGCAGTCAATGCTGACCGGGTTGGCTGGCCTCTACGAGGACAACCTCTTCCTCACCTACTTCTACGACTTCTTGGCGCTGAAGCCGAAGCTGGTCGAGCCAGCGCAACCGAAGCACGTCGGGCATCCTCTGCAGGAGGGTGTCGTCTTCCATAACGTGAGCTTCCGGTATCCGGAGACCGAACGCACGGCGTTGGCCGACATCAGTCTTGCGATCCGACCGGGCGAGGTGGCTGCCCTTGTGGGCGCCAACGGCTCCGGCAAGACGACCTTGGTGAAGCTCCTCTGTCGCCTGTACGACCCCCAGGCCGGGTGCGTTACGATGGACGGCGTCGACCTGCGTGAGATGAGCAGGGACGAGTTACGCCGCCACATCAGCGTGATCTTTCAGGACTTCTCCCAGTACCAGCTCACTGCGCGGCAGAACATTTGGATTGGCAATACCCATCTCGATCCCGGCGATGCGAGCGTCGAGGCGGCGGCGCGCGAGTCGGGCGCACACGACGTGCTGAGCGGTCTGCGCAAGGGCTACGAGACGATGCTCGGCAAGTGGTTCGAGGATGGCGAGGAGCTGAGCATCGGGGAGTGGCAGAAGGTCGCCTTGGCGCGCGCCTTCGTACGCGACTCAGACATCATTGTGCTCGACGAGCCGACGAGCGCGCTCGATCCGCTCGCCGAGTGGAAGATCTTCACGCGCATCCGTGAGCTGGCCCAAGAGCGCGCTGTGGTGCTGATCAGCCACCGCTTCTCGACAGTGCACACGGCCGATCGCATCCACATCCTCGATCAAGGGAGGATCATCGAGAGCGGTAGCCATGCGGAGCTCATGCGCTTGGGCGGCGTGTACGCGCAGATGTACGAGGTACAGGCGCGCGCTTACCGTGCCGACGAGCAAGTGGTGGACTGAGGCGCGGGGCGTGGGGCGCGGGGTGTAAGGCGCGGGGCGTGGGGCGCCGGGTGGCGAGCGGCGTGCCGCTCGCCACCCGGCGCCCCACGCCCCGCGCCCTCCTCGCCTACCAGCGCAACCGAAGCGACGCGCTACTTGCGCAGCACGAGCTGCAAGTCGCGGGCGTGCTCCTCCTCAACCATGAGGATGTCTTCGAGAGCCCGGCGTAACCCGTACTCTTGCAGCATCTCGGCCTGGGCGATGCGGGCCTTGTAGCGCGCGATTGCGTCGAGCTCGCCCTCCAGATCCTGCTCCAGCATGGTGGTGCTGTTCGGTGAGACATGGGGGCGCTCGACATCGACCGTGGGCACGCCGCCCAAGAAGTCGATCTGCTGGGCCAGCGATACCGCGTGTGCGTGTTCCTCGGTGGCGTGCACGAGGAGTTCTTTGGAGATGGCGTCGTACTCGGGCCCGGTAATGACGGCGGCGTGCTGCACGTACTGTACGAGGGCCTGGAACTCCTTGGCGAGGTCCTTGTTGAGCTCACCGATGAGCTCCTCGCGCGTGAGTTTCGCTACCTCAGGGGTCATGGGTACCTCCTCCGTTCACGATGTTGGGGCTGGGCGGCCCGCGGCCGCCCCGCGGGGCCCCCCGGCCCGCCA
>Ga0078972_1017223_pt1 | contig 10437 bp, 8 predicted proteins | sample YelNatPaOPGAMG01_FD_67568 | JGI IMG/M metagenome (GOLD analysis project Ga0078972, IMG submission 67568) | Hot spring thermophilic microbial communities from Obsidian Pool, Yellowstone National Park, USA - OP-RAMG-01 (SPADES assembly) (version 2) | ecosystem: Environmental > Aquatic > Thermal...
TAAGCCACGACAAAAACTCTATATTGAGCTATTGCAGCGAAGCCATGCTGCTGTATAAAGGCGGCATAGCGGCAAGGGGCAGAACCGAAGATGTTGTGGGTAAATACGAAGAGATTGAACGAAAATAAGCGGATAAATTGTGTAATCTTAAAAAGTAATTTATGTTCCTAAATAAAATAATCGATGTTTGGTGAAAATTGTATGAATCTTGGCAATGCAGAAATTAACAAGCTGTTTTTATCGGAAGGAAAAAAATATAATGAATCTAAAGCTGAAAATATTAATCCCGCTGATGAAAATAATTCATTAGCGTTTATAGTAAATGCTGTGACCAAAAATTCCACCGTGCTTGATGTCGGATGTGCTTATGGTTATATAGGTGAATGGCTAAATAAAAATAAAAAATGTACAATTTACGGCATAGATATTGACTCGGAAGCCTTAAGTTATGTGAAAAGAGCTGGCTATTACTCGGATTTATTTAATATCGACCTTGATTATACCGATAAATGCCATGAAGAATTTTTGAGATTTAACGCATTAAACGATAACTTGTTTGACTTTATTATTTGTGCCGATGTTTTGGAACATTTAAAAGATCCGACGCATGCGCTTGAAATAATTTCCTCAAAATTAAAATTAAGCGGTCAGATCGTAATAAGCATTCCTAATATTGCTCATCTTGACATAATCTTAAATCTTTTGGAAGGCAAATTTAATTATTCAGATTTTGGACTTTTAGACAATACTCATTTAAGGTTTTTTACTAAAAGATCTTTTATTGAATGGATAAATTTAGCCAATGAAAGATTTAAAGAAAAAGGATATCAATTTGACGTAAAGCTAATAGGCGAAACCCTATATTCCTCCGAATTTCTGGATAACGTCAGGCTCCAGCATCCTAAACTTTATAATTTTTTTATGGACTGCAATAACGAACTCCTTGTTTTACAAAATATTATAATTCTTACTAAACTCAATAGGCAGACCAATGCGTTTGAAATTTCCGGACTGCTAAAAAATATAGACAAAAACGGCAATATATTAGCCGATATTGACAGCAGTCTGATTGACAGAGAAAATCTTCAGAATAAATTAAACTAAACCCTCAATATTCTGCATAAAACGGTGGAAGAAAAGCAAAATATTCAAAACGGCTTAAACGCCGCAATAGATGAAAAGAACGATTATCTTGCGAGATTAAACGAAATATATAAAAGCGACTTCTGGAAACTTGCAAGTTTTTATTACAGATTGAGAGATAAAACCGTCCTGAAATATCCGTTTAAATTATTAAAAAAAATTAAAAAAATTAATATAAAAGATTTAAAAAACTCCACAAAATTTTTTAAATTTATATCTTTAAAAAATAATAGCGGTATTCAAACCGGTAAAAATACCAAATTTTTAAAAAAATTATCAAAATCTAAATCCGCTTCTTATGGCAACCGGGATATCTGGTATGCCGGCGACGACCCCTTAGTCAGTATTATAATCTTAAATTATAACAAAGCAAAGGTAACCCTCCAATGTATTGAAGAAGTATGGAAGCACACAAAAGGCGCGAAATATGAAATTATAGTTGTTGATAACGGCAGCGAGCTATACGATAAAAAATTGCTGGAGCAGGCAAATTCTTCCTGCTATAAATTAATAGGGCTTTCAAAAAACCGCTTCTTCGGCGAAGGAAACAACATAGGCTCTGAAAACGCAAAAGGAAAGTATCTGCTTTTTCTGAACAATGATGCGTTCGTCACGCCGGATTGGCTTATGCCGTTAGTGTCTGCCGTTAACAGCGACGGAACGGCGGCGGCGGGTCCTAAATTTTTATACCCCGACGGAAAACTGCAGGAAGCCGGCGCATATATAAACAGCGACGGAACGGCTCTTCAAAGAGGCAAGTTTGACGACCCCGATAAGCCTGAATATAATTCCGTGCTTGAAGTGGATTACTGCTCCGCTGCGTGCCTTATCGTCAGGCATGATTTATTCGACAAAGTTTTGGGTTTTGATTTATGCTGGGAGCCGGCTTATTACGAAGACACGGATTTATGCTTTAAATTGAAGGCGCTGAATAAAAAAATTATGTATATACCGTCGTCAAAAATTGTCCATTTAGAAAATCTAACTTCTTCCGACGATAAATTTCCTTTAAAACTTAATAATATAGTTGATATTAACCGCGAGAAATTCGTCAGGAGATATAAAAATATTCTTAATAATAAATAAAATAACAACGGTAAACATAGCAGGCAAAGAAAATGGCGGATAAAATGGCGAAGAAAAAAGGCGATGAGCAGTCTAAAAAAACGGCAGGAATTTATACCCCCTATGATTTAGTTCCGGGCGGAGGAGAACGTTATCTGCTCACATTTGCCGAGTATCTTGCATCTGAAAACTATGAAGTCTTCTTAGTTTTAGATGAAATATACAGCCGCCTGCGGCTAAAACAGATGGAAAGAGAACTGGACATTTCCCTTGATAACGTGCGTATAACTGCATATAGCGAAGCTCAAAATATGAAGACCTTTGATGTTTTCGTGGCTATGGGCAACAGCCTTGTTCCTTTCGTTCCGCCTTTGGGCAATTTTAATATTTATATATGCCAATTCCCGTTTCCGCAGGAAGAAGAAAATATTTACAAAAATAGTAAATACCTGACGCAGTATCAAAAAGTAATCGTTTATTCCGATTTTGTTTTGGCAAATTACAAAAAATTACTAAAAAGATACAGCTTGCCCGATATTCCCGCAGAAGTCGTTTATCCGCCGTGCGTTTTAGAGAGCGGGGTTAAATGTATCCGTAAACCGGGCGATAAGATTTTAATTTTAACTGTGGGCAGATTTTTTACGGAAGGGCACTGCAAGAGGCAGGATTTTTTGATTGAAGCCTTTATTAAAATGCTGTCTTTGAACCCTAAGCTGAATAATGTTGAATTGCATATTGCAGGTTCAATCCATCCGACGAAAGACGGAAGGGATTATTTTTCAAAATTAAATGAGATGGCGAATGAACACAGGCATAATATTTTTTTATACGGCAATATAGACGCGAATGCGCTTAAAAAATTATACGCCGATTCCCATATCTACTGGCATGCCGCAGGCGTTAACGTTAATCCTGCGGAACATCCCGAAATGCTGGAACATTTTGGAATAACTGTTGTGGAAGCTATGGCTTCGGGATGCATCCCCGTCGTGATAAACAAAGGCGGTCCTGCCGAAATAGTAAGAACTGGCATTGACGGTTTTTGTTTTAATACTCAAGGCGAACTTATAGAACATACTTTAAGTATAATTAATAAAATTAACGATGTGAAGAAAAAAGAAGACTGGACTAATTTAAGCAAGAACTCTATAAATCGGGCTATGGAATATACAAAAGAAATGTTTTATGAAAAAATTGGAACCATATTGAAAAAGCGAAATAACTAAATATAGATTTTATTTTTCACGGAGTTAAAAACAATGAATAATAATTTTATAAATAAATATAATACATATATAACAGGGTTTATTATTTTTTTAGTTTTTTTGATTGTTTATTTGATTCATCCAGCAAAAAGTTTTGATTCAGGTGATATGATAGGAAATAGTTATCTCCCTGTTTCTATATTAAAATATCATAATATATTTTTAGGACGAATCTTAAAAAAAGCTGGATTAATGGGTTATTGGGCGATTCAGCACGGAAAACATTTTGTTTCGAAAACAACCTTAGGTGTCTCAATAACAGCTTTACCGTTCTATGTAATACCCATTTTGTTAGGTTTTAAATTAAATGTTGCAGATATTGTCTTATTAAATGATATCACTGCAGCTACTATATCTGCGTTATCGGTATGTTTAATATATATAGCATTAAAACTGCTTAAAACAGATAGGGTCTGGCAAATTATCGGGGCGATATTTTATGGTCTTGGCACTGAGACTTTTTCAATAAGCAGTAGGGGCTTGTGGCCAGAAGGACCTGTAGAATTATGGGTATTATTTTTCTTGATTTCGACTATCGTGATTGTCAATAAAAAATCCACTTCAATATTTACAGGTTTTATTAATGGTTTTTCTTTCGGGATGGTTTGCATTGTAAATCCTCCTGACATATTGTTAATTTTCCCATTATTAGTATGGATTATATATAAAAAATTAAAAAAAATCCGTCAAGTTAAACAAATATTTTTTATTTTTATAGGTTTTCTAATTACAGTAGGTCCCATTCTTTATTACAATTGGAAAATATTTGGGGGTCCATTTTCTACAGGATTTGGTAGTGATTATAAAGATATGTTTAGTTTTCCGTTATTTCAGGGTATTATAGGTAATCTCTTTAGTCCAAGTAAAGGATTATTTATATACGACCCATTATTTATTTTTTCTTTCGCATGGTTTATTAATCGGGCAAAAAATTACAAGATATTTATTAGGGACAACCAATATCAATTATATATAGCAATGATGATTGGAACTATATTATTAATAGTACTATTTTATTCGCCTTTTTTTCAATGGTCGGCTGGCTATTGTTACGGTGATCGTTACATGACGGATGTCGCACCATTTTTAACAATATTATCTTTTAGTTGGCTAAATAATTATTACAGAAAAATAAAAAATAAAATTTTTATGGTAACTTTTACGATATTAATTGCGTTATTTTGCTTATGGTCAATATTTTTGCAAGGTATAGGCGTTTATGCATCTAACGGGCTCAGAATTATGTACTGGAATATTGCAGCCGGCGACATTCCTTATCAGTCTGAACCTTTATGGTCCATAAAAAACAGCGAACCATTATACTATTTTGACACATTTATATCTTCCTTTAAAAGTATACCAGAAATTACAAAACCCAAAGTAAAATTCAAAAATTTAAAAATTGCAAAAATTTTAAAATCTAACGAATCTTTTCAGTATATAAATAACCCTGAAAGTTTATTGTATAAACCTAATACGTTATATTACGGGCAAATATGTTTAAACAATAGAGGGAAGCAAGAATTATCGGCATTTTACGGGAGCAATTTAAACATTATACAATTTTCTTACCACATATATAAAAATAAAAAATTGTATAAATTTAATGGAATGAGAACGTTTCTTCTGCGCTCAGTTTTTCCCAAGAAAAGCATCATAATTTATTTTTATTTTTTAACCCCTTCTAAGCCAGGAAAATACACTTATGTTTTTACACTTTTACAAGTAGATGATGGTATACGATGGTTTCAAAATGGTGATCATACTAAAAATGCTTTTAAGGAAACAATAATCATTAGTTAAGCTATATTATATAAGTACTTGACAATACCGATTTTGTTTGATTTATGATAAAATTGTATTAGCGTAGAATGTACTGAGTATTGACAATTTAAATACTTACTTATTTTTATTAAAAATTTAAATTCCTTAAATAAAATATGGAAATAATAAAAAATAAAAAAGTTTATTTAATCTATCCTCCAATATCGAAGGAAGAGAGATATTCTTCAAAAATTGGTGCCGCTGGTGGCAATCAAATACCGTTAGGTATTTTTTATCTGGCTTCTTATTTAAGAGAAAATGGTTTTGAGGTGGCTGTGACTGACGGCGAGGCAGAAAATCTTCAAACCAATGATATTATAAATATATTTAACGATTTCTCACCAAATTTTATTGCAATCAGTTCTACTACTGTGGCTTTCCATAGGGCTATTGAGTTGGCAAGGCAAATAAAGCACAATAACCACAATATTAAAATCATATTAGGAGGTCCGCATATAACCTCCAATGTTAATCATGCCTTATCTTTTGATTGTTTCGATTATGGGGTTCTGAGGGAAGGAGAAATTACCCTTACAGAACTTCTCAATTATATATGTGAAGGAAAAAATTTATATGAAGTAAAGGGAATTGCTTTTAGGAATGCTCAAAACCAAATAATTGTAAACAAACCACGAGAATATATTAATAATCTCGATATATTACCTTTTCCTGCTTATGACTTGATTAAAGATATAAATTTATATGCTCCGCCGCCGTCTAACTATAAAGATTTACCGGTGGTCAATATTATAACAAGTAGGGGTTGTCCCGGTCTCTGTACTTTTTGTGATAATAACGTATTTGGTAGAAAATACCGTCAGAGAAGTGCTGAAAATATTTTTCGAGAGATTAAGTATCTTTATGATAATTATAAGATAAAGGAAATAGCTTTTGTGGATGATACACTTTTAATAACAAAAAAAAGGCTCATTCAGCTGTTTGAATTGCTTGACAATGAAGGAATTTATCTCCCGTGGACGTGTATGGCTAGAATCAATGACGTGAATTATGAATTGTTGAAATACATTAAATCAAAGGGTTGTTGGCATATTTCATTTGGTATAGAATCTGCCGATGAGACTATTCTTAAAACAATTAAAAAACAATTATCATTGGAAAAAGTAGAACAGGTAATTAAATGGTGTAGAAATTTAGGGATAAAAACCAAGGGCTTTTTTATTATTGGGCATCCTGGAGAAACTATAGATACAATTAATAAAACAATTCAATTTGCTTGTAAACTTAAAATAGATGATGTAGTTGCAACAATAAATACGCCCATACCAGGAACGGTACAATACGCAGAGATAGACAAGTATGGTACGGCGGACATTACCGATTGGTCACAATATAATTATTGGAGACCGGTATTTGTTCCAAAGGGGTTATCAAAAGAAATATTATTACAAAAACATAAAGAATTTTATAAGAGATTTTATTTTCGCCCTCGTGTAATCGTAAGATATTTTAAAAGTTTTTTTGGCAGAGGGGGATGGCGTCGTTTTATTTCTATTGTTGAAGCCTCTAAATTTATTTTTTTTCGCAATGAAAAAAACACTATAAAATAATTGCATGAGAATGTAAATTATAAAAGTTTTTATTTATACTAACAGAAGAATTTAATTGCTATTATGATAGATAATAACAAAATTATTGCCGTAATACCAGCTTATAAAGTTGCAGCTCATATAGAAGATGTCGTCCATTCAATTCCATCGTTTATTGATGAGATAATCGTTGTAGATGATAAATGTCCGCAAAATTCAGGCACCATTATTCAAAGACTTAATCTTCCAAATCTCACAGTTATTTATCATCAAAAGAATATGGGTGTCGGTGCAGCCGTTATGAGTGGTTTTTTAAAAGCTATTGATAATAGTGCAGATATAATTGTAAAAATAGATGGCGATGGACAAATGGATTGCTCTTATATCCCTAAGTTGATTGACCCTATTATTAAAGGACATGCAGATTATACAAAAGGAAACAGGTTTATGGATTTTAAGTCTTTAAAAATAATGCCAAAAATGAGACTTTTAGGCAATAGCGGTCTTTCTTTTTTAATGAAAGCTGCAAGCGGTTATTGGAATATAATGGATCCGACAAACGGCTTTATTGCTATAAATCGTCAAGCTATTCTTAACTTAAATACGGAAAAAATAGCAAAAAGATTTTTTTTTGAATCTGATATGTTAATCAATTTAAATATTTATAATATGGTTGTAAAAGACATTTCAATGCCTGCAAAGTATGGCAATGAAAAAAGTAGTTTAAGTATAACAAAAACTTTATTGGAATTTCCCCTAATGATATTAAGAGGTTTTACGAAGCGTGTCTTTTTTAAATATTACATTTATGATTTCAATATGGCATCAATTTATATTTTGTTAGGGATGCCTATGATTTTGTTTGGTTTTATATTTGGGGTTTTAAAATGGATAAACGGTATAATTTATCATGTACATAATACTGCCGGCACGATTATGATAGCTGTGTTGCCTATTATATTAGGGACGCTATTCCTTTTGCAAGCAATTCAGATTGATATCAATAGTGTTCCAAAGAAATAATTAATTAACAGGAAACATAAATAATTTAAAACCTAGACTAAAAAAATATCGCTCAAAAGCAATACAGAAGCAATACAGATATTTTTTCCATATCCAAAAATATATAATGTTAAAAGTAGCAAAGGTTCAGGTCAATTATTGATGATATTTAAAATAAATAAATAAGTTAATATAAACAAATGAATCAGTTAATTTTAATTTGATTATCGGTTTATTTTTTATTAAAAAACGCTGATTAAGCTAAATTTAATCTTTTTACACGACACTATCACACTATACTAAAATTAACTTATGCATATTCTATTGACAGGCGCCTCCGGATTCGTCGGCTTTTATGTCAATCAAGCCTTATCTTATAACCATATCTGCACTCCGTTAGCCGACGAACACGGCGCAATTGATTTACGAGATATTGACAGAATAAAATCGTTTTTATCTCATTCTGGTTCATCGTCAGAATCTAACCCCGATGCATTTGCCTGCGCTTTTGATGCCGTAATCCATTTAGCAGGTCAAAGTTTTGTCCCGGAGTCTTTCAAAAATCCTATTGAAACTTATAATATTAATTTCATAGGCACGTATAACTTGTTCAGCGCATTAAAGGAATGCGGTTTTCACGGTAAAATTCTTTATATAAGTTCGGGCGACATTTACGGTTTGGTCGGCGAAGACAGACTTCCAATAACGGAAGATTATTCTTCAAAGCCGAGAAATCCTTACGCCGTTAGTAAAGTTGCGGCTGAAGCTCTGTGCTATCAGTGGTCGGTAACCGAAGATATGGAAATTATAATAGCAAGACCTTTTAACCACATAGGACCCAATCAAAGCGAAAGATTCGTAGTGCCTGGTTTTGCAAAACAGATAGCAGAAATAGAACTTGGTTTAAGAAAGCCCGTCATCAGCGCAGGTAATATTGACGTAACGAGAGATTTTTTAGACGTAAGAGATGTTGCAGAAGCTTATAAATTATTATTGGAAAAAGACCTGAATTATAGCGGCAATGATACGGCGTCTTCCGTTTACAACGTATGTTCCGGAACCGAAACTTCCATTCGTTCTGTAATAAATGCTATGTTTGAAATAACCGGCGTTGATGCCAAAATAGAAATAGACAATAATAAATTAAGACGCAGCGAGCAAAAAAGGGTTTACGGAAATAATGAAAAGATTAAAAAAATAACAGGATGGGAGCCAAAAATACCGCTTGAACAGAGCCTTAAGGATATTTTAAATTATTGGAAAGAGAGATTAAAAAAATAGATTAATAAAATTTATTGTATTATAATTTATTAGCAATAGCGCATTAACAGTATAAATAGAAAAAAGGAGGAATTAAGTTATTATGGCAAAAACAGCTCTTATAACAGGCATTACCGGTCAGGACGGGGCATACCTTGCAAAGTTTCTGCTTGAAAAAGGCTATAACGTTTACGGCTTTCTTGCAAGAAGGGGTTCGGATACTCTATGGAGATTAAGGTATTTAGATATATTAGACGATGTTAAAATCATCGACGGAGATTTGCTTGACCTTTCTTCGCTTATAAGAGCTTTAGAATTATCAAAGCCGGATGAAGTGTATAATCTTGCCGCCCAAAGTTTCGTCGGCACTTCATGGCAGCAGCCTGTTCTTACTACGCAGGTAACCGGTTTTGCCGTTGTGAACGTTCTTGAAGCCATAAGAATTGTAAATAGTAAAATCAGATTTTATCAGGCATCTACATCGGAGATGTTCGGAAAGACTACCGAAACTATTCAGTGCGAAAATACGGTGTTTCATCCGAGAAGTCCTTACGGAGTAGCTAAAATGTTTGCCCATTATCTTACCATTAATTACAGAGAAAGCTTCGGTATTTTCGGTTCGGCTGGAATACTCTTTAATCACGAATCGCCTATCAGGGGAATAGAGTTTGTTACAAGAAAGGTAACGGACGCAGTAGCCAGAATAAAATACGGCAAACAGTCAAAATTGTATCTCGGAAACATTGACGCCCAAAGAGACTGGGGATACGCCAAAGATTATGTCGAAGCAATGTGGCTTATGCTTAAGCAGGATAAGCCGGACGATTACGTTATTGCAACCGGCAAAACGTCAACGGTTCGCGAAATGTGTGAAATAGCATTTTCTTACGCCGGCTTAAATTATAAGGACTACGTCGAAATAGACCCTAAATTATACAGACCCGCAGAGGTTGAAAGACTGCTCGGAAACCCTGCAAAAGCCAAAGAGAAATTAGGCTGGGAAGCTAAAACTTCAATGAAAGAGCTCATAGAGCTTATGACTGAAGCAGATATGAAAAGGGTAAGGGATAATAAGTCGGAATGATTGCATGGAGTGCAACGAAGAAGTCTTTCGAAAGGGATAATAAGCCAGAATGATAAGTCGGAATGATAAATGATAAATATTGCATTTTAAACTTGCGGGACGAGACCGTTTAAAATTTAGTGCCAGTTTGAAAAAAGGGGTGGCAGTCCGCCTGCGGTTAAATATGCAATGACGAGGTTTTTGCTTTTAATTCCCCTTTTTGCGAAAGCGAGATTGCTTCGTCGCTAACGCTCCTCGCAATGACGGG
>Ga0078972_1017226_pt1 | contig 10435 bp, 10 predicted proteins | sample YelNatPaOPGAMG01_FD_67568 | JGI IMG/M metagenome (GOLD analysis project Ga0078972, IMG submission 67568) | Hot spring thermophilic microbial communities from Obsidian Pool, Yellowstone National Park, USA - OP-RAMG-01 (SPADES assembly) (version 2) | ecosystem: Environmental > Aquatic > Thermal...
AGGCCGGGACTCGTCCCGGAGCAGGAAAATGACGTCACGCCGTCCCGCCAGAGACGACTTTCGTGGGCGGAACAAGGCTATAATCGCCTATCGAAAGACCTTCGTCAGATCAATCACCCGCGTCGCCAGACTGAAAATTCATGCCCAATAGCCCACAGGAAAGGTTTCAGATTCAACGACCGCGGATTTAGGACTTCATAAAGGATGAATAAGAGAAACGTACTGGTCTTCCCGGCTGGCACCGAGGTCGGCCTGGAGATCCTCCACGCATTGCAGCATTCGAAGGAAGTGAGGCTTTTCGGAGCGGGACAGGACATCTCCAATCACGCCCGCTTTGCCTACCCCGAATATCACCCCCTACCCAGCATCCATGAAGCCGGTTGGCTCGAACACCTGGTTGATCTTTGTCGGCGACTGGAGATCGATTACATTCTTCCGGCCCACGATGACGTCATTGTCGCCTTGAGTTGCCAGCAGGCGCATATCCCCGCGCGGGTCATCTCCTCGCCGGCGGAAGCCTGTGAAACGACCCGCTCCAAGGCACTGACCTACCGCAGACTGGGCGGCTTGGTGCGAGTGCCCATCCTTTACGACACCCCTGATCAGGTACCCGGCTTTCCAGTTCTGGTCAAGCCGGACCGCGGGCAAGGTTCGTTCGGCGTAATCAGAGTGGACAACCGTGAGGAACTGTTATCCGCCCTATCCGCCGTACCGGACGCCATCATCTGCGAGTATCTGCCGGGCGAGGAATACACGGTAGACTGCTTTTCGGACCGCGAGCGGGGGGTACTGTTTGCCCGCGCCCGCAGCCGCCGCCGGACCCGCAACGGCATCTCCGTCAACACGGTCAGTGTGGGCCTTGATGAGGTGCCCGCCCTGGCACAGCGCATTCATGACGCGCTCGGCCTTCGTGGCGCATGGTTCTTCCAGCTCAAGCGCGCGAGCGATGGCCAACTTGCTCTGTTGGAAGTAGCGCCCCGCATCGCTGGCGGCATGGCCACCCACCGGGTGATGGGGGTGAATTTCCCCCTGCTCAGCATCTTCGAGGAGGAACGTCTGCCGCTCTCCATACTCACCAACCCCGGCGACATCGAACTAGACCGGGCTCTGGGCAACCGCTATTGGCACACTGTGAGGTTCGGCACCCTTTATGTCGACCTGGACGATACCTTGGTGCTCGATGGCCAGGTTAACACTGAGATCGTGCGACTGATTTTCCAGTGCATCAACCAGGGCAAACGGGTCAAGCTGGTGACCCGTCACCGCGCCGATCTGGCAGCGACCCTCGCCCGGCATCGTCTGATGGGCCTGTTCGACGAGGTGATCCAGCTGCGCGAGGACGAACCGAAATCCTCCTGCATCACCGAACCCGATGCCATTTTCATCGACGACAGTTTCGCCGAACGAAGCGAGGTCTCGAAGACCCGCGGAATCCTCACTTTCGACTGTAGCATGGTCGAATTGCTCACCCAACAGGCCGAATATCTCAACGGAGTCCGAGAATGACCTCATCACCCTTAACCGAAATGAGTTTCCTGGAAAGCGTGACCCACACCTATGTCACCAGCGACAGCCCCCAGGACCGGCTCATCAAGACCTTGGCCATCCGTTTCAAGCCCGGCGGATTCTTCCCGGTGTCACGCTTGAAGAGGGGGTGGCAGTGGGTGCGCTGAGTCTGATACGAAAGAACTGTTCTGCGTTTGGGGTGTACTTTGGTGCACCTGCGCGACGGGTGAGTGACCGCAGTCGCAAACTGCTGGAACTGGAGGCTAAGGTGGGGTCTTACCGCAGGGAGCCGGCGGAAGGGGAGGGATCGTGAGCGGACCGCTTTATCTCAACATCGGATGCGGCAAGGTCAAACTTCCGGGCTTTGTCAATATCGACCTCGAGCCGGGCGCCGATGTCGTTTGCGATGTGACGCGGGGGTTGCCCTATGAGGACGGAACAGTCGATGGTATCTACAGCGAACATTTCATTGAGCACCTGTCGCAAAAGGACATCATTTCTTTCTTCCGCGAATGCAGACGCGTGCTGAAGCCGGGGGGCGTGTCCGCGTTGCGACACCCGACCTCGATGTGATCGTACGCAGATATGCCGAGGACGATTGGCGTCAACCGTGGCTGCAGAAATATGGCTATGAGTGGATTCGCAATCGTGCTGAGTATCTTAACATCGCATTGCGCGCCTGGGGCCACGCCTGGGTCGTGAATGAAGAAGAACTCGCGCGTTTGGCGGCTCTGGCGGGACTAGAAGACCCTGTTCGCTGCATGTTGAACGAGAGCCAGGACGAAATCTTTTGCGGCCTTGAAACCGGCGTCGAATCCACGCTGATCATGGAATTCCGGAAACGGAGAGAGAGATTCGGTGAACAGCCCCTTGTGTCTATCGTCATACCGGCATTCCGCTCCGAGTTTCTTGACGAATGTCTCCAGAGTGCGCTGGCGCAGACCTACGAAAACATCGAGATTCTGGTCCTTGACGATAGCGCATCGCCAGAGGTGGAAAAGATCACGGCCGCGTATGCACGGTGCGATCAGCGGGTCGTCTACTATCGGAACGAGCCCCCGTTGGGCGAGGCAGACAATCTGACGAAGGGCATCCGGCTCGCGCGCGGTGAGTTCATCAAACCCCTCTACGATGACGATACCCTTGCGCCGGATGCGGTTGCCCGATTACTGGCTGCGCTTCGTGCCACACCGGAGGCGCGGCTTGCAGCTGGTCGTCGAGTGCCGATCAATGAAGGCGGCGTCGAGCTGGAGCCGGGTGTGTTGGGGGTTGGGTTGGCGGACGTGGACGGCCGCCTCCGTGGCACGGCCGTAATCGGTCGGATCCTGTCCAGCGGCGTCAATATGCTCGGCGAGCCCACCTGCATGCTGTTCCGCCGCGCTGACGCCGTGGCAATCGACGAGCCCAACGTCATGTCGCTGTTCGGCCGTCTTTGCGTTGGTATCGGCGATGTGTGCCTGGCTCTCCACCTGCTTTCGCGTGGCGATCTCGCCTACGTGGCCGAACCAGTTGCCAGATTCCGCCTCCACCCGGGGCAGACACAACGTCGGCCGATGGTGCGTACTGCGGTACAGGCCACGTGGGCCTATGTTCGGGAGCAAGCGGTTCGTCTTGGCTTCCCTCTGTCTGAGCCGGAAATGGCGCAGCCAACACACCACCGGGAGCGTTCTTGTGCCACGGACACCGAATCGCGCGAAGCTTATCGTGTCTGGCGCTCGAAACGAACCCTGACCGAGGTGGATGCCGAGGTCTTTGCCGAGCGGATGATGTTGAAGTGGGGGCAGCGGCCGGCCTTCGTGTGTGTGCTGGTGCTCGAACCGGGGCAGGAGGCGCTGCTGGCGGATACCATCGATTCCCTGGCGGCCCAGTTCTACCGCGACTGGCGGCTGGTGGTGGTAGCGCCGTTTCCGGCGCCGGATCCTGCCTTCAACGAGGTGGAACAACTCTTCTGGATCGAGGCGGACTCGCCGGAGGCCAAGGTGGAGGCCATCAACGGCGTGGCCGCTTCGGTGGGCACGCACTGGTTGTGGTTCCTGCCCCCGGGTTCGCGCCTGGAGCCCCACACTTTTCTGCGCTTCGGCGACTACATCGATCTCCGGCCGGACTGGCGCCTGATCTATGCGGATGACGACCGGCTGATGGCGGACTGAGAGTTCGGGGAACCCCGCTTCAAGCCGGACTTCAACCTCGATCTGGCGCGCTCCATGGATTATTTCGGCCCCGTGCTCGTGTGCGCGGACGCGCTGCTCAGAGCCGGTGGGGCTTCCCTTTTGCAAGGGGCGGAGACCTACGACGTGACCCTGCGTCTCCTCGATGCCTTTGGTGAGGGGGCAATCGGCCATGTGGCGGATGTGCTGGTCCATCTTCCCCGGGCCCACGCCGCGTCAGCCAGCGAGGAAGCCGCGCGTCTTGCGGTGGCCATGCATCTCGAGCGCCGGGGCGTGAAGGCCACGGTGGGGGCAGGCTATGTTGCGGGCATTCATCGGGTGATCTACGCGCGGCAGGGGGATCCGCTGGTCACGATCATCATTCCCAACCGTGACAAATATGAATTCCTGCAGCCCTGTGTGGAAAGCCTCCTGGAGAAGACCGCCTATCCCCATTACGAAATCCTGATCGTGGATAACCGCAGCACGGACCCCGACGTGCTCGACTACTATGGGCAACTGCAGGCCCGCTATCCAGAGCGCATCCGCATCCTGCGCTATGACGCGGAGTTCAATTTCTCCGCCATGAACAATCTGGCCGCACGGGAGGCGCGGGGCGAATATCTGCTTCTGCTCAACAACGATACCCAGATCGTCCAGGCCGAGTGGCTGGAGCGCTTGCTCCAGCACGGCCAGCGCCCGGAAGTGGGCGTGGTGGGGGCGCGGTGTGTCTATCCGGAGACGGGCAAGTTGCAGCACGCCGGGGTGGTGCTGGGGCTGACGGGTGTTGCAGACCATCCCTTTAATGGCCAACTGGGGCTGGATGAACCGGGGTACATGAACCGTGCCCAGGTGGATCAGAACTACTCCGCCGTCACCGCTGCCTGCATGCTGGTGCGCAAGGCGGTCTATTTTCAGGTGGGCGGGTTTGACGAAATCGAGCTCCCCGTGCTGTTCAACGACGTGGACCTTTGCCTGAAAGTGGGCAAGGCCGGTTACAAAGTGGTGTGGACACCCTATGCCACGGTGGTGCATCACGGCTCGACGAGCTTCAAGGGTGAGGCCGTCGATCTCATGAAAGTCGCCTTGGGGCAGGAGCGGGCAAAGCGCGAGCGGGCAGCCATGATGGCGCGCTGGATGCCGATGCTCGCCCGTGACCCGGCCTACAATCCCCACCTCAGCCTGCGGCCGCCGGGTTACCAGGTGGAGACCTCCATCGTCATCGACTGGGATGTGAACTTCCACGACCGTCCCCGGCTGCTGGGCCTGCCGTTGAGCAGAGGGTCGGGCGAATACAGGGTCATTTCCCCCTTCCGCGCCTTGAGCCGGGCGGGGCTCGCCCATGGAGACGTGGTCCTTGCGCCCAAGATGTTTGAGACCCGTCTCCTCACGCCGGTGGAGCTCGCGCGCGCCCAGCCGGATACGCTGGTGCTCCATGCCGCGGCGGGGGAGGCCAACCTGGAGGCCATGGGGCTCTACCGGGAGTTCAACCGGGACGTCCTGCTCGTCTATGCCCTGGATGACCTGGTGACGCAGCTTCCCCGGGAAAATCCCTTCTTCCGCCACACGCCCCGCGACATGCGCTCACGGCTGCGCAAGGCCCTCTCCCTCTGCCACCGCGTGGTGGTCAGCACCGAGCCCATCGCCGAGCTCTGCCGGCCTTTGAATGACGATGTGCGGGTGGTGCCCAATCGCCTGGAGCGGGCTATCTGGGGGGGGCTCGTGTCCCGCCGGCGGCAGGGACCGCGGCCGCGGGTGGGCTGGGCGGGGGCGCAGCAACACGCAGGGGACCTGGCCATCATCGTGGAAGTGGTGAAGGCCACAGCAAGCGAGGTGGACTGGGTGTTTTTCGGCATGTGCCCGGAGGAGCTGCGCCCCTTCGTGCGGGAGTTCCACGATTTCGTGGTCTCCTTCTACGACTATCCGGCCAAGCTGGCCAGCCTGAACCTGGATCTCGCCGTCGCCCCTCTCGCCCTCAATGCCTTCAACGAGGCGAAGAGCAACCTGAGACTGCTGGAATACGGCATCCTGGGTTGGCCCGTGGTCTGCACCGACATCTACCCTTATCAGAATGCGCCGGTGAAGCGGGTGCCCAATGAGCCGGGGGCCTGGATCGAAGCCATCCGCGAACGGGTGCATGACCTGGATGCGGCCGCGGCCGAGGGTGACCGGCTGCGGGAGTGGGTGCTGCGGCATTTCATCCTGGAAGACCACCTCGGGGAATGGCTCGACGCCCTCACCCGCAAGGAGGCGGCCGCCCTTCGGGGGCTGGCTTCGTCCGGCCGGACCCCGTAGTCCGCTCCGCTTTTTCTCGCGGGGGTGACTAAAGTTTCCCCCGCCCACTCCGAAATAGCCCCTGACGGCGACAAAGAACGAACCGTCGCCGCGCCCGCCGCCATGCGGGTTTACCTGTTAAGGAGATGAAAAATGGCTCTGATCGTCAATACCAACGTTGCCTCTCTCAACGCCCAGCGCAACCTGGCCACTTCCCAAAGCCAGTTGGCGGTGACCCTGCAGCGCCTGTCTTCCGGCCTGCGTGTCAACAGCGCCAAGGATGATGCGGCTGGCCCAGTCGATTCTCATGGGTCTGCATCAGTTCAGAGCCTACGCAGGCGCCGTCGTTGTAGCGGCCATTGTCCTGGTGGTAGGGCAGGCAATCGGCGTCGCGGGCTGGGGGCTCGATGGTGCAATTTACGGCGCACTCGTCTCGTATGCGGTTGGGGCGCTCTTACTGATTCGCGCTGTTGTGCGCGCCGTCCCGTTGAACGTTTCTGCACCGGTCGCCAAGTCTCAGCTGGATCCCACCTTTCTACCCTATGCGCGCGATACTTGGTTGGCGGCGCTGATTTCCGCTGTGGTCTGGGGGCGTAGCGAACTGTTCTTTCTTGAGCGCTTGTCTTCCCCCCAGGAGGCCGGGTACTTCGCAGCGGGCCTGCTATTTGCCAGCCTAGTCGTGCAGTCGGTCAATTTGATCTCCGGCGCGCTTTTGCCGCATCTTTCCCGTCTGGTGGGTGCGGGCGGTACGACACGCCTGCGTTCTGACTACCAGCGCATGACCGTGTTTATTGCGCTATGGGCCTTTCCGATGTCATTGCTGGGCATGGCGCTCATGCCACAGTTGATACAGGTTGTGTTTGGAACCGCCTACACCGAGGCCGCGCCGGCAGCGCAGTGGCTGATGGCGACCGGGCTGCCTACCTTCGCGACGGTCGGCTCGGCCATGGTTTACGGCCAAGGGGACGCGCACATCATCCGCAACTGGAGCCTCTTGGGCGCCGTTCTGCTCGTTGTGCTGTGCACGTGGCTTGCCCCGGCTTACGGCGCCGTGGGCGTAGCGATTGGACGTTTGCTCGAGCAGGCCACGATGATTGCCATCGGTTTTTATCTGCTGCGCACGCGTTACGACCTGCCCGTTCCGTTCCGACCCTTGCTTCAAATCTTGCTTGCGGCATGTGCAAGCGGTATGGCGGCGGGCATGACCACGAACCTAGTCGCCATTGGAGGTCTCATTTCCATTGCCGTTGGAATAGCCGTTGGCAGCCTCATCTATCTGATTGCGCTGCGGGCACTCGGTGCGATAAGCGCCGCCGACGCTGCCGTCCTGCGCGCCCTGCTTTGCCGTTTGCCGTCCTTCCTGGCTACGCCGGCCAACAAATTGTTATCCATCGCGGTGTCACGATGAAGATCGGTTTTTTCTGCAACGAGTATCCACCACGCCCACACGGTGGCATCGGCACCTTCGTGCACGCGCTTGGGCCCGCGCTAGCGCAAGCCGGTCATGCCGTCACCGTTGTGGAATGGGGTGAACGGGCAGGTGAAAGGCAGTGCGCCGGCGTGCGCGTTGTGACCCTCGCGCAATCGACGACACGGCATATCGCCTGGCTGATCAACCGCCTGCGCTTGTGACGCTGGCTGTGCGCGGAAGTGCATGAGTGACGTATCGAACTCTTTGAAATCCCGGAGTACCAGGGGTGTCTGCCGTTTCCTTGGTCGGGCTGCCCGGTCGTGGTGCGCCTCCATCTTGGGGAAAGCCATATTCGTAGCGTTCTTGGTGGCGCGAAGGGTCGCGTCTATTGGCTGGAAAAAGGCACGTTGCTTTTCAACCGCAACTGGATCGGCGTCTCGCAATACATTTTGAACGAGACCCGTCGGTTCTTCGCGGTGCAACCAAGGGTTGCGGAAGTCATCTACAACCCGGCGACGGTCATTGAAGGCGCCAAGCTGCCGATCATCGAGAAACGTTTCGCGCGTTATGTCGTCTATAACGGGACGTCAGCGAGCGTAAAGGTGCGCTGCTGCTCGCCGATGCCATGCGCACGGTGTTCGCCCAGGATGCCGATATCCGGCTCGTGTACGTTGGCCCCGAAACAGAGCATGACGGCAGGCCGATCTCGGCTGCTATCCGCGATCGTTTGGGCGACCAATTCTGTCGGGTGTTCTTTACTGGCCGGCTGCCACACGACCAGGCGCTGGCTTGGGTGAGCAACTCAGCCGCACTCGTCCTCGTCAGCAGGATTGAAGCCATGCCTCTTGTGCCGATAGAAGCGATGAGCCTTGGTGTGCCGGTTGTTTGTGCCGACGTGGGGCCTGGACCCGAGATCGTGGACAACGGGATCGATGGAGTTCTGATCAGCCCAGATGATCCACCGGCGCTGGCGCAGAGCATCCTGGCTTTGCTCAAAGATCCAGCGAAAGCAAAAGCAATGGGCGAAGCCGGCCAGCGCAAGGTGAAGGAGAAATTCGAGTTAGCCGTCTGCCTGCGCCGCACAGAGGCCTTCTATCGCAAGCTGTTGGAGCAACCTGAACATGTTTAGACGACGGGAAATCACGCTCGTGCGCTATCTGCGTGATTGCGCTGGACCTTCGCCCAGATTCTGGGACGAGGCGTGGCGTAACAGCCCTACGGATCTCGATGCGTTAGCTGCCCAAACCGACCCCCGTCTGGTGCGTAAATGCGCCGAGTATCTTCCGCCGCAGGCGACAATACTCGAAGGGGGATGTGGTAGCGGTTCTTATCTTGCAGCATTCTCCAAGCTCGGCCACCGCGTCGTGGGTGTCGATTTCGCACCGCACACGGTGGCGCGCCTCAATGCCTTGTTTCCTGCGTTCGACGTTCGACAAGGGGATATCCGCGGTTAGCCTTTTGATGCGGATAGCTTCGATGCCTACTATTCGGGTGGCGTCGTCGAGCATTTCCAGGACGCCTTCAACCGCAAATCGCGGAGGCTTGGCGCGTGTTGAAACCTGGCGGCCTGTTCTTAGTCACCGTACCCTATTTGAACCCGGCGCGTCGGCTGGCGGCGTGGCTTTTTGGCCCGGGCGAAAAAGTCGACCTCGACGGGCGCGCTACATACATCGCCATTATGGACGGCGATCCAGCAGGCGGCGCGTTTCACGGGCAGCCGCCCGAAGGGTATGTATTTCATGAGTATGTCCTTTCTCCCGACTGCATGCGATGTATGCTTGCTGACGTTGGGTTCGCCGTCGAGGCCAAAATGCCTTTCTCCGCGCGCTGGGGTCTGCTGGATATGGAACCTCTGCGCCGGCTAGCGGGTGTCGGGCTGGCTCGGCGTCATGTCGGCCACAGGATATTCGCAGCGCCTATGCGATTTGTCGATCTTGTGGAAAGAAGGAACTCGCCTCTCGCCTTTTTGATCGGCGCGGCGGTCGGAAATCTTCGCCTCTACGTTGCGCACAAGGCGATCAAGCCTTCTGCATAAGAGCATTCTATGAAAATTGCCATCGGCATCCCGACGTTCAATCGGGGCGAGGTGTTGTTGAAAACCCTCGAAGATGTGCTGCGACAAGACTTTCCGCCAGACGAAATCATCTTCGTGGATCAATCCGATTGGTACCCAGAAGGTGCGAGAGATCGGATCGAGGCGCTAGCTGCAAAGGGGGTCATTCGCTACTTCCGCCAGGAGACGCCCAATCTCCCCACGGCGCGCAACTGCGTGCTGCGCGAAACTGTGTGCGACATCGTCATCTTCATCGATGACGACGTGGAATTGGCTCCTGGCTTCGTCGCGGCACATGCCGCGAACTTCCAGGAGGAGTCTGTGTGGGCGGTCTGCGGCGGTATTACCGAGCGCGAGATCGCTGTGCGTCCGATAGTGCAACGCACATGGGCCAAGGTGCTCGATTACAGAAGGTTCGACCCAGGCTGGAACATCCGGATCGAAGATTTCGGTTCGCTGAAAGGGGTCAACCACGCCGTTCGCCGCAGTGCGGTCCTGGCGCTCGGCGGCTATGACGAAGGCTATACCGGTGTGGCCTTGCGAGAGGAGAGCGATCTTGCCATGCGCATCCTGCGCGCCGGCGGCCGGATCGTCTTCGACCCCACAGGGCTGCGGCAAGTTTTTCCAGATAGGTTTAAAAATTAGGGGCTTAAAAAAGGACTGGCTTTTTAACCCCCTCACTATGTTATCCTTATCTCTATGAAGGGAGAACTTGAGGTCCGCCTTATAAGAGAGGATGAGAGACCGTTATGGGAATCCAATATGAGGGAACACCACCCCCTTTCCCTTCCCCGTAGGGGCGTATTGCAATGCGCCCCTACAAAGATATGTAGCAATCCTTAATCAAAGATGGGCTGCCCTCATTGCCTGGTCATCAGCTGCTCTTAGATGTGCTCCAAGAGATAGGTTTATAGGCTTCTCTGATGAGAAGAGGATAAAGAGGCTCAAATACATAACAAACAATGTGAGGTTTCTTATCCTTCCATGGGTTAAGGTAAAAAACCTTGCCTCAAGGATTTTGTCCCTGAACTTAAAGAGGTTAAG
>Ga0078972_1017229_pt1 | contig 10433 bp, 8 predicted proteins | sample YelNatPaOPGAMG01_FD_67568 | JGI IMG/M metagenome (GOLD analysis project Ga0078972, IMG submission 67568) | Hot spring thermophilic microbial communities from Obsidian Pool, Yellowstone National Park, USA - OP-RAMG-01 (SPADES assembly) (version 2) | ecosystem: Environmental > Aquatic > Thermal...
CTGGTTTGCGTTGCTGGCTTTCTGACGGAAATGGCTTCCCAACGAGAATAGATGGTCCAGAATGGAGCGATTCACAGGGATGGGATAAACCAATGTATTACTCCACACTCCAGATTTCCGGCGGGAAAAATAAAAACACAAAAGATGCAGAAGAAACTGATGAAATAAATATCTCAGATAAAATGGACGCAGGAATTGAGATTGATATAAGAGAAGGTGAGATTGATATAATAGAAGGTGAAAATGTGAAAGGGGAAAATTATTCTACTATTGAATTTAGTGGTGGGTGTGGATGCTCAATTATTTTCTGATAACTTATAAACACCCATCCTGTTAAAAATTCTGCAAGATAGCTAAAAAATTAACTTAGACCAATCCTCACAGGGATGAATATTTATAAAAATGCGGAATATTTTAATAAATGCATTATAAATACCTTTAAGTTATATTCTAAAAAATAAGTTGACTTACAAAATGGAATATTCCAGAATATAAGTTAATTTATAAAATGGAATAAAATGTATAAACCGAGACAATTAGAAAAAGAATTAGTAAAGCAAATTGAAAAAAAACAGATTACAATTTTACTCGGAGCAAGGAGAACTGGTAAAACTTTTCTCCTGAGAAGGATAAGGGATATATGTCCGTATAAAAACCTTTTTATTGACCTCGACATTTTCGAAAACAGGAAAACTTTCGCATCATATTCTGAAACAATAAATTACCTTAAATTCCATGGGTATAAAGAAAAAGAGCGATTTGTTCTTTTTCTTGATGAATTTTATTCAGCACCCGGTATTGAAAAGGTTCTTAAAAATTTATACGATAACAATCCAGATATTAAAATATTTGCAACAGGTTCTTCATCACTCGATATTATAAAGCATCTGAAAGAAAGCCTTGCAGGAAGAAAAAGTATCTATTGCCTCTATCCTCTTACATTTCAAGAATTCATTAATTTTAAAGACGAAGAATTTAGTGAAAAACTAAAAAATCTGGATGGAAAAATTTTACCACAGATAATCTCTGATAGACTGACAATGTATCTTAAAGAGTTTTGCATTTTTGGAGGTTACCCCGAAACTGCTCTTGAAGAAAATGAAGATTTTAGAAAAGAAATTTTAAGAAACACCTTTGACCTTTTTGTAAAAAAGGATTTGATTGAATTTTTAAAATTAAAAAATCCCCAGGCAGCATTAGATATACTAAAATATATCTCTCTCAATATCGGTCAAATCACAAACTACTCGGATTTGAGCACAACATGTCATATTGACATCAATACATTGAAAAAATACCTTCAAATACTCGAAGAAACTTACATCATAAAAATAATCCCTCCATTTTTCACGAACAAAAAGAAAGAAATTGTTAAAGCACCGAAGATTTATTTTATTGATGCAGGTGCAAGAAATTATTTTATAAAGGATTTCACACACTTCGATTTCCGTTCTGATAAAGACTTTCTATTCGAAAATTTTATTTTTTCGGAATTTAAAAAGAAAATCGATTACTGGACGGAAATTAGATACTGGCGTGACAAAAATGGAAGAGAAATTGATTTTATAACCAGAAAAGATAAGGAAATTAAAGCATACGAGGTAAAATGTAAAAGTAATGTCAAAGGAAAAGACCTTAAAAATTTATTATTTTTCAAAAATCTCTATAATGATGCACAATTGTTTCTCATAAATATAGAACCTGTAAAAAATTTAAGGTCTCAAAAAATTAAATTCCTCTCATACCTTGAATTTTTAATGAAAAAATAGGTCTATTAAAAAAATAATTTTAACCCCCAGAATTTTTTATAGTTAAAAATGTTATAAAAATATCAAACAAAGGTGAGGAATGAATAAAAACAAATTTCATATTTTTATAACAATATTTGGAATAATTTTCTTTTTTATAAATGCTTCTCTTCGTGCAGATGATGCTGTCTTTCATGGAAGGGGTGCTTCTATATTTCCAGTTGAAAGCACAAAAATATCGCTCGAAAGAGAAGTTGTAAAATTCATTCAACTTCCGGACAGTAAGTTTATGGTATCAGCAATTTTATGGTTTTATAATGAGACAAACGAAAAAATAAGCGAAACACTCGGTTTTCCGATAGATAAAATTGAAGGAGAAGACTCAAGCTCAATTAATGACCAAAATCAAATTTACATCAATGATTTTAGCGCTTATGTAAATGGGAAAAAAGTTAATTATTCTATAATAGATGGGAAGAAAATTGATTCGGAACTTGAAAGGTCTAAAATATTTCTTTTTAAGGCCAAGTTCGAACCAAAAGGTTATACTTCCATTTTTCATACTTATTCTTTTCAACCTATTTTGTTTTCTGATGGCTCCGAGAGCATTGAATATGTTTTTAGCACAGGAGGAAAATGGAAAGGCTCGATTAAGGAAGCAATTTTTGAAATTAATTTTTCAAGACCACCAATTGGATTTAGCGTAGATTACGGAGGTATCATAATTGCAGGATTTGATGATATTCACGAACCTCATGTAATAAGAAGTCCTATTGAGACAAAAACTGATTTTGGTTTTGAATATAAATTTGATTATTCAGGTGGGTTAAATCCAACTTTCACCATTACTTTTTACAACATTAAGCCTGATTGCGATTTAGCTTTTAATTATTTTGGTGCTGGAGAAAATATATTTATAGAAGAAATTCCAGTAAATAAAAATATTAAAGAAAAAGAAGAAGAAGATTATTTTTTATTTTTATGTCATGGATATCTAACAGATTTTTATTATTCCTTAAAATACAAACCTGAATTGAATGAAAACCTTTTAAATTGTTATGAGCCGCAATTGCTTATAAATTTTATATATGCCTATCTTGGTGATGATTTAAAAGATAAAAAATTTAGAAATCTCTTCTATGAATCTGGAATGTTTATGGAAGCATCAAAACATATTGAAAAATCAAAAATACATCCTTACTTAAAAGAAATAATTAATGACCTTACTGAATTTCAGAAAAAACAGGTGCTGAAACAAAATACGGATAATAAAGAACAAAACAATTCAAAAAGAAATGAATTGGAGGTAGCAGACGAGATAACATCTTTCCCAGAGGCAAAAGAGCAGGAGATAAATTATGACAAAAATAAATTTTTAAAACAAAGAGGGTGCAGTCATAATATTGTTTTATAAAATTTTCATCACCGGGGAGCAAAATCTGCCCATGAGCATTTACCATATTAACGCTAAAAGCCTCTAAGATAAACTGGTTCGAGGAGAAATGGGTTATCACTTTCACCCTTCATATACTTTTTGAGGGCAAGAACTGCAATTGCAGAAGGGTCAACGGGACGGTCCGGAATTTTCTTAAATACTCCTCTATTCGAAAGTAAATCGAATTTTTCGCTTTTAAATAAACAATCATCCCCTATCACCACTAACTTCTTCCCGTTCTTCAAAATCTCATCTTCAACTACTCTCCATATTTCATCAGCAGGAAAAAGAGAAGGTTCAATTATAACTGATGCATCAGGAATTCCATCTTTTTTTGTTATGCTATACAAACCGAACATAACCTCCCCTTTCCTTGCATCCTTTACAACTGCAACAGTTTCTCCATCACTACCTGCAGAAATTGCAAGAGTTTTTGCTGAACAAACAGCAACTACAGGTATATTCAAAGACCATGCAAGAATCTTTGCTGTCGTAACTGCTATTCTTGTCCCTGTAAAGGAGCCCGGTCCTCTTCCTGCTGCAATTAACTCTATATCTTTTTTATTCCAACCTGACTTTTCGATGACTCCCATTATCCATGGCACCAAACCTTCGCTTGCTGCTCGTGGTGCATACCCTTCAAACTTTTCTACCGGAACTATTCCTTCAAGTGTAGCAACAACTGAATAGTCCCATGAAGTATCAAAGGCAAGAATTTTCTTTCCTACATCAATCATATCTTCCGTTTTTTATCTTATCTGCCAAACTGCGGTATCTCGCTATAACCATCTTTAAAATATCCAGTGCCATCAAAGGACGATCTTTTAAAGTTGCTATCAAATCCCAAGAGGTTATAACGAGACAGAGAGTTTTTTCTGTAGCAACAACCGTTGCACTTCTTTCTTCTCCGTCAATGACAGCGAGCTCCCCAATTACATCCCCTTCTTTTAAATCAGCAATTTTGACAGAAGTCCCATCGGGCTTCTCTTTCAGCACATCTGCTTTTCCAAATATTATTATAAAAAGCGCTGACCCTTTTTCACCCTGTTTGCAAATCACCTCGCCCTGAGAAAACTCCATTTCTTTACAGGTTTTTGCCAGAGCCTTCAAATCCCCCCCCTTGCATTTACTAAAAATTCCGATTTTCGAAAGAAATTCCTGTTTTTCCTTCCTTTCCATAATTCACCTCTAAAAATACATCCTAATTTTCCACTTAATTCTCCTACCCCTTGCCCCTGACCCCCTCAATCAATTCCATTGCTGCATCCCTACCCTTCCCTGTCACCTTTTCAACCGAAATCATTCTTGCTAACTCTTCAACTCTTTCATTCTCTTCAATCTTCCTGATTAAAGTAATGGTCCTCCCACCCTGAAACTTCTTTTCAACAACAAAATGCCTGTCTGCAAACGCTGCTATCTGCGGCAAATGAGTTATACATATCACCTGATTAGACTTTGCCATTGTATGCAACTTCTTCCCTACAGCACCTGCAACTTTGCCACCAATTCCTGAATCAATTTCATCAAACACGAAAATTTCACCCCCTCCTTTTGATTTCATTGCTACTTTAATTGCAAGCATTACCCTCGAAAGTTCCCCTCCAGATGCTATTCTTCTCAAGGGGGCTGAAATCTCACCTTCGTTAGGCTTAAATAAAAAGTCCACATCATCCATACCCCATTCATCAAGCACCATTAAAGGATTTTGCTCATTTCCTTCCTCCTCATCTCTCGCTCTTACCTCCGCTTCAAAAATAGCCCTGCCAAATCCAAGCTCTTTTATTTCCTTATTTACGGCTCTGGAAAATCTGGTTGCCACTCTTTTCCTTTCCTCCGATATCTTCTTCGCTTCTTCCACCAGTTCCTCCCCAATTTTTGAAATTTCCTTTTCTAAATCTCTAACACTATCTTCGTAGTTATCAAGAGCAAGCATCTCCTCTTCCATCTTTTTCGATATTGCAATTATCTCCTCAATACCTGCTGAATATTTTTTCTTCAATCTCTCTATAAGGTATAATCTTTCCTGCATTAAATTTAGAGAATGCTCATCAAATTCCATCGAATCAGCTGCTTTCCTCAAATATGTTTCGAGGTCTGACATAAGAGATTTTACATCTGACAAAATCTTCGCAGGTTCGTTTAAAAATTCCGTTAGGTTACAAATGTTATTTATATACCTCGATGCATCTGAAATTTTTAAATAAGCATTTTCTTCACTTTCGAAAAGAATATTAAGGGCTTTTGTTAATGCTTCTGCTATCCTGCTATGATTTTTTATAATTGAAAGCTTACTCCGTATTTCTTCCTCTTCCCCTGCCCTCAACTGAGCCTGCTTTATCTCATTTATTCTACTCTTTAAAAATTCTAGTCTGAACTCCCTTTCCTTCTCGTAATTTTTTAGGTTTAAAAGCCTATTTCTATCATCAATCCATTTTTTATATAAATCCCTATATTTTAGCACTATCTCTTTAATTCCTCCGAAATCATCAAGCATCTCCCTCGCAGAATCAGAACCCAGAAGTACAATCTGTTCATGCTGGCTCGCCATACATAATATCCGTCCGATTTTCTCTCTTAGAACCGTAATTGAGACCGGCTCTCCATCAATAAAACATCTGCTTTTTCCATTGCAATCCACTTCTCGTTTTACAAAAATCTGCTTATCCTTTCCCTCACTTATTTCAAATTCCCCTTCCAGAATTGCTTTTTCAAAACCCTTCCTCACATACCCTTCTTTTGCTCTCTCTCCCCCAAGAAGACTGATTGCCGTTGCAATTACTGATTTTCCCCCTCCCGTCTCACCTGTCAGGATATTAAAATTAGGACAGAATTCTATTGATGCACTGTCTATAAGCACAAAATTCTGTATGGACAATTTTCTAAGCATTAGTTAAAAATCTATTCAATGAATTTTAAGTTTTTAAATAATTCTAAACCCCCCCGATTTCTTTTACCAAAATTCTATACATCAATATCTAAAATTCCTCAAATAATAATTTTTTTTCTTACAATTTACTCCTGCAAATCACTTCAATACTCTGATGAAAAACTTGACTTTACAAATCTCAAACAGGCAATTACAAGAGTTTCCCGACATAAAGATTACCTGGAAAAAAGAGAGATTGAATCGCTAAAAAACTTAAAACTCAAAACTAAAAAATTCGTAAAAATAAGGGATGATTGTTATTCAGCATACTATAACTTGTTTCTTGCAAAAGAAAAAAGTAATGAAGCTTCTTCAATTATACAAAAGTTAGAAAATTCAGCTACTCACCTGAAGCCTCAGGAAATTATCGAGTTAAAAAATCGTGCAAATTCACTCTTGCAGGAATCTGACCATCTTTTAGATAACGCTAAAAATGCACAGGAAAACTGCCACAGAGAACTTCTTAAATTCGAATCATCCCCACCACCCAATCAGTAATTCCAATCATTGAAAATTCTAAAAGGTAAAAATATTGAAGCATTTAAAAATTAAATTTAGAGGTGTTAAAATCTGCTTTAATATTTTTCCTTTATAAAAAATAATTTTTTGCGATTTGTATTGACAAATAAAAAGTTTTATTAGATACAAAGGGATTCTTAAACTAAACCAAAAGGAAAGGAGTACAGAAAAAAAGAAAATGGAAAATCACAATCCACCCGTATCGGAAACTAACAAAGAAGAAGACTTTGCAACCCTTTTTGAAGCAACATCCCAACAATCCCAGATAAAGGAAGGAGAAATTGTAAAAGGCAAAGTAATTAAGGTAACTAAAGACTCTGTTCTGATAGACATTGGTTTTAAATCTGAAGGTGTGGTTCCGATTGAGGAATTTGCCGACCCAACAGGAAAAATAAAAGTAAATGAAGGTGATATAGTTGAGGTTTTTCTGGAGAGATGGGAAGACGAAAACGGCAATGTAGTAATTTCAAAATTCGAAGCAGATAGAATGAGAGTCTGGGATGAAATAAGTGAAGCTTACAAGAAGGGAGATACAATAGAGGGAACCATAACGCAGAAAATTAAAGGGGGACTGAGCGTGACGATAAAAGGAGGAGTAAAAGCTTTTCTACCTGGTTCTCAAATAGATGTAAAACCTCCTAAAAACCTCGACCAGTATCTTAATCAAACATGTAATTTTACAATACTAAAGTTCAATAAGAAAAGAGGAAACATAGTTCTCAGTAGAAGAAGCATAATAGAAAAAGAACGGGAAGAACTAAGAACACAGACTCTAAGTCAGTTGCAGGAAGGAACTATTGTGGAAGGAACTATTAAAAATATTACCGAATATGGGGCTTTTATTGACCTTGGAGGGGTGGATGGATTGGTACATATTACTGACATGAGCTGGGGAAAAGTTACAAATCCAAATGATTTAATGAAAATAGGAGACAAAGTAAAAGTAGTCGTTCTCAAGTATGACCCCCAAACAGAAAAAGTCAGCCTTGGAATGAAACAACTCAAGGAAGACCCGTGGCTTTCAGTACCTCAAAAATATCCAAAGGGTTCAAAAGTTACCGGAAAAATAACTGCTATTCTGGACTATGGACTTCTTGTTACAATAGAAGATGGAGTGGAAGGGCTTGTCCATGTTTCCGAAATAACATGGTCGAAAAAAGTTAAGAACCCTCTTAAAAAGTTCAAAGTTGGGGACGAAATAGAAGCAATGGTTCTTGAAATGGACCAGGCTGCAAGAAAAATATCCCTCGGAATAAAACAACTTGAACCAGACCCCTGGACACTATTCACTGAAAAGTACAAACCAGGAGACAAAATCACTGGAAAAGTTCATGCAATTACAGATTATGGAGCATTTATCGAAATAACCGATGGGATAGATGGGCTTGTGCATAAATCAGATTTATCATGGACTCAAAAAATAAACCACCCTTCGGAATTCCTGAGAAAAGGGCAGATTGTTGACGCTGTTATACTGAACATAAATTATCAGGAAAAGAGAGTTTCACTTGGTATTAAGCAGCTTACTGAAGATCCATGGGAGAGAATTCCAAGGGATTATCCGCCGGGAAGCATTCTTGAAGTAAAAATAACAAAAATAACCGATTTCGGCGCCTTTGCAGAAATCGAAAAAGGGATAGAGGGACTCATTCATATAAGCGAAATGAGCGACGAACCTATTAAAAATCCATCTGAGGTGGTAAAAGAAGGAGATAAAGTAAGAGCAGAGGTGATTACTGTTGACCCTAACGAGCGAAAAATCGCTCTGAGCATGAAAACTGTGGCAGGAATTGAGGAGGTACAGGACATTGAAGAGTTTAGAAAAGCTCAGGCATCTCTGCAGGCTCAAAAACCAGCATCAACTATCGGAGAACTTATCAAGCAAAAAATGGGAGATCAGATTCTCGAAATTTCAAAAGAACCATCCAGTGACAATAAAAATGGGAAAAAGGAAAAATAATGGGGAATAACCCCGGCAGGACATTCGAACTTTTATGGGCGCCATGGAGAATGGAGTACATTCGTAAGTCAAAAAAAAAAGAAAGTCAGTGTCTCTTCTGTAAAATTCTTCGTGAAGGAAGTAAATCTGCCAGAAAAAATCTGGTCCTGTCTTTTCAGAAAGGTGCTTTTATAATGTTAAATCGTTATCCTTACTCCAATGGTCATCTTATGATAGTTTCGAAAAAACACAAATCAAAATTAGGTGATTTTACAAAAAATGAACTCGCTGAAATAATGAGCGCTGTCAAAGAATCTGAAATTGCCCTTATGAACTGTTTCAAATGCGAAGGATTTAATATTGGAATCAATATAGGAAAAGTTGCTGGTGCAGGTATTGCTGACCATTTACATGTACATATAGTTCCCAGATGGAAAGGGGATACTAATTACATGACAGTAACAGGTAGTGTCAGAGTTATTCCACAGTCTCTGGATGAAACATACAAATCCCTCGAAAAATATTTTATAAAAAAAGAAAAAGCATAAGTGGAGCTATCAAACCGGTATGACTCTTTTCTCCTCACCATATTTATATTCTGGTACATTATATTTCGGCTGTGAAGAAGGGTATCTTCTGGCACTAAAATGAACCTCACAGAATTGCTAACAGAATTACAACCAAAGCAATTATGGCAAGAACAGAACTACCAAGTAATATGTAAGCACGCTGAAAAGCTCCACGACTATAAGAATTCATAGCATTCTCAAGTTTTTTTGCCTTATCTTCTAATCCCCTTATTGAAGAGAGTCGTTTTGAAATCTTTTCTTTCATCACTTTAAATTCCTCAGGTAAATCATCATTCTCAAGGCTTGCCACAGCAAGATCCCTTATCGCATCATTATATTCCTCCTGCAAAGAATGATAATGCCTGTCCATTTCTTCTATTTTTTTCTTATAAGCCATCTCGATATTTGCTTTTCTTTTACTTGCTATCGAAATCTTGCCCTGAATCTCCACTATACTGCTTCTTATCAAGGCGAGTTTTCTTTCAGATTCTTCAAATATGCTTCTGAGACTTTCCAGTTGTGGAGCAAACAACTTTTTTTCATCCTCGACCTGTGCCATCTTAATTTTGAGTTTTTCCAGTTCCTGACTTTCGGCCTTCTCCGTCATCAATCTCTTTATATTTCTTTCCTCAATTTCAAACCTCTGCATTCGTGCCCGTGCCTTCTGAAACTCAAGTCTGTGCTCCTCAACAATTTTTGCCATAGTTTCCTCTTCTACTCTGTATTTCTGAGCCTCGTTTTGCAAACGCACTATTTCTTCATCAATATAATTCTGATTCTCTTCCATTTCCCTGTATTCCAGATCTTTTGTGGACCCAGCACTTTCTAATTTTTCTTTCGCTATTTTTATCTTTTCTACATTTACGGGATATGCCTTTTGAGCTCCAGGCTCACTATATTTTTTTCGTCCTATTACAAGAAGGTCACCATCAAGATTCTTTCTGCCTTCCTTTATTTCTTCCCTGATGCGTTCTATCTGCGCACGGAGTTCCTTTTTTCTACTCATAACTCTGAACATATAAGCTACCGTTCCCAACCATCCCTCCGGAGCAGGTCCATAACCTGATAGAGATTCAAGCTCTTTATCTATTTCAATCTGAATTTTTTTCACCCCTATTGCAGGTGCGGAATCCTTCTTAACCTCCTTCCCTGCTTCACCCATGAGATCCTTTCGCCTTTCCTTTCGTGGGTCAAAATCAAGGTCAATCTTTACACCGGATAAATCCCCACCAGGGAGTTCAGCCTTACCTTCGGGTGAAATCTCCTTCTGCTCCGCATTTTCAATTCCAATTTTTTG
>Ga0078972_1017230_pt1 | contig 10433 bp, 10 predicted proteins | sample YelNatPaOPGAMG01_FD_67568 | JGI IMG/M metagenome (GOLD analysis project Ga0078972, IMG submission 67568) | Hot spring thermophilic microbial communities from Obsidian Pool, Yellowstone National Park, USA - OP-RAMG-01 (SPADES assembly) (version 2) | ecosystem: Environmental > Aquatic > Thermal...
CCATGTTTGCTTTCCACTTGCTTTCTCGAAACAATCACGCTTCAGAATATAAGGTTTGGCTGCTCTTATGTAAATACTTAATAATGGTATTTGCCGTGTTTAATAACCATAAGTGATGGCTGATGGTTGAGGTTTGGCTTCCCTATGGGAAGACTGAAGTGTGCCTTCGCGTTTCGGCGCGAAACCTTTTGGGCTCTATAGAACCGAGGGAAAAGTCTGGTGTTCCAGATGCTCGGGCGGAGGTTGAAAGAGCTTTAAAAGAGCCTATTGGCTCAAGGCGTTTATGCGAGATTGCCAAGCCAGAGCATAAGGTGGCGATTGTTGTTGACGACGCCACGAGACCAGCACCAAGCCATGTTATGGTGCCTCCAATTCTTGACGAGCTGGGCAATGCTGGCGTCAAAGACGAGAACATAACCATAATCTTTGGCTGTGGCACGCATAGGGCTGTCACAGGTGAGGAGGCTGTTAGGCTTTTAGGCGAGGGCGTCCTAAAACGTGTTAGGGCTATAAGCCACGACTGCAAAGCCCAAGACCTTGTTTACGTAGGCACCACGCCCAAATATGGCACGAAAGTTTATTTGAACCGCGTTTTTGCAGAGGCTGACCTGAAGATTTTGACCGGCGACATTTGCTTCCACTATTATGCTGGTTATGGCGGTGGAAGGAAAAGCGTCCTGCCAGGAGTTGCCGGCGAAGAGACGATTAAGGCTAATCATGCCATGCTTCTGCATCCAAACGCAAGGACTGGCGTTTTAGATGGGAATCCAGTCCATGAGGATATGGTGGAAGCCGCTAGGCTGGCGAAGGTAGATTTCATCCTAAACGTTGTGCTTAACAGCAAAGGTGAAATTGTGAGGGCTTTTGCCGGCGACATGGAGCAAGCCTTCCACGAGGGCGTGAAGCTTGTTGATGAGATGTACCGCATACCAGTAGACCGAAGAGCCGACATCGTTGTTGTAAGCCCCGGCGGGTATCCAGCCGATGTGAACCTTTTCCAAGCCTACAAGGGCGTTGACAGCGCCTTGGAAGTTGTTAAGCGAGGCGGCGTAATAATCTTGGCAGCTGAATGCCCAGAAGGGCATGGAAACCAAGTCTTCTACGATTGGATGGTTAAGTTTAAGGACTTAAAAGCTGTGGAGAGGGAGATTAGGCGCAACTTCGTTTTGGGCGGGCATAAAGCCTACTATCTGATGAAGGCTTTGCAGAAAGCCCAAATAATCCTAGTTTCAGCCATGCCAGACTATTACGCAGTAAACGTTTTTAGGCTTAAAACAGCGCGAACAGTCAACGAAGCCCTAAACGAGGCTTTCAAAATCGTTGGAGAAAACGCTAAGGTTTGGGTTATGCCCTACGGGAACTTTACGCTTCCAGAGGTTAGGGCAAGCGAGTAGAAACGCCAACGGTTTTGGAAAAACTTTAAAGGGTGAATGCAAACCCTAACATAAAGGCTTCACCACTAAACATTAAAACTATGGGAGTAAGGGGCTTGCAGCAGACATACATCTTGCGGAAGTTTACGCCAAAAGACCTTGAACGCGTTATGTACATTAACCGTGTTTGCTTGCCGGAAAATTACGGAGACTACTTCTTCGTGGACTTGTATAACCGTTTTCCAGAAACCTTCATAGTGGCTGAGGGAAACGGCGAAATTGTCGGCTATGTCATGTGCCGTATAGAGCTTGGCTTGTCAAACTTCGGCTTCGGCGGCTTCATAAAGAAAGGGCACATTGTCTCCATTGCTGTTATGCCGGAGCACAGACGGAGAGGCATAGGGCAAGCCCTAGTGACAAAAGCCTTAGAGGGGATGCGCCTATACAACGCCAAACAGGCCTTCCTAGAAGTTAGGGTTTCCAACATGCCAGCCATAAGCCTATACAAGAAGCTTGGCTTCAAGGTTACAAGAACAATTCACGGCTACTACTCAGACGGTGAAGACGCCTACGTCATGAGCAGAGAACTATAAATTAATTTTAGGCAACTAAAATTTCTACCTAAAAACAAAACCATGTATTACCTTCTGGTTTTGATCCGAAGCCAAAGTTGAAGCATATCATAAACATCAAATCGAGAAAAATAAGTAAAAATTTTTTATGATAACTCAAAGAAAATTAATAATGAAGGGTTAAAAATGAATTGTAGGAAAATCAGTTTTTTGATCTCACTTTTATTAATCTTGGCGTTAATTCCATCAGTTAGGGCGACGAAAGAACTGGCTAGAGGCTCACTCGGCCTTGTTATGTATTATGTGATAAAATCCCCAATTGAGATAAAAGTCGGAGAGGATACGCCCATTAGTTTTATGTTTCAAAACGGTGGTAGTAGCGCTATATTTGTTCGGGGTATTTGGGTATGGATTTTTGGTGCAGGTATTAATGAGACTGGTACCGGTATCAGCAGATTATTAGTGAAAGATATGGAATTACGTTCATTAGAGTCTATTAATGAAACCATATCAGTAAAACCAATCAGGGAAGGCATTATTGATATAAGCATTCATGCGGAGTATAATTTTACAGATTTTTACGGCAATGCTAGATACGATTGGGGAGAGAATACAATCTTTGTATATGCCCGCATTATTACGTATGAAGATGTTAAAAACATTACATATATTCTTTCAGCTACAACCATTGGTTTCATTGTTGTAACTGTTTACCTGGCGAGAAAACTTAAACTAAAAACATAAGAACATCCGCCTTCATACTTTTCGCTATTTTTGGGTTTTAAAGGCTAAAATTTTATACCTAAAAAGACATGATGAAGTTTAATGGAGATGCTGCGGATTCTTGGATATTTGAAGGCTTGAATAAAATTCCTTAAAGAGTTATAATGAGTAAATTAGAAAAATAATGGGGTGATTACAACTGCAAGCCTAGTTTTTCGTAAATTTTTTTCCTGTTTTCCTCAACAGCCTTCGCCACGTCCATGAAAAGGTTGTTTCCATGGGAGTCTATGGCTACCGTTAATGGTCCAAAGTCTTCAACCTCGAAAATCCATAGGGCTTCTGGTGTTCCAAGGTCAAGCCACTCCACACCCCTAACATTCTTTATGGCTTTAGCCGCCAATATTGCCGCTCCACCAGTGAAGGCTCCATAGAGGGCTCCGTATTTTGCCATGGCATCCGTTGTCCTCTTGCCCATCCCACCTTTGCCTATCACAACTCGGACTTTGAAGTTTTTGATGAACTCGTCTTCGAAAATGTCCATTCTTGTGCTTGTTGTTGGACCGGCAGCCACAGCAACCCATTTTTCGCCTTCCTTGCTCACCACTGGTCCGCAGTGGAAAACCGCCAGTCCCTCAAGGTTTATGGGCAGTGGTTTTCCCTGCTTAAAGTATTCTAGGGCTCGCCTATGGGCTTGGTCTCTGGCTGTAACAATGGTTCCAGTTATGTAAAGTACATCATTAACTTTCAGTTTTCGAATTTCCTCTTCAGATATGGGGGTTTTAAGATGATAAACCGCCATCCCTTTTTCACCTCACACCAAACCTTTATGGGTTAAATACTCAACACTCCCGTCGGCGTGAATTCTTGCAGTGGCTCTTCTAGCTGCCCAGCAGTTGAAAGCAACAGCCGCTGGGAAGGAGGCTGGATGCCTAAAAGCATATTCAACATGCACACCCAAAACCGTTGTTTTACCGCCTAAACCCATGGGGCCGATTCCAGTCATGTTTGCCGCTTCGTAAAGCTCCTTTTCAAGTTTCGCTATTTCCGGGTTAGGGTTAGGCTGGTCCAGCGGCCTCAAAAGAGCCTTTTTCGCCAGTTTCATGGCTATGTCTGCACCCCCACCCATGGCTACACCCAAAATTGTCGGGGGGCAGGGTTGGCTTCCAGCCTTAATCACGGTTTCAATGACAAACTTTTTCAATCCATTTATGCCCTCGCCTGGCACAAGCATTCCAGTTGTGCAGACGTTTTCTGAGCCGCCCCCCTTTGTCATAACCGTCAATTCGAGATTGTTGCCGGGCACTATTTCCCAGTTTATGTAGGGTATGAATCTTCCAGTGTTGTCTCCGCTGTTCTTCTGGGTGAAGGGGTCAACAGCGTTAGGCCTCAGCGGAATCTCCTTTGTGGCTTTCCTCGTCGCCTTTGTTAGGGCTTCCTCAATTTTGTCCAAATGCTTGACCTCGGCGCCTGCTTGAATGTAGAATATTATTGTGCCTGTGTCCTGGCATATGGGCGCCTTATATTTTTCTGCCAGCTCTATATTGTCAAGTATAGCCTTAAGCTGGGTTTTTCCACTTTGGCTTGTTTCTTCATCATATGCCCTTTTTAGGGCTTTTTTCACATCTTCTGGAAGGTATATGACAGCCTGTTTTATTAGGTTAAAAGCCACATCCTCAACAATTTGCGCCGTCTCCAAATTTTCTCCCTTCAAAGCGCTAGTTATTGGTGACAAGTGTTTTGTTCACAGTTTATAAAAAAGTTTCCAAAAGTTTGTGGAATTTCAGACGTGGAGCCTTTTCACTTTAACTCATCTCTCCACGTGTCTAACGGCATAGTCTCTCGTTTGCTTTAAATACCGCCACAAATAACAGTCACGTGGGATATTTATGTCAGGGGAAGGAGGCGAAGGCACAGAAAAACCACGCTACGAAACCCTTGAAGACCTTCCAGGCATCGGCCCATCAACAGCCCAGAAGTTGAGGGAGCTTGGCTTCCACACTGTTGAGTCCCTTGCGATGGCGACGGTTCGGGAGCTTGAGCCGGCTGGCATAAGTGAGAAAAAGGCTTTAGCCATTATAAGTGCTGCCCGCTCATCCATTGGCATAGCCTTTATCAGAGCTGACGAACTTTTGAAGATGCGGCAGAACGTTTTGAGGCTGACCACTGGAAGTAAAGCCCTAGACAAGTTGTTGGATGGCGGCTTAGAAACCCAAACAATAACGGAGTTTTATGGCGAGTATGGAAGTGGTAAAAGCCAAATCTGCCACCAGCTATGCGTGAACGTGCAACTTCCGCCGGAGCGGGGCGGGCTCAACGGCGCAGCCCTATATATCGACACTGAAAACACTTTCAGAACTGAACGCATTGTGCAGATGGCCCGCCACTTGGGACTTGACCCCCAAAACGTTGTTAAGAACATTATTTACGCAGAAGCCTACACATCAGACCATCAAATGTTCCTTTTGGAAAATGCGGATGAAGTGATAAAGGAAAACAATGTTAAACTCATTATTGTTGACTCTTTAACGGCGCATTTCAGAAGCGAATATTTAGGGCGGGAAATGCTGGCTGCAAGGCAGCAGAAACTGAACAAGCACATGCATAAGCTCATAAGGCTGGCAAGGGCTTTTAACGCTGTGGCTGTTGTGACAAACCAGGTTATGGCTAAGCCAGACATGTTCTTCGGAGACGCCATCCACCCCGTTGGCGGACACATTGTTGGGCATACAAGCCACACGCGCATATACCTTAGAAAGGCTTCCCACGGTCCAGTGCGCATAGCTCGGCTGGTTTCAAGTCCATATTTGCCAGAGGGGGAGGAAATCTTTAAAATTACGGAGAACGGTATAGAGGACATTTCCGAAGAGGAAAAGGCAAAATCCAGTGGTCGCTAAAAATGCCTATACCCCAAGCCCTAGTTACAAGGTTTTTCCAGCTAATCCTAAACAAGCAGTTTGCAGAGGCTGAACGCGAACTGGAAAGGCTTAAGCAGAAAATGCAAAAAACTGAATGGAACAGGGGCTATTTCAGAGCCTTGTATGGAATGCTTCTCGTGAGACGCTCTAACAACAGCGACTCCTACGCCTTCTTTTCAAAGCTGGACGTATCAGACAAGGAGGCTTTGCAAAACTATAGAAGAGAATTTTTAAACCATGTGAAGAATAGGCTTCACGGCGACTTTGACAGGGGCTTCTTCTCGGCGTGGGCGGACTTCACCCGTGTGGCAAGCAGACTCAACATCACTAACACCATTGAAAATAAAAGCGCGGCTTCAGAAAGAGAGGAAGCAAGAAAACTTTTGGAAGACAAAAATCAAGCATCAATAGAAGACTTCATAGACTGAAGGTTCTAAACTAAGCCTAAAAACCAGAGGGCTGCCGTGTAGAAGAATACCCAAAACACAAGCCATGATAGGAAGTATATGCCAATCCCTGTTGTGAAGACTTTTTGAGGCTTATCCACCTTAAGAATGAACTTTGGTTTAATCACGTAGTAAGATAGTATGTAAACTATTAATGCGAAGGATATGCCATTAAACAAAATAACGAGGTTAAACTCGGTGCTAATTAATCCCACAGCCTGCTCGTATCCGACGCAGACGAGGGCTGCCACTATGCCGAGGATGAACCTTAACCAGTATAGTGCTTCCAAAGGCTTCATTTAACTCACTTTTTGTAGTTCTAACACGCACATCACATTTAAGTTTGACTATCCAAAAGTGGTTTAGAGCTATCCTAACCAGTTATGTTGTACAAGTAAATCGATAATCTTATAAGAGAGACCATCGCCTTACATAAAAGGCTCGTGAAACCATGCGCCGGAACCCTATGTGGACCATGTATTCCATTAAACATGGTGCTAGCATAGGGCATCTCCGGTGATGGGACGCGTTTTCCGCTTGTTTGTTGCGTTTCTCTTCTCCCGGAGGGTTGTGGTGAATATGACTGGAATGTTGGCACTGTGCATCTCAAACGTGCTGAAGAGATTGTGGAGGCTGGTTAGGCGTTGTTGTTAGTGCACATATCAGACCTTCACTGCGGTCCAAAGTTTAAGGAGGAAGTGCTTCTAGAGGCTATTGACGAGATAAACGAGCTTAACCCAGAAGTTGTTGTTGTAACCGGAGACTTAACAGAGGACGGCTTAATAGAGGAGTTTAGAGAAGCCAAAAGGTATTTGGCGTTGATAAAATGTAAACATTTGATAGTTGGAAGCGGAAACCACGACGCTAGAACAACTGGCTATTTGCTGCTTCCGAAGTTTTTTGGAAACCCGTCGTCAGTAACACGGGTTGACAATGTAGCCATCATTATGCTGAATTCTTCTAGACCAGACAGGGATGACGGCGAAATAGGTTATAACCAAGGCTTATGGATGAAAAGCCAACTTGAAAACTATAAGGACAGTTTCAAAATTGTGGCTCTCCACCACCATTTAATTCCCGTTCCCGACACTGGCATGGAACGTAACATTGTTTCCGATGCTGGAGACTTCCTATGGACGTTGACAAAGTATGATGTCAACCTAGTCTTATGTGGACACCGTCACCGTCCATGGTTGTGGACTCTTGGAAAACTAATGATACTCCACGCGGGCACGGTTTCAACCAACAGGTTTAGAGGCTTCTACCAGAACACTTACAACATCATTGAAATTGTGAACAACACGGTTACGGCGAAACTGAAAGTTGTTGGTGGACAAGAATGCCCATTTGACAAGTTACCCATCGAAGCCCTAAGCTCAGTAATTTAGTAAAAAAGTCTGCAAGCCAGCTTTCTAATTTATAAGACATAAGGCTCATATTCTCATGTTAAAGCGGTGGCTCCGCACATTGCGTAAAGAAGAGTTCAGCAGCTTCGACGTTGCCGCAGTTATCCGCGAGCTGAAAGACACTGTTCTAAATTCAAGAGTAGGCAACATTTACCAGCTGAATGACAAAACACTACTTTTCAAGCTGCGGAGTGGTGAAACCGTCTACAGCCTTGTTTTAGAGGCTGGAAAACGCTTAAACCTAACATCTTACGCTTTGGAGAAACCCCTTGTTCCACCAGCCTTCTGTATGGCTTTGAGAAAATTCCTCAGAAACAGCACACTAACAAATATTGAGCAGTACGAGTTTGAGAGGGTTGTTCTTATCGATTTCAGCGGTAAAATTGGCAATTTTAGGCTTGTGTTGGAGCTTTTCGGCGAAGGAAACATAATCCTAGTGGACGGCGAAAACAAGATTTTGCAGGCACTGCGTTTTAGGCGAATGCGGGACAGAAACATATTAAGGGGTGAAGCCTTCCGTTTCGCCCCTCCAAGCGGACAGAATCCAACAAAAATCAGCGTGCAAGCCCTTTACGATGGGCTGAAAGGCTTCGGAGACATCGAAATTGTGAGGGCTCTTGCCCGTTTTCTAGGAATAGGGGGAGTTTACGCTGAAGAAGTTTTGCTTAGGCTTGGGATGGAGAAGGCAACAAAATGCAGCAGTCTAACGCCATCACAAGCCGAGGCTATTCACAAATGTTTGAATGAGATGCTTTCTCAAGTCTTAGAAGGAAAACTCGAACCATGCATAGTTCTAGACGAAAATGGCAGTCTTGTAGATGTTACACCTTTAAGGCTTAAACGCTACGAGGGATTAAAACAACAACCCTTCAAAAGCTTCAACGAAGCCCTAGACGAATTTTACACAAAAACTGAGGCTTTAGAGAAAGCTGCTGCCGAAAAGAAGGCTGTAGAACAGCTCAGGCGCGAGGCGGAGCGTCTAAAGAGGGTTTTAGCCGAGCAGGAAAAAGCCCTAAGGGACGCGGAGCAAAAGGCTGAAAAGTACAGACAGATAGGCGACATCATTTACGCCTATTCAAGCGAGCTCCAAACACTCATAAACAAGTTTTTAGCCGAGAAAAGGGCTGGAAAAGAATGGGACGAAATAGTCGCTGAAGTGGTTTCCGAGAAACGTGCAGGCTTAAAGCCATACATATTTTTCGAATCCTTTGATAGGCAAAAACTGATTCTCAACTTATTTGTGGATGGCTTACATTTTGGCATAGACCTCCAAAAAGACTTGTTCGCCAACGCCGCCAAATTCTATGAAAGGGCTAAGCTTTTTAGGCGTAAGCTGGAGGGCGCAAAAACAGCATTGGAAGAAACCAAGAAGAAGCTTTCAGAAACTGAAGCAAAAATCCTTGAGGCTAAAGCCCTAGAAGAGGCTGTGCCAGCCAAAGCCATGGAAGAAATTGCAAAAAGAAAGGTTAAACCAAGAAAATGGTTTGAAAAGTTCAAATGGTTCACATCCTCAGACGGCTTCCTCGTAGTGGCTGGCAAAGACGCAGTAAGCAACGAAGTCCTCATAAAAAAGTACACAGCCCCAGAAGACATAGTCTTCCACGCGGACGTGGTAGGCGCACCCTTCGTTGTCGTTAAGACTGAGGGCAAAGAGCCGACGGAACAGTGCCTACGCGAAGCAGCAGAATTTGCCGCCGCCCACTCAAGAGGCTGGAGGGAAGGCTTCGCCTCTGTGGACGTTTACTGGGTTAAGCCAAACCAGCTAAGCAAGGCTGGAGGTTCAGGCGAATACGTGCCACGAGGAGCCTTTGCCATAACTGGAGCCCGCAACTGGATGCGCAACACACCCCTAAAAATAGCCGTAGGCGTCCAATTCGACGAAACTGGCGAAGCCTCATTCATAGGCGGACCGGTGGATGCCGTCAAAGCCAAAACAAAAACCTACACAATCATCGTCCCCGGAGAAAACAGCGGAAAACAACTCCTAAAACAAGTTTTAAAAACCTTGGTAGAAAAAGTGCCAAAAGAAAAACGCGAAAAGATACTGAAAGCCTCTATCGAGCAGATTAGAGAGCTAATCCCCTTCTGCAAGGGCAGAATAGCAGCAGAAAGCTAACCTAAAAAGGAAATCTAAAGAGGGGAAGGGGCTAGAGAAAATGGAAACTTGCCACAACCATTTTCCAAGCTTAATGGCACAGAAAATCTAGAAGGAGGTATCCAATTTTGCAGTTCAACACCTACAAAAAAATTGACATTTAAAACCGTTGAAAACGCGAAAATGGGCTTTGGCATGTGGATCCCTAAACCTTTCTCCTCCAGTCGGCTTTGGCCAATGCTTACTTAGGAGGTGATCCGGCCGCAGGTTCCCCTACGGCCACCTTGTTACGACTTCTCCCCCCTCACGAAGCTTGGGTTCGACGCAGCCAACAGGGACCACGCCTCACCCAAGCCCCGCTCGGGTGGAGCGACGGGCGGTGTGTGCAAGGAGCAGGGACGTATTCACCGCGCGATAGTGACGCGCGATTACTAGGGATTCCATGTTCACGAGGGCGGGTTTCAGCCCTCGATCCCAACTACGGCAGGCTTTAGGGATTGCCTCCCCCTTTCGGGGTTGGAACCCATTGTACCTGCCATTGCAGCTCGCGTGTGGCCCGGGGGATTCGGGGCATACTGACCTGCCGTGGCCCGCTCCTTCCTCCGCCTTATCGGCGGCGGTCTCCCCAGTGTGCCTGGCTCAAAGCCAGTAGCAACAGGGGATGCGGGTCTCGATCGTTGCCTGACTTAACAGGACACCTCACGGCACGAACTGGCGACGGCCATGCACCTCCTCTCAGCTCGTCAAGCAAGACCTTTAATCTGGCTTTCATCCTGCTGTCTCCCCCGGTGAGATTTCCGGCGTTGACTCCAATTAAACCGCAAGCTTCACCCCTTGTGGTGCTCCCCCGCCAATTCCTTTAAGTTTCAGCCTTGCGGCCGTACTCCCCAGGCGGCAGGCTTA
>Ga0078972_1017233_pt1 | contig 10431 bp, 11 predicted proteins | sample YelNatPaOPGAMG01_FD_67568 | JGI IMG/M metagenome (GOLD analysis project Ga0078972, IMG submission 67568) | Hot spring thermophilic microbial communities from Obsidian Pool, Yellowstone National Park, USA - OP-RAMG-01 (SPADES assembly) (version 2) | ecosystem: Environmental > Aquatic > Thermal...
ATATGGTAGTAACATGGGAGACAAATTTAAAACAAAATAAAGAAATGATACCTATAATCCCTATAGTCTTTTATCATGGAAAGAAAAAGTGGAATATGTCAGAAGATTTCTTAGATCAATTTAAATCAATAAAATCTGATAAAGACCTTTCTTTTATCAAAAGATATCTACCAAAATTTAAATACATACTGTTTGATACAAACAACATCTCAGATGAAAAGATAAAGAAAGATTTAAAAGAAAACATAAATTTATTTTTTTCAATTGCAGCTATGAAATATGCTAAGAGCAATTTTATAGAGCCCTTAAAAAGCTTTTTTAGTTTAATATATAATATACTAGAAGCTAATAAGAACTTTTCAATTGACGACATAATCTCTATACTGAACTATATTGCTATAAATTATGGATTAGAAAGAACAAAACAGATAATATCAGAAGTTGGAGGTGATAAAAAGATGATTATGACCTTAACCAAGAAATGGATGATGGAAGGCGAAGAGATAGGAAGAAGAGAAGGCGAAGAGATAGGAAAAATGCTTGAGGCTCAGGAAATGGTAATAAATGCTATTGAAGCAAAATTTGATACAGTTCCAGAAAATATTGAAAATAAGGTTAAGAGTATTTCTGATAGAGAAAGACTAAAAAAAATTCATAAGGCTATCTTTAAGATTAACAGCATAAGTGAACTCGAAGATCTATTGTAATATAACTATTCCCCGAGCAAGATGCTCAGGGTACCATGAAGAGCTTTAAGAAGCTCAAGAACTTTCCCCGAGCAAGATGCTCAGGGTACTATGGCTCAACACTCTGCTTGGTAGCTCTCTTTTCTGTTAGCTCTGCACTTATGGTATATAGCACTACTACTTAAGGTAACTTTGCCTTTATAGTAAGCCAAGCATCCTGCTTGATAGCTTTTAAAAAATCTCAAAAAGCAATACGCCCCGAGCATCTTGCTCAGGGTACTATGGCTCAACACTCTGCTTGGTAGCTCTCTTTTCTGTTAGCTCTGCAATTATGGTATCCAGCACCACTGCTAAGGCAGCTTTGCCTTTATAGTAAGTCAAGCATCCTGCTTGATAGCTTTTAAGAGCAAAAAAGCAAGGCACCCCGAGCAGGATGCTCAGGGTACTATGAAAAACTTTCCGCGAGCAAGATGCTTGTTTGATAGCTCTCTTTTCGGTTAGCTCTGCACTTATGGTATTCAGCACTACTTGAAGTAACTTTGCCCTTATAGTAAGTCAAGCATCCTGCTTGATAGCTTTTAAAAAATCTCAAAAGCAAAAGACACCCCGAGCAAGATGCTCAGGGTGTTATAAGGGCGTAGGAATATTGACTATTTATTATCGCCTTCTTATACTATTACTAAGTAATACTTAAAAGGAGGTAAGAAATTATGAGATCTTCTACTAATAAATCTGTTCTTACTAAAAAATCACAGATTACTTTGCCAAAACAGATAAGAGACTTTCTTGGAGTCAAGGCTGGCGAGAGAATTTCTTTTGTCATAGAAGACAATACAGTTAAGATTGTTCCCATAAAGTCAAAAATTGAAGAAAATTTTGGAAAGGTAAAGCCCATACAAAAACCAGAAGATTTCAAACAAATCAGAGAGTTTGTCGAACAAAAAATTGTGCAAGAAGCTGCCGATGAAATCTAACGAGAAATTTCTTGATACAAATATACTTATTAGATATTTTACAAAAGACGACGAAAAGAAAGCCTATGATGTTCTGGAACTATTAAAAAGAATAGACAAAAATGAAGAAAAAGTTATAACCACTCCACTGGTAATCTTTGAAGTAATTTTTACCCTCCAAAGCTATTACAAACTGCCCAGAGAAGAAATTAAAGAATTACTTTTGCCAATATTGAATTTAAGAGGATTGAGGCTAACTTTTAAATCGATATTTGAAAAAGCTCTTGAAATGTATCCTCAGGTGAATATCTCCTTTGCAGACATTTTTAACTATTGCTTTATGCTTGAGGAAGGAATAAATGAAATATATAGCTACGATGGGGATTTTGATCATCTTGCGGGGGCGAAGAGAGTGCTACCATAAAGACGTAGAACTCTATCAAGTTGCTCACTGCACTTATAGTAGGCCCGTTTAGTACTTAAGAACAAAAAGCAAAAGGCACCCCGAGCAGGATGCTCAGGGTACTATGAAGAACTTCCCGCGAGCAGGATGCTGTCGCTACCATGGGCTGACTTAAATGTTCTTTTCAATCGCTTTTAGCAGCTCATCTTTTTTCTTATATACGTCTCCCAGATAAGACTCTTCGTGCGGGAGCTCGAAGTCTAAAAGATCTTCTTTGGCCAACTCTCTTTCAAATATATACTTGTTACTTTTGAAGTCATAATAGAAAAGGCTGGTTTTCCCCTTAAGGACAATATCTCTCATAGTGCTTTTGCCAGAGATATAGTCCAATATCACAGATGGGCTTTGTGATAAAAACCATTTTTCGTGTTCATCGTCGTCATCACACCAGATCAGCGCAGTAGTAGCACTCCTGTCTACCAATACCCTGGGTCCGTAATACCAAACCAATAATTCAAAATCTCCTTCTAAAAAACAATTTCCTTCTTTATCTTCTATTTTTATCTTGTAGTCAAACAAGTAAGTTACCTCTCTTTTTTTAATTTTGTATAAAAAGTATAAAACAAAAAGATGTGAATTCAAAATAACAGATAAAAAACTTCCCCGAGCAGGATGCTCAGGGTACTATGAAGAACAACACCCCCCCCCGATTAATATGCTCAGGGTACTATGAAGAACAACTCTACCCCATATTAATATCCTCAGGATACTATTAATTGTCTGACAATATTTAAAAATAGCTTATTTAAAAGGATTTTTTTATTATGTCAGAAATGCTTGACAAGTCTGACAATTAAATGTATTATTGTCAGACATACTTAGAAAAGGAGGTTGACAATGTTAGATGAGATTAATTTTGCTTTTTTTAATTTAGAGGCATTTTTATTCTGTGAGTTTAATCTTAGGTTGGGCGACATTGTCATCCTGGGAAACTCTGCCAAAAAATCTCTGGAGGTGAAAGAATTATGCAAATTTTTTTAGATACTGCGAAAATTGACGAAATTAGAAAGATAGTTCCTACTGGCGTGGTAGACGGCGTAACCACCAACCCCTCACTTCTTGCTAAGGCGGGTTGTAAGGATATCAAGGGCGCTATTCAGGAAATATGTTCTCTAGTAAAAGAGCCTGTTAGCGTAGAGGTTATAGGCACAAAGGCCGATCAGATGATAAGTGAAGCAAGAGAATATTCATCGTGGAAACTAAATACAGCAGTGAAGATTCCTATGACAGACGAGGGCTTGAAGGCTGTAAGCGTCCTGTCGAAAGAAGGCATTAAAACAAACGTAACCCTTATATTCTCCACTAGCCAGGGATTACTGGCAGCTAAAGCGGGCGCTACATTTGTGAGCCCTTTTGTAGGAAGATTGGACGATATTTCTCACAATGGCATAGAAGTGGTAAGAGACCTTTCTCACATATTCAAGATATATGGATTTAGCACCAGAATTATAGCGGCAAGCATAAGGCACCCCATTCACGTAATAGAGTCTGCAAAGGCAGGGGCTCATATTGCTACTGTGCCCACAAAGATTTTAGAGGCAATGTTCAAGCATCCTTTGACAGACATTGGTATTGAGAAGTTTCTAAGCGATTGGAAGAGTCTTCAGGCTTCTAAATAGGCGCTTGAAAATAAAAAAATATGAGGTGAAATTATGAATATTAAATATACGAATTTTTTGGATTTGAATTACGTTCCAGGCAAAAATGATGTTTTGGCGGCCTTTTATGTAGAGCCTGCTTCTGGAACAGATATAAAAGAGGCAGCTGGAGCAGTGGCTTCTGAGTCTTCTATAGGCACCTGGACAGATTTAGCTACTATGAAACAATCAATATGGGATGAGTTAAGGGCAAGGGTTTACTCTATAGAGGGCAATATCGTTAGAATAGCTTATCCAGACGTGCTCTTTGAGGCAGGCAATCTTCCTCAATTCTTGAGCAGCATTGCTGGAAACGTGTTTGGGATGAGGGCAGTAGAAAATCTCAGATTGGTGGATATCCTGCTTACTCAGAAATTTTTAAAGGATTTGCCAGGTCCTGCTTTCGGAATAGATGGAGTAAGAGAGGTTCTGGGCGTAAAGAATAGGCCATTGGTTGGCACAATTGTCAAACCAAAACTTGGTCTGAATCCAAAAGAGCAGGCGCAGGTAGTGTATGAATCTTTGGTTGGTGGTCTGGATCTGGTAAAAGACGATGAAAACCTCTCTCATCAAGATTTTTCAAATTTTGACGAGAGGGTAAAGTACTCTCTTGAGGCGGTGGTGAGAGCTGAAAATGAGACTGGCGAAAAGAAGGCATATATCCCAAACGTTACTGCGCCTACAGAGGAGATGCTCAGAAGGGCTGACTTTGTTAAAAAAGAGGGCGGCAAGTATGCAATGGTAGACGTTGTGACTACTGGTTTTGCAGGAGTTCAAAGTCTGAGGGATGCAAATACTGGATTGATATTGCACGCTCATCGCGCAATGTTTGCAAGTTTTGCAAGGAATAAGAGACATGGCATACATATGTTAATCCTGTCAAAACTTTTAAGGTTTGCTGGAATCGATCAGCTTCACATAGGCACTGTGGTTGGCAAGATGGAAGGAGATAGGGACGACGTTTTGGTTTGTCATGAGGCTCTTGGCTCTGGTGAAGAGATGAAGGCAAAGACCTATCTGCCGCATCAAGACTGGGGAACTATGAAGGGGGTATTTTCTGTGGCATCGGGCGGACTGCATCCAGGGCATACAGCAGAACTATATAAGATTTTTGGGAAAAATGCTATTTTTCAATATGGTGGAGGAGTTCACGGCCATCCAGAAGGGACTAAAATGGGCGCAAGGGCTGTAAGAGATGCGGTAGAATGCGCTGTGGCTGGTAACTCTCTAAAAGAAGGAGCCAAAAGTAGCAAGGCGCTTGAGGTAGCGCTATCAAAATGGGGAGGTGCTTAGAATGAGCGTTGATCCTGTCTTTATTGGCATAGCTGGGGATAGTGGCGCTGGAAAGAGCACCTTTGTAAAGGATATAGCTACTTTACTTGGAAGGGATAAAGTTAGGACCATATCATTTGACGACTATCACTCTTTAGATAGGGTTGAGAGAAAGGCTGTAGGCATTACTCCTCTTCACCCCAGGGCAAATAATTTAGGTCTTGCATTAGAGCATCTATTTTTGCTCAAGCAGGGTAAAAAAGTCTTAAAACCCATCTACGATCACTCTACGGGCAGTTTTGGAGGCCCTGAGTGGGTGGTTCCAATGCCTTATATAATATGCGAGGGTTTGCATCCATTTTTCTTTAAATCACTGGCAGAGCTTTATGATATGAAGGTTTACTACGATACAGAAATGGATCTGAAATTTAACTGGAAGGTAAAGAGAGATACTGCAGAGAGGGGATACACAGTAGAACAGGTCGCAAAGGAGATCAGGCTCAGACAAAGGGATATCAGAAATTTCGTGGAGCCCCAGTGTGCTCTTGCAGACATAATAATCAAATTAAAGATATCCAAAAATAGCTCTTCTGCAATTGGGGTTGATTGGAAAGAACCTGTTGACGATCCATGGATAAAAAAGTATTTGAAGACTTGTAATTTTGATAACTGGCAGTGTTTTGCCGAATGGTATGCTGGAAGAAAGATGAACGTTTTCGGATTGTATGACGATTTGAATCAGGAACAACTAAAGGATCTAAGCGGCATATTTTCTATAAGTAGAGACCTTTTGTCCAGGGTGCAAGAAAAAGAGGTAGTGCCATATCGAACTATGCTGGTTTTATTTGCTGCCAGAATAAAACAGATCAGGGCGTCTAAAGACAAAGACAATGAGGTGGTGTTCAAAAATGCCGTTTAGCAGGATAGTGTATAAACCAGAATATGATGAGCTTGAGAAAAAGGCTTTGATTATCAGAAAAAATATAGTAAAGATGATATGCAAAGCCCAATCAGGGCATCCTGGAGGCTCACTTTCCTGTGTGGATATTATGACAGCACTTTACTTTAGAATATTGAGAATTAGTCCCAAATATCCGAAGGATCCTGAAAGGGATAGGTTTGTCCTGTCAAAAGGCCATGCCGCTCCAGCTTTGTACGCTACCCTTGCTGAGACTGGATTTATTCCATATGAATGGCTTGATGACCTGAGAAAAATCGGGTCTCCTCTGCAGGGGCACCCTGATATGAAAAAAGTTTCGGGAGTCGAGATCTCGACAGGGTCTTTGGGTCAGGGTTTGAGTGTGGGCGTAGGAATGGCTCTTTCTGCGAAGATTTTGGAGAGTGGCTACAGGGTATTTGTGCTTCTTGGAGATGGAGAGTGCCAGGAAGGGCAGGTGTGGGAGGCTGCTATGGCGGCCTCGCATTACAAGCTTACAAACATTGTGGCTATTATAGATAGAAATAGGCTGCAAATTGATGGCTGTACAGAGGACGTTATGGGTATTGATCCTATAGGCGATAAGTGGAAAGCCTTTGGATGGACTGTGATAGAGGTAGACGGTCATGATTTTCTTGAACTAATTCCTGCTCTGGAGGCAATATCGTATACGTCAAAGCCCACTGCAATAATTGCCAATACTGTAAAGGGCAAGGGAGTATGTTTTATGGAAAACAATGTGGATTGGCACGGAAAGGCACCAAAACCAGATCAGTTAGAAGAGGCGCTGAGAGGTTTTGAAGTAATTGAGTATGTGGAATCTGAAGAAAATGGTATAGCCTCGAAAAGTTAGAACAAAAAACAAACGAAAGGAGCTGTTCTATATGGCCATTATATCTGATAGGGAGATAGCTACAAGAGAGGCTTATGGAAGAGCTTTAGTAGAGCTTGGGAGACAAAACAATAATGTAGTAGTTTTAGATGCTGATCTTGCTAAGTCTACTCAGACTATAAAGTTTGCAAAGGAATTTCCAGACAGATTTTTCGACGTTGGGATAGCAGAAGCAAATATGATAGGGATATCGGCTGGATTAGCGGCTTGTGGAATGGTGGTTTTTTGCTCATCCTTTGCAATATTTGCTACGCAAAGAGTTTTGAATCAAATCTTCCAATCCATAGCCTATACGAATCTAAATGTGAAAATCGCAGCATCCCATGCGGGAATAACCGTAGGTGAGGACGGCGCTACCCATCAGTCAATTGATGACATATCAATTATGAGATCTATTCCAAATATGACTATCGTTGTTCCCGCTGATGCGCATGAGGCTTATGAGGCTACATTTGCAGCTGCTAATTTCGAAGGTCCTGTGTACATAAGGCTTAGCAGAATGGCCACTCCAGTAGTCACCCCTCCTGGCAAGCCTTTTGAGATCGGAAAGGCTATTGTCCTCCGAGAAGGGAAAGACATTACTATAGCTGCGTGTGGAACAATGGTCTATGAGGCTCTTGGGGCAGCTGAGAGGCTGTCAGGGTTAGGCGTGGACGTTGAGGTAATAAACTTTAATACTATTAAGCCATTTGACAGGGAAACCCTCATAGACTCGGTAATAAAAACAAGGGCTGCATTGACCGTAGAAGAGCACAGCATAATAGGCGGTTTGGGGAGCGCAGTAGCTGAGTCTATTTGCGAAGAGTTTCCTGTAGCTATGTCAAGAATGGGTATAAGGGATCAATTCGGTCAGTCTGGCAAGCCAGCAGAACTTTTAAAACATTATAAACTCACATCAGAGGACATAGCAAAGGAAGTATTGAGGGTACTGGAGACGAGGAGAAAGGCAAATGAGATATACGAGATCTCAGCTTCAACCAAAAGTAATTTTGGCGCCTTAGAAGCTGATAGTGAGGGAGGGATACCCGATGAGAGTGGCAATTAACGGTTTTGGGAGAATTGGACGTCTGATTACAAGAATTGCAAGCGATGAGAAAAATATTGACATAGTTGCAATAAACAGCTCGAAAAATACCGCTATGTTAGCCAATTTGTTGAAGCACGATTCTGTATATAGGTCTTTTGATAAAGAAGTTGGTTATGATAGCGACTCATTGTATATAAACAATAAGAAAATTTTAATTTATGAGGAGAGAAGCGATATTACCAGATTGCCCTGGAAGGAGCTTGGAATTGAAGTAGTGGTGGAGTCGACTGGTAAGTTTACAAAGAGAGATGACGCATATAAGCACGTGGTTGCAGGATGCAGAAAAGTACTTATTAGCGCTCCATCCAAGGATGCTGACATAATGGTGGTTTATGGCGTAAATCACAAAAATATATCAGCATCTCATAAAGTCATCTCAGCAGCCTCCTGTACGACCAATTGTTTAGCTCCTGTTTGCAAGGTCTTAAACGATGAATTTGGAATAGAAAAGGGCGTTATGACTACCGTTCATGCATACACGTCCGATCAAAGACTCCTTGACGGTACCCACAAAAAGGATATGAGGAGGGCTAGGTCTGCTGCTATAAATATGGTTCCAACCTCTACTGGAGCTGCAAGGGCTATTGGGAAGATATTTCCAGAGCTTGAAGGTAAGTTAGATGGCGTATCCTTGAGGGTGCCAGTTCCTACGGCTTCTATAGTAGATCTTTCTGTGAATCTCAAAAAAAATCCTGAGGTTTCAGAAATAAAGGACGCTTTCAAAAGTTATTCTGATGGCTCAATGAAAGGTATTTTGTATTATTCAGAAGAACCTCTGGTTTCAAGCGATATAATAGGTAGCAAATATTCCTCTATTGTGGACGGGCTTTTGATATCAAAGGTTGAAGATATCTATAAAATCTTTTCCTGGTATGACAACGAATTTGGCTATGCGACGAGGATTGTCGACCTTATTAAGTTTATGTCAGGAGGGGGCGATTAATGTGACAGGTTTCGATAGGGCATCATTACTGGATTATCCGATATATAAACTTCGTGGCAAAAGGGTGTTTGTGAGAGCAGATCTAAATGATCCTGCTGACTCAGAGGGCAATCTTACTGGAGATATGAGATTGAGGGCGGTAGTCCCTACATTGGCATATCTGTGCGCTGCAAAGGCTAAGGTAATTCTGGCATCTCACTTTGGAAGACCAAAGAATAAAGAATCCAATTTTTCTTTAAAAGGCGTGAGGAAGAAGTTATCAGAAATGCTTAATTTTAACATAAACTTTATTGCTGAGTGTAATGGAAAGGAGTTAGAGGATTTTATAGCAAATGATTTAAAAGATGGCGAGATCTTACTTATTGAAAACCTTAGGTTTTGTCCTGGAGAGACGAAAAATGATATGCAATATGCCAGATATCTGGCATCCTTAGCGGATATGTTTGTCCAGGAGGCTTTTGGGGCATGCCATAGGGAGCACGCTTCTATAGCGTCTGTACCAAAACTCTTGCCTTCTTTTGCAGGATTTTTACTTGAAAAGGAGGTTGTTGCCTTGAGCAAGATTCTTAAAAGTCCAGAAAGACCTTTCCTTCTAATTTTAGGGGGCAAAAAGGTTTCCGATAAGATAAAACTAATAAACAATATGATTGAAAAAGTAGACGCTATATGTGTAGGTGGTGGCATGGCGTTTGCCTTTTTGAGGGCAAATGGCTATGATGTGGGTAAATCCTTCGTTGAAGAGTCCATAGATGATGTAGCGCGTCAAATTTTATATAAGGCTGGCGAAATGGGAAAGAAGATAATTTTGCCAGTTGATGTATTGGTGGCAAAGGATATATTGAGCGGTAGCGAGTGTAGGCTTGTGGATGCCCATAGAATTCCTGCAGATTGGTATGGAGTGGACATTGGGCCTAAAACCCTGGAAATCTTTAAAGAAGAGATATTGAGGGCAAAAACTATTTTATGGAATGGTCCAATGGGAGTTTTTGAGTTTCCTGAGTTCTCGTGGGGATCAAGGGCGCTTGCTTTAGCGGTGGCGTTAAGCGATGCAATAAGTGTTTGTGGTGGCGGCGACACTGCGGATGTCCTGAGGTTAACGAATATGGTAAACTACTTCTCTCACGTTTCTACTGGTGGTGGAGCAGCTCTGAAATTTCTGGAAGGCGAAAAGTTAACTGGAATTGACGTGCTTCCTAAAATATTATGATGCTGTGCCTTATAATATACTTAGTTAGGGAAATGTTAGAAAATGTTAATATTTTTCATGATTATTTTTTAAAAATTTAAAAGAAAATTAGGTTAAAATTTTACAGTGAACTGTAGAAATGAATCGTATAAAAATAATGCTGGAAGAGGGTAAAAGGTGATGAAAATAGAAAAGGGAATAGATCTAAGTAGATTCATACTTGAAGAAGAAAAAAAATATCCTTTGGCATCAGGGACACTGTCACGCATACTTATTTCAATTGAGAATGCTACCAAGATAATTTCATCGCATATAAGAAAAGCTGGTCTTGTGGACGTTCTTGGTAAGGTAGGCAGAATAAACGTTCAAGGTGAA